>OBLU010001753.1_pt1 | contig 20011 bp, 21 predicted proteins | sample 1518681 | NCBI WGS metagenome assembly OBLU01 (sample SAMEA3539304, study PRJEB22396) | soil metagenome | biome: tundra; feature: field; material: soil | place: USA | collected 2010-05 | depth 0.15 m
TGTGCTCTTCCGATCTATAGCTAGCTCCAATATCAAAACAGAGGTTGCCGGGACTTATAAAAGCAGAATAAAACTCTAATCTTTTTCTCTTAAATTCTTTCTCAACCGGATTAATAAAATATTGGTCTTTAAAGATCTTAAGATAGTCATAGGCATCGATTTGGCGGAGAAAGTTATTTATTCTGTTATTCATTATTTAAAAAGTAGAATTATATTAATCTATTTTCATTTTAATCGTGGAATCATTCCGCACCAGAAGGAATACAAAGGAATTAAATTTGATTTAGGAATTTACTTTAGAATATTATTTTTAAAATAATTTATAGTAATCAAAAGCCCTTCTGATCTATTAACCTTGGGGCTCCAGCCTAAAATATTTTTTGCTTTCTCAATATTTGGCTGACGCACTTTTGGATCATCCTCAGGTAAAGGATTAAATACAATTTTACTTTTAGTTCCAGTTATTTTTATAACCTCCTCAGCAAAATCTTTAATAGTAATCTCATCCGGATTTCCAATATTAACCGGATTGATCTCATTAGACATTAACAACTTAAACACTCCATCTACCAAATCAGAAACAAAACAGAAACTTCTGGTCTGAGAACCGTCTCCAAATACTGTAATATCTTCACTCCGGAATGCCTGGCCAACAAAAGCAGGAAGAGCACGTCCATCATCAAGTCTCATTCTTGGACCATAAGTATTAAATATTCTTACTATTCTTGTGTCAACACCATGAAACCTGTGATATGCCATAGTTAATGCTTCAGCAAACCTTTTCGCTTCATCATAAACTCCACGGGGACCTATTGGATTTACATTGCCCCAGTATTCTTCACTTTGGGGATGAACATCAGGATCTCCATAAACCTCTGAAGTTGAAGCAAGAAGAAATCTTGCTTTTTTTTCTTTAGCAAGTCCTAAAACTTTATGAGTTCCCAGGGAACCTACTTTTAATGTCTGAATAGGATACTTCAGATAATCTATAGGACTTGCAGGAGATGCAAAATGCAAAATATAATCTATACGCCCAGGTAAATGGATATAGTTTGTCACATCATGTTTTTCAAAAAGGAAATTTTCATTGCCAAAAAGATGGGAGATATTATTCGTACTCCCTGTAAGTAAATTATCTATGCAAATTACTTTAAGACCTTCTTTTATCAACCGGTCACATAAATGAGAGCCTAAAAATCCGGCTCCGCCCGTTACTACTGCAGTTGGTTTATACATTTATTTTTTTAGTTTCTTTTGTTCTGAATATATTATTATTAAAGAGATCAGAATAAAAACAAAGACACCCGCTAATACAGAGGAAAAAATAACTCTTGGACCTGTAGGATTTTGGGGCGGAATAGCTTCATCAAGAACTTCAATAGTCGGCAGATCCCTGTTCTCCTGGATTTTTTCTTTATAATATTGCTGTTGCAAAAGAAGATATACCTCATTCTGAATTTTTACTTCCCTCAACAAAGAAGCAAGATCTCTGCCAAGTTGAGGTACTTCTTTAAAAGATACGAGATAATCCTGACTCCCCATTTCCATTTTATTATATTGTTCTCTCAGTTGTTCCAATTTGCTTCTTAAGGCAATCAGAGTCCGGTTATCATCTTTTAAATTTGACTGCTCCATTCCCAATTCTATTTCAGTAGTAGCAATTTCTGCCTTAATTTTTGCTGCAGCATCTATCGCAGCCTTAACCTGTTCTGGTAGGGAAATAGTTTTATTTGTTTTCTGAAACATCATCAAACATGTTTCTACTGAATCTAACATACCTTTTGTGATTATAATCTGCCCCTCAATATATTCCCTTGCCTGTTTAGCTTTTGATGTTAATTTGTTTCTATTAATGTTATCGAGAGCTTCGATAAATGAATTTGAAAGGTCAGCAGAAAGTTTTCTTACATTCTTTCGTTCATCGGAAAATAAAGGGAAAATATGAGTAGAAACATTTACGTCTAACCTAATTATTCCTTCCTTGGATATTTCAATATTTACATTGTTATCTAATTTTTTAACCGCCTCATACATGTCGTCTGCATTATAGAAATTGATGAGGTTATGTTTTTTAATAACATATTCAGCCGCGGTTCTGCTTTTTAATATTTCTACAAAAAGTTGTGAACTTCCCCCCCCTATTCCACCGGTTATTAAATTAGATATGTCCCCGTTTCCTCCCAATAAACTACTCAATCCCCCCATCTGGGAATTTTTTTCAGGAGGCAAAACAGTTACAGCAGACTCATAACTTATAGGGTAAACAAAGAAAAGAATTAAAAAAATCAGGACAATTGATAATCCTGTTATTTTAATAATAACATTCTTATGGAATAAAATTATATTTAATATTTGATGATAATTCAAAATACTATTTCCTTGTAGCAATAATAACAGCAATTGAGGCAGCCACTATAGCAGCAACCTGGCCTACAATGGTTAATGAAGTAGTAAACACATCCCAGAATTTAGGAGGCTGCGGTTTTTCGGGAACCCATATAGCATCCCCGGGTTTAAGAGTATCTGATTCATCAGCATCCACCCACTCTCCAGTGTTGGATTTGATTATCCTTACATCCCCCTTCTTTGCCCGCCATCCGAATCCGCCGGACAGGTCAATATAGTCCCGATAGTTCAATCCTGACCGGAATATGATATTCCCGGGATTTACCACCTGGCCAAGCATAATGATATAATTTTTTGCTTCCGGAACTGAGATAACATCCCCTCTTTTTAATACTACATTTTCTGACATATCATTCAATTTGAATAACTTATAGAAATCTACTGTTACCTTCCCCTGTCTCTGCCTTGATTTAGCCTTAAGGTAATCATATTCATCATCTGACATATCTACACGCGGAATAAGCTTTAATCTTTCAAATTCAGGATCATTTTCAATTGTTCCCAACGTGCGTGTAAGCCATGCTTCCGTTAATGATGCCTCTTTTCGGAATCCGCCAGCTTCATTAATTATATCAGCCAGAGTGGTTTTATCTTCAATAATTTTATAAAACCCGGGATACATTACATAACCGTTAATTGAAACATATCTGTCTATATAATATTCAGGAATTTCTCTTACCACAATGTGGTCTTGTTTTGCTAAGATTACTCTCCCTTTCTGTAACTCATCATATGAATAATAACGGCTAACCTGACTTTTACCTTCAGCGTTAAAGCTAATTATTTCAATTGTATCTTTTCTTGCCATATTCAATAATCCACCAGCCAAATCTATTAATTCAGCTACAGATTCATTCTCCTTATATTCATAAGATCCGGGATACTTTACAAGTCCGCTTATAGATACAAGACGGTCAACCTTATCAATAATTATTATATCACCCTCATTTAACATGGGATTGCTTTTCCTGTCACCAAACCGTAAAAACTTAATAAGGTCATAAGTACTGGTTTCATTATCTTTACTGATTATTTTTATGTTCCGGTAATTTGATGTAGAATTAAGCCCCGAAGAATTGGCCACCAAATCCATTAATCTAGCATTCCCTGGTAGAATATATGACGAGGGCTTCTTTACATCACCAAGCAAATTTACTTTTATCTTTCTAAAATCAATAAGGGAAATAAATATTTCTACATTCTTGTAATATTTATTTATGGCTTCGATTATCTTTTCTTTACCGGACTTTAAGGATGTTTTTCTTAGATCAATACCTCCTACCTTAGGAATATATAAAAATCCTTCCTGGTTTATAGTAACATTTAATGCTATTTCTTCAATTCCCCCGATACTAATAAATAATTTATCCCCGGGTCCAACTATATATTCCTCAGGATTGATGTTTCCTTCAGTTGCAGTTAATGAGTTATTATAATTATAAATAGAATCGGATAGATTGGCGATTGTTCTTTCCTTATAATTTGGAAAGACTTGCCCAAAAGAAGTTATAGTGGTAAGAATTAAAAGAGCAATTAATAATATTAGTTTTTTCAATATTTAATCTTTAGTGTTACTTTTTTCAATGTAAATATGCTTACAATAAATCCAATAAAAGGACCGAGAAGAAGAACTCCTATAATATAATATTCGTTCCTTAAATTAAATATTTTAAGAAGATTAATATACTTATCTATATAAGTTATATACAAGAAAAATATGATTATTGAGATTAAACTGGCAATAAATCCTATAAATATTCCATTTAGAATTATTGGAATTTTAATAGTTGATAATTTAGCCCCTACAAGTTTAATCGTTTCCATTTCTTCCATTTTCATTCCTGTCACCAGTTTAACAGTACTATATACGATATAGACTGAAATTAGAAATAGAATAGAAGTAATGATAAAAAGATATTTCTTAAACGTAGTAAGATACGTGAGCATTTTTTTCACATATTCCTGCTGGAAAACAACCTCATCCACGCCATCTAATTTCGAAAAAACAGGGATTATTTTATTTAAGGAATCTGGTTCAACAAACATTTCTTTCAATGTAACAGAAAAGGAAGCAGGAAGAGGATTATAGTCCAGTATCCTCCTGAAATCTTCCCCGGTTTCTTTTATAAACTTTTCTGCTGCTTCCTCCTTATCCACATACTTAACATTGTTAACAAAATTCTTCTGTCTAATCTCTTTTTCAATCGATGCTGTTTCTTCTTTAGATAGATTTTCCTTCATAAATATATTTATAGAAATATTATTCTTTAAGTCCCGCTGAAAATCTGCCGATATCTGAATTGTCATAACCGAACCAATAATCAGAAGCATGGCTATGACCATCGAAGTTAGGGAAAGGAAAAAAGAGGATTTTGCTCTCTTAATTGATCTCAACATCTCTTTAAGATAAAAACTAATCATAACAACCTAAAAATTGGATTCATCAATCCATTCGTATATCTGCCACTTAGAATCAACAGAAGTCCTTTTAAGATAAAGATTAACCCTGCCGTCCAGCCTGACAACATCTGTGGGGTTAAATGTTATAGTCAGATTAAAACCTCTTACAATATTTGCACTTAAACTGTCCTCAACAGATAATACGATATTGTTCCATATCAGATCTAACTGCTGTGCATTCTCAAAAAGACCATAGGTCGTTTTCATATCCTCGTCCCTTCCCCAGGAAACATCAAAACCTTGATCATAATCCCTGTATGTAAAAGTAAAATCCCCGGTCAGTAAATTGCCATAGATTGATGTATCTTTTATAGCATATGCATATTGAAAATTCTGGAAAATACCATCACTTGTTTTCTGATCGGAAATAACGGAACTAGCACTACTATCAGTTTGATCAAAAGAAGGAGCAAAAGGGTTTTTGCATCCCAGTAAAATTAGAGGAAAAATTAATAAAAATAATATTTTAATATAACCTCCCCTTCAGATCACTCCAGCTCGGATATTGCGTACTTTTATTATCCTGCCATAAATATATGCTCCATACCAGTCTGGAATCCCTTACCATACTAAATTTCAAATCTCCTTCATATAAAGATGGAATACTTGAATCGGTAAAGGGCACATTCAATGTATAAGATGCTGAATAAATAATGCTGTCCCCCTGCTGGCTTGAATTGGAATTTGATATCACAAGCGTTACCTGCAAACCTGAAGGAATACGGGAAATTAGATTAGTAAAATATGATGATTCGTTCTTTTTATCCCAAGAGGAAGCAAATGATGGGTATAATGAAGCAGCTTCGCTTGAAGGATAAAATAAATATGACTTACCTGAAAAAGAAGTATCCGAAAAACAAGCTAAATAATTCTGTAGATTTAGATCACTCAAAGAATTAATTAAATTCTGTATCAACAAATCAGGTGTAACAGCCAGCTGGTAATTTGACCTGGCTTGATTGGGCGCCTGTGCATCCCTTGTCTGAAAAAGATCACATCCTCCCATTAATAACAGAAAAAATATTATGGCAATATATCTCATTTCTGTGCTATAATAATCATTCGCGGTGAAGTTGCTTCTATAAAATCACTACCGGTAAAATCCCCAAAAGTTTTCTTAATGGCAAGTCCATTTTCATGAATAGCTTCTTGTAACTCCCCAAACCTATATAACTTAACAGATTCATAAAAAGTTTTCACCTTACCATTATTTTGAATAATAATATCTTTTATTACCCTATTACCTTCTATCCTTCGCTTCTGTACTATTTTTTCGTGTTGCTTGTCCTCTCTCGATTCTTGTATAAGATTGTTTTCAAGAAAAGTACTATTCAAAAAATCGAATACAAAATATCCCCTTGGTTTAAGCAGATCCGAAGCAGTTCTGAAGATAGAAAAATTATCCTCATCTTTTTCAAAAAATCCGAAACTCGTAAATAAGTTTACCACAAGGTCAAATTTCTCGGTTAACTTAACATTTCTTATATCAGATTTAATAAAATGTATATCTAATTTCTCTTTTCTTGCTGATGATTCCGCAACTCTTAACAGATTATCACTCAAATCTATTCCGGTAACATCAAAACCCTTGCGTGCAAAAAGTATTGAATGTCTTCCCGGTCCGCATGCAAGGTCAAGTACTTTTCCTTTTATGGGAATCTCAATGTGCTTGATTATTAGTTCAAATAGTAACTTTGCATCATCTTCATTTCTATGCTGGTAAACATCTAGATATTCTTTTGAATTGAACCAATCCTCAAACCATTCTGTCATTACAATAAATTCCTGCTTAACATAGCCCTTCCTATAGTTGCCTCATCAGCAAATTCAAGATCGCCCCCGATAGGCAGCCCTCGTGCAATCCTGGTAACCCTTGTTACCATTGGTTTAATCAACCTTGCAAGATATAAGGCAGTTGTTTCCCCTTCTGTATCAGCATTTAATGCTAAGATCACTTCACTAATCGTCTCATCTTCAAATCTTTTAATTAACTCCTTTATCTTCAGATCCTCTGGGCCAATTCCTGATAACGGCGATAAAATACCTCCGATAACATGATAAATACCATTAAATTCGTTGGTTTTCTCAATTGCAATAACATCGCTGGCTTCCTCAACTACACATAAAATTTTCTGGTCCCGCTTCGGATTCTGACAAATATCGCATAAATCTTCTACTGCCAGGTTATAACATTTTGAACAATAATGGAGTTTGGTCTTAAGTTCCAATAAAGAATTAACTAACTTGTTTACATCCTCTTCGCTGCTCTTCAGAATAAACAAGGCTAGCCTCTGGGCTGTCTTTCTTCCGATCCCCGGAAGTTTACTCAGTTCCTCAATTGCTTTTAATAATGGTTCAGCTATCTGCAATTTAAAATCCTGGAATATTAAGTCCTGGTGGTATCATTCCTTTAGTTACTTTCCCCAGCTCCTCCTCTGCTATCTTGTTCGCTGATTGTAATGCCTTATTCACTGCCGCTACAACTAAGTCCTCAAGAATATCTTTTTCCTCAACTTTTATCACCTGGGGGTCAATTTCCACAGATACCAGTTCTTTGTGACCGTTTGCGGTTGCTTTTATCATTCCGCCTCCGGCTTCCTCCGTAACTGTAATGTTTACAAGCTCTTCCTGCACTTTTTGCATCTCAGCCTGCATCTTCTGTACCTGTTTAAGCATACCTTGCATCCCGCCTTTCATCAAATTCTCCTTAATTTTTTATAAATTCATTATTTTAATTTTGATGCAAATATAATATATTGATAAGACTTTATACATTTAATTTTTAAATTTAACATTTTAAGAAGGATATTTTGGGGTTAAAATTTAACAACAATAAAACAATTCTTGAGGATTTGCTGAAAAAAGATAATCATAATGATGATCCAACCTACCAAACTATAGAATATCAGGATTATGTCGTTGATTTAAGCGATAATAAAATTAAAAGCAAAAACCTCGGCGAAAAGTTTGCTTCTATAAACTCCTTTTTCCTTGATTATTTGAAGGAATACCATATACCCAGTTCCTTCCTTAAACTGGAAAATAAAACTCATCTCAGATACCTGAATCATAATAAATATCCTTTTTCAGTCAGGATTTTGAATATCATCGATAAAAGGACATCCAGAATTTTCCACAAAAAGGAATTCGAGAACCTCCCTCTTCCATTATTTGAGCTTCACTATGGTATTGGAAAAGATACTCTTATTTCTGAAAGCCACTTAATCTCATTTGATCTTTGTAACGTTGAAGATTATAAAATAATTAACAGGATCTGCTCTAAAATAAATGCCGTTATGAAGTCGTTCTTTGAAAGAAGAAATTCTCTTCTTGCCGAGGTTTCGTGCCATTTCGGTAAATTGGAAGATAAAATTTACTTGGTGGATGATTTTACTCCTGCAAGCCTTAAGGTCATACCCCTTAATAAAGATAATCATTATATAGACCCTTATAAATTCGGAACATCTTCAGAGATCAAACATTATACCGATCACCTGTTTAATTTGATGAGCACTTAGATGTTTACAAAATATGGGTACACTACTATTGGAATAGTTACCACTATTTCAGTCATTATCTTTTTTCTAGGTCTCTTTCAAAATAATGGCATAATTAAAATAGCCCTTATCCTTCTCTCACTCATTCTGCTTATATTTACATTCAGTTTCTTTCGTGACCCTGACAGATCGTCCCCCGGTAAAGATAATCTTGTTGTCTCCCCGGCAGACGGTAGGGTCCTTTTTGTGAAGGAAGTCGACGATAATAAATATATTAAAGAAAAAGCTAAACAGATTTCAATTTTTATGTCCCCTTTCAACGTGCATGTTAACAGAATACCAATCGATGGAAAAGTGGAATATCTGAAATATCACCAGGGAAAATATTTAGCTGCTTTCGAAGATAAAGCCTCTGATGTAAATGAAAGATCCGAATTCGGTATAAACAGCAAATATGGAAAGGTATTCTTTACTCAGGTCGCAGGATTTATCGCAAGAAGAATTGTCTATGATATCAAAGAGGGGGATTCTGTCCATCAGGGCAATCGTTTCGGTATGATTAAATTCGGCAGCAGGGTTGATGTCATTGTTCCTTTTAAATGGCACGAAAAAGTGAAAAAGGATGATAAGGTCACTGCCGGCGAAACAATACTTTTCGAAATCAATAAATGAATCGTTTAAGGATAACTCCCTCAGTAATTCCCAACATGTTTACTGCTATGAACATGTTCTGCGGTTTCCTTTCAATTATAAATGCTGCCTCAGGTGAATATATCTATGCCTGCTGGCTTATCATCATTGCAGCGGTTTTTGATATGCTTGACGGCACCATGGCGCGGCTTACTAAATCAAGCAGTGCCCTGGGAGTCCAGCTCGATTCCTTGTCTGATTTGGTTAGCTTTGGTGTGGCACCGGCTTTTTTAGTTTACAAAACTTACCTTATCAATTATGATGCTGGCGGAATTATTATAAGTTCTCTCCTTATGATTGCAGGAGGTCTCCGCCTTGCAAGGTTTAACGTCCAGCTCGTTGGATTTAACAAAACATTCTTTACGGGTCTCCCAATCCCATCGGCAGCCATCGCACTCGCTTCTTTTATTATCGCATTTTACACCAAAGGAACCGGATATAATCCTGCTGTTATTATTTATATCATCCCTCTTGTGGTTATTCTCTCTTATCTGATGGTAAGTACAATTAAATATGACACCATCCCCAAATTCAACAAACAGGAATTAAAAGATAAACCCTATCTTTACCTTGTACCCCTTTTACTCATTCTTATATTCATATTTATTCCCCTTAAAAGGATACTCTTTCTTATCTTTGTTTTGATTATTCTATTTGGTATTTTTCGCCATCTGTACTATATACTTTCAAAGAAGAAAATAAAATAGTTTGCCCCTGGCAAATAAGATTTTCATATTTAACATCGGTTTATTTTTAGTAATTTTGTAATAATATATTTTAAAGGATTATCATGTTTGAAGATTTAGGCCCTGTTAAATTGCTCCTTATCCTGTTAGTTATTCTTGTTCTGTTTGGAGCTAAAAAAATCCCGGATGTTGCAAAGGGAATAGGCAAAGGAATAAGAGATTTCAAAAAAGCTTTAAAAGAAGATGATGAGGAAATTCCCCCGGATAAAGATAAAAAATTGGATAAATAAAAAGGAATAAATACGATGTTTGAAAATGTTGGAATGGGTGAAATCTTAGTAATTTTAATCGTTGTTCTGCTCCTTTTCGGTTCAAAGAAAATACCTGAAATTGCTCAGGGTCTCGGTAAAGGTATCCGTGAATTCAAAAAATCCATTAAGGAAGTAGAGGATCAAATTACTACTCCCGATAAAGATAAAACCGATTCAAATCCTAAAACCTGATATTCTAAAACACTCTAAGGATCAGTTTGCTCCCATATCAAAGCATCTCTGAAAAAATACAAGAAATCAGATCAGGTGAAATAAATTTAAAAGAAAATGTAATATCCTTCCTTAATAAGATCGATGAACAGCATGATCTTAACGCTTTTAATTTCCTCTTTAAAGAAGATGCTCTAAAGCAAGCCGTTCTCGTTGAAGATAAAATAAAAAAGGGAACTGCCGGAAGAATTGCAGGAATGGTCATCGCCGTTAAAGATGTCCTTTCAATTAAGGATAAACCCCTTACATGCTCCTCCAATATATTAAGAGATTTCACCTCGGTCTATACTGCCACTGCCGTCCAAAAATTAATTGATGAGGATGCTGTAATAATAGGCAAGACTAACTGCGATGAGTTTGCAATGGGCTCTTCAAATGAAAACTCCGCTTTCGGAAATGTCCTCAACCCGTACGATAAAACAAGAGTGCCCGGAGGTTCTAGCGGTGGCTCTGCTGCCGCTGTTTCAGCCCGCCTGTGCGATGTTGCCCTGGGAACCGATACTGGTGGCTCAATACGCCAGCCGGCTTCATTCTGCGGCATTTATGGAGTAAAACCTACCTACGGCAGAGTGTCACGCTATGGCCTCACTGCCTTCGCTTCTTCTTTTGATTCTATAGGCTGCTTTGCTAATTCTGTTGAAGATATGGCTGCCGTTATGGAAGTTATGTCGGGCAGGGATGAATTGGATACAACTTCCTCTGCAACCGATGTCCCCCCTTATACCGCAGAATTAAATAATATTAATAAAAAATTTACTATAGGAATTGCAGAAGATTATTTCGGTGATGGACTCTCCCCTGAAATAAAAAAGGCTGTTGACAAATTGCTTCATCATCTCAAACAAAATGGTTATGAAACAATCACTGTGACTCTTCCCTATTCAAAATATACAATAGCAGCATATTATATTTTAACCACTGCCGAGGCATCTTCAAACCTTGCACGTTACGATGGCGCACATTACGGCTTCCGTTCAAATGAATCTTCCGCTCTTATCGATATGTACAGAAATTCACGCACCGAAGGTTTCGGAGCAGAAGTTAAAAGAAGAATTATGCTAGGCACCTATGTCCTCTCCGCTGGCTACTACGATGCATATTACAGGAAAGCTCAAAAAGTCCGCCGGCTAATAAAGACCGACTTTGATAACGCCTTCAAAAAAGTGGATATTATACTCACCCCAACTACACCTACGACTGCTTTCAAAATAGGTGAAAACATCAGCGACCCGCTCCAGATGTATCTCAATGATATCTATACAACCTCCGCCAATCTTGCGGGCATTCCCGGCATAAATGTTCCCGTCGGAAAAGATAGCAGCGGTCTTCCTATTGGCACACAGCTTTTAGCGGGTCAGTTCAATGAATCAAAGCTGTTCCAGATCGCAAAATTCATAGAAAGTACCTTTTAATTCTTCTTTCCGTTCCTTCTTTCCTCTAAAAGTTATATTTTTACCAATAAATTTCCATAAGAATTGTAGGAATCCTGATGAGCATTTTAATTGACAAAAAAACAAGATTGGTTGTTCAGGGAATAACCGGAGGTGAAGGCTCTTTTCATACTCAGCAGATGATTGAATATGGCACTAATGTAGTCGCAGGCGTTACTCCCGGAAAGGGCGGAACTTATGTTGAAGGCATCCTTGTATTTAATACTGTTGAAGAAGCCGTAAAGAAACAAAAGGCAAATACTTCCATTATTTTCGTGCCCCCCGCTTTTGCAGCAGATGCAATTCTCGAAAGTGCCAATGCTGGAATAAAAGTTATCATCTGTATTACCGAAGGCATCCCCATTAATGATATGATAAAAGTTCATAATGCTCTGAAAGGAAATGACGTTGTACTGATAGGTCCAAACTGTCCTGGCGTGATATCCCCCGGCAGGGCTAAGGTAGGCATCATGCCTGGCTTCATCCATAAAAAAGGAACCATCGGTGTTGTCTCCCGCAGTGGTACATTGACCTATGAAGCAGTAAAACAACTGACCGACGTAAACCTGGGTCAATCCACCTGCGTGGGCATCGGCGGAGATCCTATTATCGGTTCACAATTTATCGATATTATTAAATTATTTAATGAAGATCCCGAAACTGAAGGGATTGTAATGATAGGTGAAATCGGGGGCTCTGCAGAAGAGGAAGCAGCTGAGTTTATTAAAAAGAATGTTAAAAAACCCGTAGTTGGATTTATTGCAGGAAGAACTGCTCCTCCGGGAAGAAGAATGGGACACGCTGGTGCCATCATTTCTGGCGGTAAAGGAACTGCCGATGAAAAAATGAAAGCTATGGTCAAAGCAGGAATCAAAGTCGCCGAAAGCCCCGCTATGATGGGTGCTGCTATGCTTAAAGCAATACAAGAAGTGAAATCACAAATAAATCCTAAGTCAATCTCTATATTAAAACCTCCTGCTAAACCGGAAAAAACTGTAAAGACAAAAACTTCACCCCGCGTTTTAAAGGAAAAGAAGAAAACCAAGAAATAAATAAATTATAATCTGGGAGGCAAATTGGGTAATAAAACTTTGGCAATCATTAAACCTGATGCGGTTAAAAGAAATTTAATCGGTCAGATTATAAAAGAAATAACAGATGCTGGTTTTAAAATTAAAGCCATGAAGATGGTCCGCTTAACAAAAGATTCTGCCGGTGGGTTTTATGAAATTCATAAGGAGCGTCCTTTCTTTAATAATCTTATTGAATTTATGACTTCGGGTCCCTGCGTTCCTATTGTCCTTGAAAAAGATAATGCAGTCCCGGCTTTTAGGAAACTTATCGGTGCTACCGATCCCGCAGAAGCCGATGAAGGAACTATCCGCAAATTTTATGCCCATAGCAAATCTGAAAATGTAATCCATGGATCTGATAGTAATAAGAATGCAGCCATTGAAATAGCTCATTTCTTCTCCCGAATGGAATTACTCGAAAATTATCAAGAAGAGACACTAAATCGCTACCGTATTCTGAGCGAGAGATGAGTATAAGATGAGCGACTCAGTATACCCGTAGAATACTCGTAGATGCGACTCAGATAATTCCCCCTTTCCCCTCCAAATCGGGTTCTTTTATCTCATTTTAATATAGTAACCTGTATTGGGCTACTCTTTTATATTCACTCCTCCATTGGCGATAAGGTATCTTTTGATCTTTTGAGTCGTCGTCTTCTCAAATTCCCTCTCCCTTATATAGTATTTCTTTATCTGTTTATAACTTGCCAGCTGCTTGTTTACATCCTTAACTACTTGCGAGATTACTTCCTTTATCAGGTCATCTGTAATTGATACGTTCCCCTTTGCCGTATATTCTATAAACGCCTCTGCGTCAATTACTATTTGAACTGCAATTATTTCGTCATGCTTCTGGTCCTTCTCGCCGTATACAAAACATTCATTTACAAAGGGACTCCTGTTAATTATGTCCTCAATCTCTTCCGGAAATACATTCTTTCCGTTATTGGCAATAATTACATTCTTCTGCCTTCCGCAAATATGCAGATATCCTTCATCATCAAATTGTCCCAGGTCTCCGGTTTTGAACCAGCCGTTATCAAATGATTCCTCTGTAAGCTTCGGATTTTTATAATAACCTATCATAACGCTTGTCCCCTTGGCATATATCTCCCCTACTCCTTCTGAATCGGGATTTACTATTTTAATCTCAACACAGTCCAAAGGAATACCCGCTGCATCATCCTTATAATTCTCTCTCTGGTTCAAAGCAAGTATAGGGGATGTTTCTGTCAGTCCATACCCCTGTATAAATGTAAAACCAAACTCTCTTAATCCCTTTGCTACCAGTGGATCGGGAGCAGCCCCCCCGGCAATAAATAATTTGATCGAACCACCGAATTTCTCATGAAGCTCATGAAACACTTTATGCCTGAAACTCTTCCATCCCACCATTTCAAATAAATCGCTTATCTTAATAAGTGGTTTTATGATCTTGGATTTTATTTTATCTTCATTAATGGTCTTATAGATCCTCCTGAACATTTTGTCAAATAACAGCGGAACCCCTAAAAGTATGGTTGCATGAACCATCTGAAGGTCATCAGCTACTGTCTTTAATGAACGCGCATAATAAACGGTCGATCCGCTGTATAATGGACAAAGTAGTCCGCATGTGCATTCATAAGTATGATGTATCGGTAGAACTGATAGGAAAATATCATCATTATCAATTATTATCATTTTTCTCATGGACATTAGGTTTGAAGCAAGGTTTTTCTGTGAAAGCATTACCCCCTTTGCTCTCCCCACCGACCCCGATGTATAAATTATCTCTGCCATTGCCTCAGGATTTACTTTGGGAAGCTGTTTTATAGGCAGAGGCACTGAATTGTCTATCAGCTCCTTCATTGAATAATACCCGCCTTTCTCTGCCGGCAGATCCATACTGATATAATACTTTAGCTTCTTTAATACATAAGTATCCCGGAGCATGTTTTCGAGGCTTTCCGAAAATACTACAGCCTCGGATTCGGATTCATAAAGAATATTAATTATCTCATTCGAAGTCAGGTTTTTATCTATAGGAACTATCGTCATATTAAAACACATTGCCGTCATGTAAGTAATCCCCCACTGCACCCTGTTATCCCCCACAACCGCTATGTGGCATCCTTCTTTAAGCCCAAGCCGGTTTAACGCATTACCGAACCTGAGAACTTTATCCAGTAGTTCAGCATAGGTCACCCTCTCGATGGGTGTGTTAACTAAATCAGCTAATGCCAGACTGCTCCCGTATACAGAAGTACTTTTAAGAAGCATATCCTGAATTGATATTATTTCAGTTACGGCGTAATGTCTTACTTTCATATTTTTCCTGATCCTCCTATTCCATTGGAATCGTAAATGAAAAAGTGCTACCTTTCCCTTTCTCGCTTTTTGACCAGATTGTCCCCTTATGTATAGTAACCATATCCTTGCATAATACTAACCCCAGCCCCGTTCCTGTTTCTCTGGCTGTTCCCATTGTCGAATTCTGAACATCAATCCTAAAAAGATTCTCCGCTTTCTCTGCTTCTATTCCTACCCCAAAATCTCTGACGGAGATTTCAACATGACCATCTAATTCCAAAGCCGATAATATTATTTCATTGTAAGGATAGCTGAATTTTATAGCGTTCGATAATAAATTCCGTATTATCAGATGGATCATATTCGGATCGGCAAACAAAAATATATCCTCACTTATCAAATTCTTTATAGCTATGCCTTTAACAATTGACGAATCACAAAATAGATCAATTATATCCGACGAAACCTTTAATAAATTAATTTTTTCAGGATTATACTTTGCCTTACCTGTCTGTATCCTGGACCATTGAAGTAAATTATCCAGAAGGTTATATGTCCTTTGACTGCTGTTCCTGATTTTGATGAATATGTCCTTTTTCTCTTCATCATCTAAATTATCATAATCTCTTATTAATAGATCAAGAATAGATAACAACCCCTGGTAAGGACTCTTAAGGTCATGTGAAATAATGGAAAAGAATTTATCTTTGCTTGCATTTAATTCCTTCAGATTTCTCTCCGATTCAGATAGTCGTTCATTTACTGCCTGCAGCTCAAGCGTATATGCCATTAACTGATTTTCGGTTCTCTTTTTTTCGCTAATATCACGTGCTACTCCAATCAGGGCAATCGGTTTATTATTATGGTCCCTGATTACAGAAGTGGATAAATGAATCGGAAATTCCGTACCGTCCTTTCGCTTGTTATCTATCTCCCCGCTCCATCCGGTATACAGAGTTTCAGGTCTTATCTTTTGTAGCATATCTCGTGGAGTTTTTGCAGACCAGAAAATGCTGCAGTGCTTTCCTATTATATCTTCTTCCTTATATCCGTAAGTGCTGCAAAATGCCCGGTTTACATATATCAGATTGTCATTCAGATCTGTTATGTTTACAGCTTCATTCACGCTGGCTATCGTGTGCTCAAATAACTTTATTCTTTCTTCTGCTCTCTTTTTCTCTGTTACATCCCTGAAACTCCATACCCTGCCTATTACGTTATTATCAACAAACTGAGGTTTGGAATATCTCTCAAATATTTTGCCGTCCTTAAAGTATAGCTCATCAAAACTCTCTTCTAATGGATTCTTATATAATGCCTGCACCCTTTCTAAAAATATTTCAGGGTTTTTAAGCTGATCAAATGCATATTCAAGAAGCGGTGCATCATCTTTCGATTCCATTATTGATAAGGGCATATTCCATAATTCCAGGAACTTTTTGTTCGACTTGGATACCTTCCCCTCTCCATTAACTATTAATATCCCGTCTTCCGTAGAATCAATTGCGGCATCAAGGATTGATATCGCCTCCTTTAATTCCTTTTCAAGAATTCCCTTTTGCTCTATTTCAATACTTATCCTGGAATGATATCTATTCAGGTATTTAATTACAAACAGGGCAAAGATAACAGCCATCAATGCGCTGAAGATATTTGTAATCCAGTGCGATTCCCATAAAGTCATATCAGGCAATATCATCTGCTTTATCGCCTGCATTAAGAACATTACCAAAAACATAATCAGGAAGGAGGCGGCAAGAAGAATGGAAATGAATCTTTTGGTCCTTTTATTTTGGTATTCCGGAATCATAACCTGTATTATCTCAAAAATTTAATTCAAAATCAAATATTTTCACATAAATATTATCCCCCGGCATTTAGCAATATTATATACTTGTATATAATAAAAAAGCCGGATGAGCATTACCCATCCGGCTTTTAATTGTAAATATTTGAAAATTACTTAAGAAGCATCATCTTCTTTATGCTTGAATAATTATTTCCGCTTCCCTTTTCTGTCGCAATTAAACGGTAAATATAAACCCCTGATGCCAGTTTACTTGATGATGATCCGAAATTCACACTGTAGTATCCCGCCTGTTGTTCCTGGTTTACCAGCTCTATTATTTTCTGACCTGTTATATTATATACTTCAAGTATAACTTTTGCATCAACCGGGACCTGGTAATCTATTTTAGTGGATGGATTAAAAGGATTCGGATAATTCTGGCTTAAAGCGAAATCCTTTGGTAGTGCGATCTCGGTCTTAACTACGTAACTCAATTTATAAGCTCCGTCATTATCAATCATTTTTAATCTGTATTGATATTTCCCTGCCTGCAAATTCTTATCTGTATATGAATACTTAATTGGTGAAACGCTTGTACCTGCGGCTTTCATTACGCCTATAGAGCTCCATGTTGATGCAGAACCCGCAGTGTTTAATAATGAACGGTCAATTTCAAATTGTCTTGTGTTCAATTCCGTTTTGGTCTCCCAGTTTAAGTCTACTTCCCTTCCGCTTACATTTGATACAAAAGATGTAAGTTCAACCGGAGTTGCAGGATTCGCCAGAGCATTGAAATATTCTGTCGGATCAGTGATATCAGTATTAATTCCTCCCGCTGTGGCAGGAATATAGGCTGATAGCTTAGTTGCATAATTTGGGGAAACTGCATTAAAATTCCAGTTTATATTTAGTTTCGGGGTAGTAAAAGGAACACTATTAGTGAGCCTCATTCTTCCGACTCTTGTACCGGGAGCTATATTTGAAATATTAGCACCGGTTCCTGATCCGTTTGAAGGTAATACGGCTGCTACTTTTATGAGCCCGGCAGTTGCTGTATTAAAGTTAATGTTTGTTTGTCCTCTTGCTGCAATTACTGAGTCAACTGATCCTGGAACCCATGTTGCTGTCATAGTCCCGCCGTTTCTAACTGCATTATTGTATGTAAACCCAAATTGAATTCCTCCCAATTGCATTGGTGTCGTTCCAGTGCTGAGAAGATAAACATCAAACTCATACACATTGCCCCCCGTCAAAGTATCATTTGCCAGTGTACATGTGTAGGCAGGAGTTTGAGTATAAGAAACCGGTACATATAAACCAGTCACTATTAACATGAATAATAATGGCAGCAGGTATTTATTTCTCATCGTTATCTCTACTTTAACTTATTATTAACAATTTATACTAATCAACAGCTATACAAACTAACGCCCATTACGTATAAAAGCTGCCTGGAAGCAGCTTTTATATGCTTAAAATCATTCCGGTTGGCATTTTCATGCATTACCGGGTTGAATATTAAATTTTTATTACTTAAGAAGCATCATCTTCTTAATTGAGGAAAAATTATTTCCTGTCGCTTTATCACTTGCAACTAAACGGTAAATGTAAACACCTGAGGATAATTTAGAAGCACCGAAATCTACAGTGTAGTATCCTGCTGATTGTTCCTGATTTACCAAATCAACTACTTTCTGACCAGCGATGTTGTAAACTTCCATTATAACTTTCGAGTCAACAGGTACCTGATAATCTATCTTTGTTGAAGGATTAAAAGGATTAGGATAATTCTGGCTTAACTCAAAATTCTTGGGTACTGCAATTTGAGTCTCAACTATATCACTAAGTTTATATGATCCGTCAAAATCAATCATTTTTAATCTGTATTGATATTTCCCTGCCTGTAAATTCTTATCTGTATATGAATATTTTTGGGGAGTCGTGCTTGTACCTGCTGCATTTAGAAAACCTACAGTTGTCCATGTTGTTGCTGAACCAGTAGTGTTTAATAATGTGCGGTCTATTTCAAATTGTCTTGTGTTTACTTCAGTCTTGGTTGACCAGTTAAGTACAACTGTACGTCCCTGTGCAGCAGATGCGAATGATGAAAGTTCTACTGGAAGAATACCACCATGAGGGTTAACATAGCCAAAGGTACCTCTTGATGTAACATCATACCCAAGAGTACCATTAGATGCCTGTATTTTGGTCGGCAATCCCGGGGCAAGACCAAAATACCAAGTTACCAGTGGTAGCCCGGTAAAGGGTACACTATTGGTTAATGTTATTGTCCCTATTTTAAAAGAATCAGGTGCACTTGTTATTAGTATACCTCCTCCTGTACCGGTAGAGTTAACGTTAAACCCACATTTTATATATGGGGATACTGTGCAACTTATAGCTTTAACATTTTCTACAGCTACAATTTGCGAGTTTACATTTGACCACGCTCCTGTTAATGTGCCGCCGTTTAATGCAGAAGCAGTATATGTAAATCCAAGTTGAAATGAGTATACCGTCAAAGCAGTATCAGCAGTTCTTTGTATGTATACATCAAATGACCAGGCATTTCCAGTTAGAACATCATTTGTCAGCCACAAATTGTATGTCTGAGAATAAGAAGCAGGACTATATATCCCTAACAAAAGTAATATGAACATTGCTGAAAGTAGAACTTTGTTTTTCATCTATTTTATCTCCTTCGCTATTATAATTATTGATCTCTGTTTAATTTAATTGGGTATGCCTTTTATAAGACATACCCAAAAGTTTTATTTAAAATGATATTTTCTGAAGTGACATTTGTTGCTATTTAAGAAGCATCATCTTCTTAATTGAGGAAAAATTATTCCCTGTTGCTTTTTCAATAGCAGCCAAACGATAAATATAAACACCTGAAGATAACCTGGATGCACCGAAATCTACGGTATAATATCCTGCTGATTGTTCCTGATTTACTAATTCAACTACTTTCTGACCAGCTATATTGTAAACATCCAAAATAACTTTTGCGTCTACTGGTACCTGGTAATCTATCTTTGTTGATGGATTAAAAGGATTTGGATAGTTCTGGCTTACAGCAAAGTCTTTCGGTATTGCAACTTCGGCTGCTTCTACTGAACTGTAGGAGAATGATCCGTCATTGT
>OBLU010001754.1_pt1 | contig 19999 bp, 19 predicted proteins | sample 1518681 | NCBI WGS metagenome assembly OBLU01 (sample SAMEA3539304, study PRJEB22396) | soil metagenome | biome: tundra; feature: field; material: soil | place: USA | collected 2010-05 | depth 0.15 m
TTCTGCATCTGCTGCGCGGCTTGAAGATGCCGGTGGTGACCACGCTGCACACGGTGCTGCGCGAGCCGAATCCCGACCAGATGATGGTCATGGAAGAGATTGCAGAGCTTTCGGACCGCCTCATTGTCATGAGCCAGCTCTCCTCCCAGTTCCTGCAGGAAATTTACAAAGTGCCGGGCAGCAAGATCGACATGGTTCCGCACGGCGTTCCGGACTTGCCCTTTCTCGATCCCAATTTCTACAAAGACCGCTTTGGTGTGGAGGGAAAGGCAGTCCTGCTCACCTTCGGCCTGCTCTCGCCCAACAAGGGAATCGAAAACGTGATTCAAGCGCTGCCGCGAATTTTGTCCAGGCACTCGAATGTTGCCTACATTGTCGCCGGCGCGACCCACCCCCATATTCTCCGTCGCGAAGGGGACAAATATCGCGCGAGCTTGCAGGCACTGGCAAAAGAAGTGGGAGTGGAGTCGCAGGTAATCTTCCATGACCGTTTCGTCAGTCCAGAGGAAATGGCTGAATTCATTGGCGCCGCCGATATCTACATCACCCCTTACCGCTATGAGGCGCAGGTCGTCTCCGGAACCCTGGCCTATGCCCTCGGAGCCGGCAAGGCGATCATCTCGACTCCTTATTGGCACGCGATTGAGTTGCTGGACGACCGGCGGGGTGCGCTGGTTCCCTTCCAAAATCCCGACGCCATCGCGCAAAAGGCAATCGAACTTTTGGATACACCCGCGATCCGCCACGCCATGCGCAAACGCGCTTACCTCTTCGCGCGCGATATGGTCTGGAAAAAGGCCGCGCAGGGCTACATGGAAAGTTTCGCCCGGGTCCGCAGCGACCGCATGGAGAGTCCCCGGGTCCAGTTCTCGGCTCGCGCGGCCCCAAAAACGCTGAATCAGCTGCCCCCATTAAAACTCACTCACGTGAACGCGCTGACCGATGACACAGGGATGCTGCAGCACGCGATCTTTACCATCCCCAATCGGGCCGAGGGATATACCACCGACGACAACGCACGCGCTCTCATTTTCGCCGTGCTGCTGGCGCAACTGGACGGAAACCGGGACAAGGAGAAGGACAAGAGCAACTGTAAGTTCGGGACAGTTGAATCAGCCAATCCCGATTGGCCGTTCCGCTACCTGGCATTCCTGGAGCATGCCTTTCATCCAGAAAAGAAAAGGTTCCGCAACTTTCTCGGCTACGATCACGTTTGGAGAGAAGACCAGGGATCGGAAGATTCCCACGGCCGCGCCTTGTGGGCCCTGGGCACTCTTTTGGCGCGATCCGAAAATCTCGGCATGAGGGGCGCTGCTGGCCGTCTGCTCGAGTTTTCCCTCCCCGCGGCCCTCGAATTCAGCAGCCCCCGCGCCTGGGCTTATACCCTGCTCGGAATTCAGGAATACCTCAATTCGTATCCTGGAGACCGCGACGCGCAAAAGGTAAGATCCGTACTCAGCCGACGTTTGCTCGAAATGTATGAGTCAATCCGCCGCCCCGATTGGCAGTGGTTCGAGGACGTCGTCGCCTATGGCAACGCGAGATTACCCCAGGCCCTGCTGGTCGTTGGCTCCGCCTGCTCGGACGATCGTATGGTTTCCGCCGGGCTCGAAGCATTGGCTTGGCTATCGAACACGCAGCGTTGCGAAACTAACCATCACTTTGTTCCGATCGGCTCGCAAGGCTTTTATCACCAGGGCGGAGAAAAAGCGCGCTTCGATCAACAGCCGATTGAAGCCGCCGGCGCGGTTTCCGCCTGTGTGGAAGCCTGCCGAATAACCGGAGACAGCCGCTGGCGCGATCAAGCATGGTCCGCCTTCAACTGGTTTCTTGGCGACAACGATCTGCAAGTTCCTCTTTACGACTCCGTCACCGGCGGATGCCGGGACGGCCTGCATCCCGAGCGCGCCAATCAGAATCAGGGAGCGGAATCCACGCTCTCGTTCCTGATGGCGCTCCTGGAAATGCGCTCGCTGCCGGAATCTGAAAGGCCTGGAAACCCATCATGACCGCTCCCAACACTACAATTTTGGAGGTCGAAAGCACCCATTACCCGTCGCTACTGACGCGTCATCCTGGTAACCCCATCCTGACGCGCAAGGACTGGCCCTATTCCATCAACAGCGTGTTCAATGCCGGCGCAACTTTGTTGCCGGATGGAACCACTCTTCTCCTATGCCGCATTGAAGACCGGCGCGGCTTGTCGCATCTTTGCGCCGCACGCTCACGAAACGGGGTCGATGGATGGCAGATCGATCGCGAGCCAACCTTGATGCCCAACCCGCGCGAGTATCCGGAGGAAATCTGGGGTATTGAGGATCCGCGCATGACTTTCGTGCCCGAACTCCAGCAATACGTGGTTACTTACACTTCCTATTCGCGCGGTGGCCCCGGAGTTTCTCTGGCTCTGACCAAAGACTTCCGAACCTTCGAGCGCTACGGTGTGATCATGCCGCCGGACGATAAAGATACCGCGCTTCTGCCGCGCAGAATCAACGGATACTGGGCCCTGATTCATCGGCCCATGACAGCGCTCGGGGCCCACATGTGGATTTCGTATTCTCCCGACCTGCGCCATTGGGGCAGGCACAGGCTCATGTTGGAAGCGCGCAAGGGCGCCTGGTGGGACGCGAACAAGATTGGGTTGTCGCCGCCGCCCATCGAGACTGCCAGAGGATGGCTGGTCTTCTACCACGGAGTACGGCACACGCCTTCGGGCTGTCTGTATCGATTGGGTTTGGCCCTCTTCGATCTGGAGAACCCGGAAAAATGCTTGCGGCGTGGAGATTCGTGGATCTTCGGCCCGGAGGCCGCTTACGAGCGCCATGGCGACGTTGCCGATGTCGTGTTCCCCTGCGGGTACACGATGGACCCCGATGGCGACACCATCAATCTTTACTACGGAGCCGCCGATTGCGCAATTGCCTTGGCTCGAGCCAGCGTGCGCGCTCTTCTGGATTGGCTGGATGCCAACGGAAACTACGAACGCCGACAGCGAGCGGAGGACTTGTAAACTCTATATAATGTGGGCGATTTCGCAGGCTAAGCAACCAGTTGTTGCGGAGGCCCCCATTGCCCCTGTCCCTTGACACTCGCGAGGTTGGACGCGTCACCATCGTGCACTGCAACGGGCGAATTGTTGCCGGCGGCGAGTGCGAAGCTCTGCGCGCGCATATTGCCTGGCTGTTGCGCGATCGCCGCTCGATCGTCCTGCACCTGGGCGAGGTTGGATTCATCGACAGCAGCGGTCTCGGCACCATGGTCCGCGCCCTGACTACCACCCGTCAGGCCCACGGAGATCTGAAGCTTTGCAACTTGCCCGAATTTGTCCGCAAGGTTTTGGAGATGTCGCGCCTGACCTCGGTATTCGATGTGCTCGATTCCGAGGAGAAGGCGATCGCCGCCTTCTACCGCACCGGGGCTCGCGCGGAAATACCTGTTTCCACGGGCCGCAGCGTTCTCTGCCTGGATTCCAACGCCGATGTGCTCGCCTACCTGCGCGAAGTGCTGCGCCGCGCCGGATACGACGTCCAGAGCAGCAGTCGCGTGGCCGACGCCCTGCTCCTGATGCGCGTTACGCATTTCGATCTTCTGCTGGCCGGCCCCGGCATGACCGCTTCCGCCACATCTCCGCCAGCCTTCCGGGAGGCATGCGCCAAGCTCCCGATGATCGAACTGGGCAGCGAGTTTTCTACCAGCCATGCCGGTGAAGCCGCCGCTCAATTGCTGGAAACAATGGCGGCCCGCCTCAATCCGAAGACGGCCTGAAAACCTGGCCTAACGTCGAACACCCGGACCAATGAAAAACGCCGTGAATCTGGAATCCGATTCCCGGCGTTTGCTTCCTAGGCTAAGCTGCATCTTGTGCAGCTTAATTACCTCGGCTACTCTACATCACCTCTTCGGTTTGTACGCTGAAGGTCGAAGTGACTGATGTTTCTTACTTGGCCCGAATAGCGGCGTGCAGGAATCACCCGCCAACGTCGTGTTAGTAACGTTCGAAAAAGTATTCGGAGCAGTGGTGTTGCCCGTTCCCGTTCCCAGCAGAATCCCGGCGCAGGCTTCGTTAATGTTATTTCCGGTTACGTTGCTGTTGCCGCCGGTAGATGGCGAGCAGGAATCATCCAGGTGGATGCCGGATTCGGCGCTGCCATAAATAACATTCCCTTGCGCCGTATTCCCATCGCTGCAAAGATCGATGGCATCGTAGTTTTGAGTTCCCCCAATATGGTTCGCCTTAACGAATGTTCCATTTGCCGTTAGCGAGGCCGACTCCGTCACGGGGACAATTCCGATCTGTGTGCTCTCCACCGTATTGCCGGTAACGGTTACGCCAGCCGAGCCAAAAATCAAGATTCCGGAGGCTCCATAACATGGTGGCTCGCTCCCGCCGCCCCCACACGCAGGGTTGATGTAGATGTCGTCAATTACGTTGTTAGCGGTAACGGTAGCCGTCGCGCCATAGCCTATCTGAATGCCGTTCTGGGCGGTGACCGTAGTGGCGCCTAGGCCGATAACTGTGTTCCCGGTGACCTTGACGGATGGCCCGGCACTGCCATTGTCGGGCCCGCTGGCAGTAATTCCATTCTTGTCGTAGTTCCGCACGGAGTTATTTGAAATCGTGACTACCGGACTGCCCGTGTTACTTTCCACGTTGATCGCCAGGCCGTCCTGGCAACCCTGAAGACCCGTGGGCAAAAGCACATTCCGGACGGCATTGCCGGTTATGGTCCCGGATGAGTTCTGGTAGTAGATTCCTATCGCGTCAATCGAGCAGTCGGTCAGCCCGTCATTGGCGCCATCTACGGTGAGATGAGAAATAGAGACCGCCGCATTTTGGACAAAAATCTGCGCGGCTGTTGGAAAGCCGAAAATGTCAGTAACACCATTGGTGACGAGGCCGCCCAACGGCACTACCACCACGGCAGCGTCACTGCTACCGGCTGCAATCCCCTTCAATGTCAAGTTCTGGGTGATTGTGACCTGCTCGGCGTAAGTGCCGGGACAAACGCCAATTGTGGATCCAGCTGGTACCGCGTTTACAGCAGCCTGGATGGAGGAGTAGTGGGTCCCGGGTCCCGCGCAGAGACCGACGGTAACTGAACTAGCAAAGGCTTGTCCGCTGAGTGCGGCAAGCAATACCTAAAGCTAAACAACAGAACGAGGGAGTGCGAGTTGAGTGCATTGACATTTGATTTTCCTTTGAGCGACTGGGGCCTGACGGACTGGTAGGGGACGTAAAATTGTCGCGATCCAACTCTATTCCTGATTGCTATCCAGCGCAACTCGGCTTAGCCGTCTACCAGGAATCGAAACTGAGCGGGACGACGCTGCAGAGTTGCTCTCTTATGCAGCAGCATGACAAACGTAACATTCCTCGGACTTGAACCGATGCCACGCGATCTCAGACGTTTTTCAAGCCTTCAGCCAGACTACGGGCAAGCTGTGCCCGAGCTTGCGAAAATCAGAATCGCTGGTTACCAGCGAAGCCCTGTGTTCGATCGCCAATGCAGCCGCGAAACTGTCCGCGTAGTAAAGCTTGTGTTTGGCCTTAACGTCAGCGGCTCTGCACGCCCTTTGCGGCGTGGCGTCCAGAATTTCAATCGGCAGCGGAGTCACCGCCTGGACACTCATGAGTGCCTGCTCGGGCCCGTGCTCACGCAGAATCTTGCCATAAACTTCCCCATAATTCACCGCTGACATCAGTACCTTCGCGCGCTCCTGCAGGGCCTCTTTGAGAAGTTCGTTGACTTTGTAAGCTCCCGGGGTTCTCTGCAGAAAAGCAATCAAGGCGCTGGCATCCAGAACGTATGTTTTCATTTATCGTGCTTGCCTTCTTCGCGATGTTCCTTTTCCCAGATCGCTAGCAGGTCCGGGCCGCCGGCAAACATGCCCATCACACGATCGATGCATTCTTCGGTAATGGGCTGCAGGATAATGCGGCCAAACTGGTCTTCCAGAAACTTGACCTTGGTGCCCGCTTCGATTTTGTGTTTGCGGCGAAGCTCTACCGGAATCACCAGTTGGCCCTTAGAGGTAAACGTGGCACAAACATCCTTCATGTCTTACATAATATCACATGTAAGACAACCTCTTTTCTAGCAGAGTGCGGCTCTTACTTGCTCCACGCGTGCATCCGCGGTACCATCGGCGCACGTTCCTGCAGTACTGCTCATACTCGGCGCCGAACGTTTTTCGCAGATGCGACTCCTCGTACAGCACTACAAACAAAGTTGTGCCCAGCACTGCCACGCCGGCCACCGTGATCGCGGCCAGGTTCGCCCGTCCGAAGATCACCCACAGCCCCGCCCAGCCGATGAAGAATCCCAGATACATCGGATTTCGCACGTAGCGATACCACCCCACCACGACCAGCCTTGTAGGCGGAACGATCGGCACAGGCGTTCCATGTCCGGTCCAGCCGAAGTCCCACACGCAGCGCAGTGCCACTGCGAAACCCAGCACCGAGGGCCCAGCCGCAAGCCAGCGCCATCGCGCCACTCCCGCCGCGTCAACCCGAAAGCCCAGCCAGGGCGGCAGCAACCAGAACCACAGGGCAAGAAATGCAGCGCCCACGATTAGTGAGACGACTGCGGTGGGCCAATGCGCTTCATGCTCCGGACTCTCCCCGCTTCCCCCCGGTTCACTCGCCATGAACGCCTCCGTCAATTCCAAAATAAGTATGAGCTTCCGGGCGGTGACTGTCATGCGTTCGTATACGTCAGACCTCTCTCATCGAATTGGACCAGTCGTCCATGCGGGGGATGCGCAAACATGTCTCTCCGCTAACGTAGAAAAGTTATAATCGGTCGCAATGCGCCAGTTTTTTCGCATGCTGCTGTTGGCCCTGGTCCTGGTTACGGTGGCGCTCGTCTCCGCGCTCACGGCCATGCGGCTTGCGATCCACGGGCGCGAGGTGATCATTCCGAAGCTGGTGGGCATGAGTCCGTCCGAGGCCGAGCGTGCGGGCGCGGCTTCCGGACTGCAGGTTGTCATCGAGCGCCAGTTCTACAGCCCGGATGTTCCCGAAGGAAAAATCATGACCCAGGTGCCGCCCCCGGGAACCAAGGTGCGGCGAGGCTGGTCGATCCGTGTGGCGCAGAGTCTGGGACCGCAGCGGGTGGCGATCCCCGACGTAACCGGCGGGAGCGAGCGGATCGCGGAGTTGAACATACGGCGGCGCGGGCTCAGCCTCGGTTCGGTCGCGCACGTTAATTTGCCGGACGTGCCGCTGGACCGCGTGATATCGCAAAGTCCTCCGGCGAATGCCAGCGGAGTATCAGTGCCGAAGATCAATCTGCTGGTCAGCGACGGCCCCGAGCCCGCGATCTATGTGATGCCGAACCTCACTGGACAACCTCTGGGCAGCGCTACACTGGCGCTACAGGACGCGGGCATCAAAGTCGGTAGAGTCAGCGTGCTTCCGCCGGCGTCCTCAACACCTTCCAGCGAGCCGCAATCCGCCCCAGTCGCGCCCCCTCCGTCCTCCGAGCCCAGCCCGGCAAGCATGATCGTGAGTCAGACTCCGGCGCCTGGACAGAAAATCGCGGCGGGCAGCGCCGTGAACTTCGAAGTCCGCTAATGTCGCGAACGTCTCTAGCTCATGTGGTGATTGGGCTCGGCCCGGTGCTGGGCACAACTCGGCGGCGTTGCTGACTCTGGATTATCTCCGTTCGATGAGCGCGGCGAAAAATCCGTCGCAGGGATGCATGCCCGGAATTGTCTTCAGATAGGGTCCGCTAAGAAGTGACGAGATATCCGCCCAACACAATTCGCCAGAGTGCCGCAGTTGCTCCAACTCGCCCCTACAATCGACGACTTTGAATTCCGCCGTGCCGCCGAGGGCCGTCTCTACCACCTCTTCATTCTCCTCGCGCTCCAGCGAACATGTGGAATAGACAAGCCGTCCCCCCATCGCAAGCTGCGCCAGCGCGGACTTCAGAATAGCCAACTGCCGCAACTGAAGATCGCGCAAGTCTTCCACCTTGAGCCGCCATTTGATCTCCGGATTGCGGGCCAGTGTGCCCGTGCCGGAACAAGGAACGTCGGCGAGGATACGGTCGAATGCGAATGAGAACGGAAGATGCCGCGCATCGGCTGCGGTCACGTAGACGTTCGGGGAGCGATTGAGGTTCTGGAGCAGGCGCGCACGGTGAGCATGCAACTCCGTCGCAAATATTTTGGCGCGCGGATTGCGGCGCGCCAGCAATGCCGTCTTGGTGCCGGGAGCGGCACAACAGTCCAGAATCCTTTCCCCGCGACCCAGCAAAGATGCGACCAGCTGCGAAGCTTCATCTTGGATGGAGATGCGGCCCTCCTGGTAGGCGCGCGTTGCGGTCGCGTCACCCGCAAGAACGCGACGTGCCGCCGACAGCAGCCGGCCCGGAGCGAGTTGCAGGCCGGCCTCGGCAAGTTCTTTATCTACAATGCAGCCCGATTGGTCATAATCCGATCGATCATTTTGAATATGAATGGTGGTGCCGGGCACGGTTTGATCATGCGCGCAGATTTGGCGCGCAGTCTCCAGTCGATAGTGCTCGGTCCAGCGTTGCACCAGCCATACAGGATGAGCAGCGGTTCGGGCGAGTGACGCCGCGTCGGGAGACTTGTTGATCTGCGCGAAAACATCTTCCGCCCGGTCAGCGGCAACCTTCCGGAGCACCGCATTCACGAATGACGCGGCCGAGCGCTTGCGCGCCGCTTTGACCAGTTCCACACTTTCAAAGATCGCGGCACGCGGCGGCACTCGGGAAAGAAACTGCAATTGATAGACGCCGAGCCGCAAAGCCACGAGAATTTCGTCGTCCAGCCGGTCGAGTTTCTGGGACGATGCTGCAGCCAGCCGCTGGTCGAGCACAGAACGCCAGCGGAGAACTCCCATCACCAACTCGGTGGCGAGCCCATGATCACGCGAGGAAAGTTTCGAGAGCGGAGCGGAATGGAGCAGCTCAGAGGCGTACGAATCTTCGCGCTCGACGCGCAGAAGAATGTCGAAAGCGGCCGCGCGAGCGGCAGAAATGGCCATCGCGGCTATTGTCCCAGATGGTCGACGGATTGGGGCCGGTAACCGTTGATAAACTCTTGCGCCGTCACGCGCCGCTTGCCCTCAAGCTGAACTTCGATGAACTCCAGCGTCGTGTTGTCTTTGTCTCCATTCTTGCCACAGCCGGCGAAGAGGCGCGTTCCCTCCACCGCGATTTGTCCGGGGATAAGTCTCTCTGCGCGTTGAACGGGTTGAGCCCGGTGCACCTGCAGCGTCTTACCCTTGAAAATCGTGAACGCCCCTGGCCACGGCTGAAAACCACGCAAGCGATTGAACAGCTCTCTTGCACTGCGAGCGAAGTCCATGCGGCCATCTTCTTTTTTCAGAATCGGCGCGAGCGTAGCTTGCGAATGATCTTGGGAAACCGGGTGAACCGTCCCATTATCGAGTCCGCGCAGCGTTTCGACCATCAAGTCCGCGCCGGGCGCCGCCAGCTTCGGGCCCAGTGTCTCTGCCGTATCCTCCAGGCTGATCGGAATGGTGCGCTGCATGAGTATGTCACCGGTGTCGAGCCCGGCATCGATGCGCATGGTTGTAACCCCGGTGACGGATTCACCGTTGGCAATTGCCCACTGGATCGGCGCGGCGCCACGATACCTGGGCAGCAGCGAAGCATGCAAATTCAAATTTCCGAGCCGGGGAAGGTCAATCATCCACTGCGGTATGATGCGGCCATAGCCGACAACGATGATCGCGTCCGGACGAATCGCCGCAAGCTGGTCGCGAAACTCGGTATTGTTCTTGATGGTGACGGGTTGTACAACGGTGATGCCCAGGCGGATTGCCGCATCTTTCACGGAAGAAAGAGCCACTTCCATCCCGCGTCCGCGCGGCCGATCGGGTTGCGTTACCGCCAGCGCCAAGGAGTGACCGGCCGCAACCAATTTTTCCAAAGTTGGGACAGCGAATTGCGGAGTGCCACAGAAAACCAGCAGCATAGATTAGGTCTTAGGTGTCAGGTCTTCGGCTGCGATCTCAATCTCACCCACCAGATTTTGTCATCCTGAGCGAAGCGAAGGATGACAATGCATAAGAAGGAGGCGCTACCATTCTCCCGCCTTCGCCAGTTTCTTGATCTTGCGCTTGATGAGGTCGCGCTTCAGCGCGCTGATGTGCGAGATGTAGAGCCTGCCGTTCAAGTGATCGGTCTCATGCAGGAGGGCGCGCGCCAGCAGGTCTTCTCCGGTGTGCTCGAAAAATTTGCCGTGCAGGTCCTGTGCACGCACAGTCACGGTTTTGGCGCGTGTAACGTCCTCTCGAAATTCGGGAATGCTCAGGCAACCTTCACTGCTGCGCTGCCGCCCCTCTTTATTAATGATTACGGGATTGATCAGCACCAGCCTGGCGCTCGGGTCTTCCTTGAAGGTCACATCCACGACGGCGATTCGTTTCGAAATGCCGATTTGCGGAGCTGCCAGACCGACGCCGCGAGCCGCGTACATCGACTCGAACATGTCCTCCACGAGTTTTTTAATTTCCTCGTCGAAGCCGGTCACCTCAGCTGCAGGTTTTTCCAGGACCGGATCGCCAAACTTCACTATTGGGTAAATCATTTGTCGGATGTCGGATTAATAGTTCTTCAACTGTTCCAGATACCCTTGAAAATTCCGTTTCGTTTCTTTCATGGAGTCGCCGCCGAATTTCTCCAGCGCGCAGCGCGCCAGCGTGAGCGCAACCATGGCCTCGCCGGCAACTCCGGCGGCCGGCACTACGCATACATCCGAGCGCTCGTACGCCGCCTTCACGGGCTCGCGGGTCGCGAAATCCACCGACTGCAATGGGCGGCGCAAGGTGGAAATCGGTTTCAGATATCCGCGAACTCGAATTTCCTGTCCGTTGGAGACGCCTCCCTCCAGACCTCCGGCATTGTTGCGGGTGCGCGTGAACCCGCTAAACCCTGCGTCGCTCTGGTAGCCGATTTCGTCATGCACAGCCGACCCCGGCGAATGCGCCGCCTGAATACCGCTGCCAATTTCGACCGCCTTCACCGCCTGCAGCGACATCACCGCTGCAGCCAGCAAAGCATCCAGCCGCTCATCCCATTGCACGTAGCTGCCAAGACCGGGCGGAACATTGTGCGCGACGACTTCAAAAACTCCACCCACGGAATCGCCGGTGCGCAAAACTTTGTCGACTTCTTCCTTCATGCGCTGCTCGGCATCGGCATCGGCGCACGAAAGCAGCACTTCGTTCTTGCGCGACAGAGGCTCGATTTGCTCCCACGCGATTTGCCGGTCAGCAATCGAAACCGCGCCCACGGCAATCACATGGCTGAGAACTTCCACGCCCAACTCTCGCAGCAGCAGCTTGGCAAGCGCTCCAATCGCCACTCGCGCCGCCGATTCCCGGGCGGAGGCGCGCTCCAATACATAGCGCGCTTCGGTGAAATCATACTTCAAAGCTCCCGCAAGATCGGCGTGGCCGGGTCGCGGCGACGCCACGCGCTTGTGTTTCTCCGGATCCCCCGTCTCCACCGGCAGGGCGTCTTTCCAATTCTGCCAGTCGCGATTCTCGAGCATCACCGCGATCGGAGAGCCGATGGTTTTGCCGTGATGCACACCTGAGAGAAAGTGCGCCCGGTCGGTTTCAATCTTCATCCGCCCGCCGCGCCCAAAGCCTTGCTGGCGGCGCCAGAGTTCGCGGTCCACAAATTCCTGATCGACCGCCAGTCCCGCGGGCAGCCCGGAGAGAAAAGCAACCAGAGCCTCGCCATGCGATTCTCCGGAGGTAAAGTAGCGCAGCATCTCGAACCCGCATTGTAAATGAAAAGAAATGTTCCCTTCGGTTTGATTTTGGGCATTTGCACGCCGAAGGTGTCCCGTATGCAGGTACAATGAAGTCACATTTGTGCCGGTAGCCGTCTTCAGCCACCCGGCGTTTCCGAGGGATCGCGCCGCTTCGTCTCCGACGCGAGGATTGTTTTCATGTTGACCACCAAGGCTGGTTCATTTCCAACGAAAGTAGCCGAGCCCATCCGCTGCGTGATTGCCGACGATCACGCAATGCTGCGCTACGGCGTCCGCCGCCTGCTGGAAGACGCTGCCGACTTTGCCGTGGTGGGCGAAGCATGCGATGCCGCTGAGGCGCTTAAGTTAGCGCTGCAGCACCGCCCCGACCTGGTGCTGCTCGACATCAGTATGCCCGGCATGTCCTCATTCGAGGCTGGACGCCTCATCGAAGAACACTGCGCCGGTACGCGCATCGTCTATCTGACCATGCATGAAGATCAGGAATACGTGCAGGAGGCGTTGCGCTCGGGCGCCAGAGGGTACCTGCTGAAAGACACTCCAGCGGCATTGTTGTTGCGCGCGCTGCGCGAAGTTCACGGCGGCGAACGGTCATGGAGTCCGCAGATCGAGAAGAAATTGGAAGAAGACGCGCTGCTGCGCAAGCCTTCCGTGCGTGTGCCTTTGCGAAGAAGCACCCTGACTCTGCGGGAACGCGAAGTCATGAAGTTGCTTGCCGAGGGCAACACCGTGAAAAAAGCAGCGGCGGTTCTCGGAGTCAGCATCAAGACGGTGGAAGCCCACAAATTCAACCTGATGCGCAAACTCGACATTCACAACAAGGCGCAACTGGTCACGGTCGCCATACAGAAGAAAATTCTTGCGCTTCCGGTCTCGATGAACTGACCGCGACGCCAGCATCAGCCGGGCCTAGTGTTAATGATTGCACCAGGCTGGCAAGATCGGCGACCTCCAGGTCTGGACGGCCCGCCGAGGCGCGAACCGCGCCAATCCCGGGACGAGCCGATGTCCGATTCACCCACACCGTCGAGATACCGAGGGACCGCGCCGGCACCACGTCGTGATAAATGCTTTGCCCGGCGTGCAACAGGCGGTCAGGAGAAAGCGCAAGCCTGCGCAATGCGATCTGGAAATTGTTGATTGAGGGCTTATAGCTTCCCGCCTGTTGCGCCGTGATCACGCCGTCGAATTCCACCCCGAGATGCTTCCGCGTCTCGGCAAACAGATCATCGTCAATATTTGAAATCACTGCCAGCTTGTAGCGTTTCTGAAGCAGGCGCAGCGCGGGCACCGTATCCAGGAAAGGCCGCCACCCGCGAACGGATTCGTGCAGCGAGCGAATTTCCGCGGAGCTCGCTTCGAAATGGAGGCGATCCGCAAACGCCCGCACCACCGCTTCCAGCACATCACGGTATCTTTGATAGGGGCCGCTTTCAGCCGCCGCTTCGAATTCTCCATACAGCTCAAGAACGTCGGCATCGGGGAGGCTGTGCCCGTGGGCCCCAAGCACGCAGCGCAGGACCGGCAAAATTCCCGATTCCCAATCAATCAGCGTGCCGTAGCAGTCAAAGCTGATGGTGGTGAAGCATGAGAAGTCCATAAAATCTGGTCTTCAGTCGCTGGTCGTTGGTCGTTCGCGATTTACCGCTGGGGCCAACGACGAACGACCGTCGACGAGCGACTAAACGACCTGAATTAAATTATGTTGAGGTCAAGAACAGTAATTACACTTTCTGTTCGGTGAACAGGTCGAGCACCGGAGTGACGGACGTTGGGTTCTCCGGCGGCGCGGGCGTAGCGATGGGTTCTTCCGCGACGGTTTTCGCGGGCGCTTTCTCGCCCTCCATGAATTTCCGCGAATCGAGCAACGGGCGCCCGAGTGAAGCGTTATAACTCGTCCACGGGCCGTCCAGTCCCGCCTCGCGCTCGAAGTGGGCGCGCATGGCTTCCATCTTCGAATCCAGATCGTCGAGGTAATGCAGCATGAGCGCTTCGGGAAACATCGGCAGTTTGGGCGATCCAAAGTCGTATTGCCCGTGATGACTGATGATCAAATGCTCAAGCAAAGTTTTCAGTTCCGGTGGAAAGTCAGGCAGGTTCGCTAGCTTGGCCTGCAGCATCTCCAGTTCAATGATCATGTGCCCGAGCAGTTGGCCGCGTGTGGTATAGGAGAATGCGCGGTTGTAGGTCAGTTCCTGAATCTTGCCAATGTCATGCAGGAAAGCTCCCGTCAACAGCAGGTCGCGATTGACCTGAGGATAATTCCGGCACATGAGATCGCAGGAACTAAACAGCGACACCACGTGATCGAGCAGACCGCCGATATAGGCGTGATGCAGCGTCTTGGCGGCGGGCGCATTGCGGTAACGCTCGGCAATCTCCGTGTCCGCCATGAATAGCTCGACCAGCGCCTTCAGGTGCGGGTTCTGGAAGGTAGCTACAAACTCGGTCAACGTCCTCCACAGTTCGCCAATGTCCTTTTTCGTCTTGGGCAGGTAGTCGGTGAAATCGATATCGGCTTCTTCCATGCGCCGCAGCTTGTGGATGGTGAGCTGAAACCGGTTCTTGTACTTGTTGATCAGTCCCTTGATTTTGAGAAAGTCATCCTGCTCGAAAACGTCGATAAACTCTTCGACGTTGTCCCACATCTTGGCTTCGATCTGGCCGGAGCGGTCCGCCACGATCAGGGCCAGGTAGGGCTCGCCATTTTTCTTGGCCTTCACCTGCTTCGACGCCACCACGAAGCTGGAGGTGATGATCTTGTTCTCCTGATGACAGCAGTCGGAGATAAAAAACTCTTTCATGAGCCTCCGCGAGACCGGACGTCCGCATACAACGCTGGCCAGCGCATAGTGCAGCGTGCCTCAAAACGTGCCCTGTTCGAACCTTACCTACACACGGAAGATTAGCCTAAAACACGCCCAGCTTCTTCTTCTTTTTCAGTTTCTTCGCGTTAGTCTCTTTGGCTGTAGTCTCAACCGGCTTGGTTTGTTTTGCGCTCGCTCCCGAATCGACGTAGCCATTCTTGATGTCAATAAACGCTTCTTCGCGCAACGTAGCCAGGTATGAGCGCAGCGCCGGCTGCAGTTTTTGCATGTATAACGCATCCTGGATGCGCGGTTCCACTTCCTTCATGGCGGGAATGCCCGCCGTCTGATGCTCGGTGGCCTGTAGGATCACGTAGCCCTGCTTGGTGCGAATCACATCCGTGACCTCGCCCGCCTTCAGCGCAAACACTTTGTCTTCGAGTTCTTTGGAGAGCGTGCCCCGCTTGAAATAGCTCAGGTCCCCGCCGTCCTTGGCCGACGGTCCCTCGGAATGCTTTTTCGCCAACTCCTCGAACTTTGCGCCCTTGTGAATTTGGTCGAGCAGATCCTGCGCCTTGGCTTTGGCGGCATCGAGCGCTGCCTGGGTTTCGGCCTCGGTGGCCGGTTCGGGTTTACTGTCCGGCCCGGCGGCCGGTTTGACGGGAGTTTTGGGCGCAATCAAGATCTCGCTCAAACGGACCTGCTCCGGCCGCTCCATCTCGGCACGGTGCTGCTCATAGAACTTCTTTTCGTCTTCCTTATTCAATGCCAGATGCGAACCCACTTCCTGGCTGATCACACGCTGCGTGATGATCTGGTTGCGCATATTCTGTTTGAACTCTTCGTATGAAGCGCCCTGCGCCTCCGCCGCCTTCTCCAGTTCCTCCATCGTCTCCAGGTTCATCTGCTTGCGCATTTCATCCAGGCGCTTGATCAGTTCGGTGTCCCCGGTGATGCCCAGGTCCTTGCCTTTTTGCAGCAGGAGTTGCTGGTCAATCAGATCGCGCAAGACGTCGCGCTGCTTCTCCGCAAAAGTGCGGTCGGCATTCGTGGGGTTCTGTTGCTGGATCTCCTGCTTCAGCTGATCACGGCTGCGGATGTACTCCGTGCGGGTGACGATTTGGTTGTTGATGCGGGCGATGATCTCTTCGACTACCGTATCGGCGAAAGAGAAAGATGACAGCAACAGCGCGTACGCAAGCGCCAGCAGCAGGGGGGATCCGGTCTTCTTCATTAGGGCTCTCTTGCCACCTGGGAAACGCCAACCTGGGCAACCCGAGGGAGAAATTTGTTTTTTCTATTTTACGCCGCGAGCCGCAAGGAGGCCAACCTGCTGGGGACAAGAAGTATCACGAAGGCTTACTCTCAAGGGTTCCTCCGTGTACCTCAGCGCTCTCGGTGGTCAAGGGTTTGCTCGCTGCCGCCAAATTGTGCGGGCCGGAGAAGCCCAGCCTAATTTCCCCGGGTGAGCGTCAGGGCGGTCACGTCGTTGTGCTTGGGAGCCATGTGCATGAAGTCCTGCACGCGCTGCAGGATGCTTTGCGAAAGATCCCTGGCCGATGAAGGCCGGCCCTGCATGACGTTCTTGACTCCCTCCAGACCAAATTCCGCATTCTTCGACTCGGCCTCCACCACTCCTCGGGAAACCACAGCCAGCGAACCTTTTGGGCCGATTCCGACAATGCGGGCATCGGTCGGAGCCAGCGAAAAGAGTCCCAACGGCAAACCCGTAGCAGGCAGTTCGACGACGCTCGCTTCATCGCGTAGCAGCCCTGGAGTGTGGCCCGCGTTGACATAGCAAACCGTGCCCAACTCTTCGTTGTAGCAGCCCGCGAATGCGGGACAACTGCGGACGCCCCCGGCAGCGCGCATGATCTCCAGATTGAGGCGGCGCGAAAGCTCGATCATGGCGTCCGATTCGTTCAGTTCGTCGGCGGAAAAGAGCTGCTCGGCGGATGAGCGAAAACAAGCCTGCGCAGCTTGCAGCACGGGACCGCTGGTCTCGCGCTTGCCGGCCACGTCCAGCAGTCCGAACAGGAAACGGTGCGGGCTGACTCGCAGAAAATCATGCAGATCCCCGCCGAAGCGCGAGGAAAAATAGGCGACCGCCAGATCAGCGCCCTGGAGCGTGGGAGATTCCCCCTGCACGATTTCGGGAACTGCTTCCGTGGTCGAGCCGAATCCGAGTTTTGAAAGCAGGCCTGCCATGACGGGCGAAGTTAACACAAAGTTGAAGGCGGGGCAATGAGTGGAAAGTGGTACTCGAAACAGTTTGTGGATATCTCTGCCTGCAGCTGTTCGCTGTTTTTCTCCTGGGCATCTTGCCAATTTTGGTGCCGCTGGAGGACGCACCAAGCGCCCTTCCTGAAAAGGCTGGTATACCAAAGACCAAGGAAAGAAAGATTGATATATCCTATAGAATATGACATCCTATACGATGTATAACGAGGATGAGAAAAATCGTTCTTGACACCTCGGTTGTGGTCGCTGCTCTCCGCACCCGGTTGGGAGCGGGCAACGCGGTGTTACGGCTGGTAGCCCAGGGGAAGTTGGTAGCTTTGGCGACTCCACCTCTCTTCCTGGAGTATGAGGATGTGTTGAAGCGGCCCGAGCATCAACTGGCCCATGGCCTGGCGCCCGAGGCGATTGATAGATTTCTCGCCGAGTTGGCCGCTCTGATCGAACCGGTCGAAGTTCATTTTCAGTGGCGGCCGCAGTCCCGGGACCCCAATGACGAGATGGTGCTCGAAGCTGCAATCAATGGCCACGCAGATGCGCTAATAACGTACAACGTCAGAGACTTCGCCGCGCCCGCCGAACGGTTTAGAATTTCGGTGCTTCATCCGGCCGAGCTGCTTAAGAAGGTGAAATCATGAGCAAAGCTACCTATCCGTTGAAGCTTCCGCTTTCCATCAAGAAGGCTGCGCAGCGGCTCGCGAAGGAAGATGGCGTGTCCTTGAACCAATGGATCGCGGTGGCAGTCGCCGAAAAAGTTGGAGTAGTGGAAACCGCCGCAGACTTCTTCAAGAAGCGTGCTGGCAATGCCACCGGAGAAGGACTGATGAAGTTTCTGCGCACTGCGCCCAAGATGCCGCCCGAACCGGAAGACACCCAGCGATAGCCTCAGTCATACTCCTCGTGGAGGTTGCGGCTGAGCCAGCAAATTCGCTCGCGTCCACTCGGGAACTCTAACCAGCCGCGCTTATTCTCCGTATTTCTCTTTTAGCGCGCGCGCCATTTCTTCCTGGAGTTGACGGTAATCGGAACGAACGGTCGTGCGTAGCGCCGCTTCGGCCGAGCTGCCTTGGGAAAGAAGCTCAAGGATCCGCACGATTTCGCTCATGCCGTAAGTGTCACGAATGTATTCGGTGGCGGCCAGGGATTCGGCATAGGCAACATTGGCTTCCGGGGCTGAGAAGCTTATGAAACTGCCCTCGAGCATATTGAAAGGGATTTCACGGCCGGCGGCGAACAGTTGTGCAAGCTGGCGTCCGTTGGCAGCTGTAGACTTGCCCTCTTCCACCTGCGCGATGCCCTCATTCAGCCACGTGGGACACCGGTTGCCCGACATCTGCGAGACAAAAGAATGAGTCAGTTCATGCTTGAGCACCCGTGCTAGCTCAGGCGTTACGCTCTGGACGCCGCTGATCGGAATCCGCAGCTTGCCATCATTGATGGCGCCGCTCCAGGAGGGGGCGCGAGTGACGTCGAAAAAAGCCTGCTGCGTGTATAGAGTGACGGCGATGTTGTTGCGCGGTGAGTAGCCAAGATCGCGCACCAGGTCGTCATATTCGGAATCGAGCGTGGCGAGCAGGTCCCGGCGGAAGTTTTCGGGAGTATCTTTTCCTTCAAAGTGAAGGTTGAAGTGGCTGCTCTCGCGTTGCGAGAAATCGGATTCGACTTTGGATTCGCGCTCCGCTCGCGCCAGATACTGGCTGACCGTGGCGTCGGGGCGCAACGTAAGCGACTTTTTCCAGGAACGAATGGCTTCCGGAGTATGATCACTGGCGAATTGCACGAAGCCTAACATCGCGACGGCGTCAGGCGAGTCGGGAGCGACGTTGGCGGCGTGTTGTGCGTAGGGGAGGGCTTCGGCGGCTTGCCCGGTGCGCATGAGCGTGGCGGCATAATAGATCAACAAAGTGGAGTTGTCCGGTTGCAAGTGCAGCGCGGATTCGTAGTACTGTCGGGCCCGCGGGAAGTTGCCGTGATCGGACTCATGCTTGCCCGCGAGAAAATATGCCGTGGTAGCGAGCTCGGGATTGGCGGTTTGCACCAGGCTGGCGAGGGCATCGCTATCGACCTTGCCGTCGCGTATGACTTTTTCGGCCACGTCGGCCTCATGGTTGAACGTAGGGACAGGCGGAGTAATGTCGGGAGCACTGGCATCGCTCGATACGCCGGCGTGAACGGGAGCGACGCCTCCGGATTCGATCCGCTCGACCGAAGATCGCGGGATGGCGTAGGTATCTTCGCCCAGGTCGTATTCCACGCGGTCCTTATCCTTGTTCTCGCGGACCTGGTCGGCCCAGATGGTGCGTCCATTCTTAAGGTGGATAATGTCGGCAGTCGCAGGAAGCCCTGCAAGAAGCACTAGAATAATATTGAGGACAAGGGCTCGCACTCGCCTGATTCTAGCAATGGGCAAAACGGGCGGTAAGGTGACTAAGGTGCTGTAACTCAGGCGGCGACAAGTGCCACGCGTCGCGGCGGACCAGATACCCTAGCCCAAGAATCCAGCCCCGGAGGGGCGGCCGAAAGTAGCCCAGCGCTTCAGCGCTGGGTAAACGTGCACAAAGTAATTCAAGTCCCGGAGGGACGACCGAGTTCCGACACAAACTCTTCAGCCCTGTCAGAAATGGAAAAATAGAAAAGCCCCGGAGGGAACGCCCAGATTATGCGGCCAAGCTCAGTTCGGTGGGATTGGATAATCGGATTGGCGTGCTGTTGTCTTGGCGCCCTCCCATCCTCGGCGCAGATTGCTAAATCGGACCCTCAATGCCCGCCAACCACCAGCGGCCTGTACGCGCGCATACGCTCCGTCGGCGTCGATCCGCAACGCGTCTACCGCGTCCGGAATGCGTCGATCGACCGGCCAGGTCTGCACCTTGATTTTGACGACGGTACGCTGGCTTTCACGGAAGACATTTGCGGACGGATCACCGGCGCATTTTTCGAAGGCGAGGGTGAGATACGTCTGCGGCCCCCCAACCGTGTAGAGCGCGGCTCGCTCGCGCTCTTTACCGGGATGGCGATTCTCGAAGAGCAGTTCACCTCAGGATATCTGCGCTTCAACGACAATACCGCGGCCGTGTTGCGCCCCTTCCTGACTCTGGAGCCGGCGGATCCGGAATTTGCCAAACGATTGGACCAGACCGCCTGCGCGCTGGCCGAATTCGACT
>OBLU010001758.1_pt1 | contig 19982 bp, 16 predicted proteins | sample 1518681 | NCBI WGS metagenome assembly OBLU01 (sample SAMEA3539304, study PRJEB22396) | soil metagenome | biome: tundra; feature: field; material: soil | place: USA | collected 2010-05 | depth 0.15 m
AGCTGCCGGGCGGCGGCCAGCAGGCGGCGGCGCACCGCGGCCAGCTCTGCCTCCAGCGCCTCGCACATCCGCAGGCACGCGCCGATCTGCAGCTGCCCGGCCGGCGACAGCTGCTCTTGGGCCAGGGCGGCCAGCTCAGCGGGCGCATCCTTGCGGCTGAGGTCAGCGAAGGCCGGGGCTCCCTGGTGGAACAAGACTGCGTGGATGCGCTGCACCCAGGCGGTGTGCCCGGTCCGCAGATCGTGATACAGCGCCAGGCCAGCCCCGCCGACGACGTCAGTGCCGCCGCGGCAGAGCGTGATCACATCCGGGGCGGACCGCGGACCGCGGCAAGTGAGTATGTTCGGCGGTGTCAGCGCGGCCTGGTGGCGCGGGTGGCGAAGTAGCCGGGCATGTACCGCCCGGTGATGTCCGCGTGGTGCGGCGCCTCAGTCAGCTGGGTGAGGGCAAAGCCGGCGGCCAGCTGGCCGCCGAGCTGCCCGGTCAGCGAGTGGCTGTATTCGACCGGTCCGTCGCCGTAGCACTGCAGCCGCTCGGCATCGGGCAGGTCGAGCGTGCTGAACGGGAGCCGGTAGCGCGCCACGAGCTCACCGCGCTCCAGCGCCGCGACATCGAAAATGAATATGTCGGGGTTCATGAACCCTGCGAGCAGGACGCCGCCCGGCCGCAGCACGCGGAACGTCTCCCGCCAGACCGGGGCAAGATCGGGGCAGAACACATTCGACACCGGATGGAAGACCGCATCGAAGCTGGCATCGGGAAAGACAGCCAGGTCACGCATGTCGCCGAGCACCGTGCGGATCGCCAGCCCCTCCCGCGCGGCAACCTCCTCGTCGCGGCCCAGCTGCCGCGGCGAGTTATCGAACACGGTCACATTCGCGCCCGCCGCTGCCAGCACCGGGCCCTGCTGCCCGCCGCCGGAAGCCAGGCACAGGACCGCCGCGCCGGCCAGCTCGGCCGGGAACCAGTCGCGCGGCACGGGCTGGTGGCCGATGAGCACCACCGACCAGTCGCCGGCCCGCGCCCGGCCGATGACATCAGGCCCGACCGGCCGGGTCCACTCGTTGCCGTTCTCCACCTCACGGTCCCACGCAGCGCGGTTATGCGCCACGGGGTCAAAAGCATCAGCCACGGCAGTGGAGCCTAGACGCCCGGGGGCCTGCAGTCCTGCGCCGCGCGGGCGTCCAGCCGGCCCGCGCCGCGGCCGCGCAGACCGAACTTCACCGGAGATGCTCAGCACCTGCGCCGACCGGCATGACCCGCATGTCGGGCACCGGCTCTGGCCCGACCACGCGTGGAACCCCACAGCCGCCTCGCGTCCAAGCAGCCTCGTCAGGCACAGCACCCCCGGTGAGGCCACGGAATCCTTAGACGGCGGTTTGGATATGACCGCTCGCAGCTGCGAAGGTGGGTCTCCGGGAGCTTTTGGGGTGTAGCGGTGGCCGAGAAACGTGCGCGGGCGGCGCTGGCGCTGGCGGGATTTCTGATGGCCGCGGGCGGGGTGGCGGTCAACCGGGTCGGCGGGTCGGTGTGGCAGCAGGTTGCGGTGTTTGCCGTGGCGTGTGTCTTCTTCGTACTGGCCGGGATGGCTGCTCAAGGGGGCGGCGGCAGCGGCTCGGGGCTCCGGTTGCGGACGGCCGGCCTAAAGGGGCGGCCGCGGCAGCTGGGTGAGGTGGAGCTGGGCGACCTGGGGGTTCACTGGTCTCGGGCGAGCGCCGATGGTTACGGCCCGTATGTGAAACGGGAGGCGGACCGCGACCTGGACGACGCACTTGACGGTGGCCAGAAGCTGGTGGCGGTGGCCGGAACGGTGCTGGCCGGGCGCACACGGACGCTGGCAGAAGCTGCACGGCGTCACCTGGCGGACAGCTGGCTGGTGTGGTTCGAGGAGGCGCCGGGTGCCGGGATAGCCGACCTGGTGGCCGAGGCGCGCAGGTATGCGCGCGGCGGGCCGGCAGTGCTGTGGCTGGAGAACGCTGATCTCGTGCTGCTGTCGCAGGTCTCTGGCCGACTGCTGGATGAGCTGCCGCCCGGCTTCCGCATCTTCATGACCCTGGACGCGGGCATGCTGGACGGCGGCGTGCTGCCGAATGAGGCCGCTCAGGTGCTGAACGCGCCCGGGGAGTGCGTGCGGCTAGGCGTGATAACCCCGGCCGAGCGGGAACGGCTGGCCGCTCAGCCGGTCTACGCCGAGATCGCTAAGGCACACGACGGCGAGCCGGTGCTGATGGGCCAGCTGATGGTCTTTCTGGACCGGATCACTGACGCTCTCCAGACGCCCGACGAGGACGCCATCTGCCGCGTCGCAGTGCTGCACGCGGCGGTCGACTGGCAGCGTGCGGCCGTGCCTCAGCCTCTGACCCGCAAGGTGATCGAGAGGCTTTACCAGGACGGTTACTGGCAGCAAATGGCGGGCCGCGGGCCGGATGCTGAGGTGTCACGCAGCGGGTTCCGCCAGGCACTCAAGCACCTGCTGGCAACGGCCCGGGGTGACGGTCCGCCGCTGCTGGATGAGGTGTACTCGGGGAACGCGAAGCGCCTGCGCCCTCACCCGCTGCTGACGGCAGTCGCCGGCGACCCGCAGCGGCCGCCGGGCTGGGCAGTCTCGGAGATCCTGTGGAACTACCTGGACAAGACGCTCGATGACCCGCAGCGCCTGGCGGTCGGGCTCACCGCCTGCACCCACGGCGACTACCGGCACGCCCGCCGCATTCTGGATCCTCTTGATCCCGCCGGCATCCCCGCCGAGATCGTATTCCGGATCGCGGACGCCGCAGGGAAAGCCGGGGAAACTGCGGCCGCCCGTCACTGGTATGCCAATGCCAGCGGCACTGGCCACGCTGACTGGGCGCCGAGGGCGATGGTCAACCTCGGCGTCCTTGAGCAGGAACAGGGGCGCATCGAGAAGGCCCGCGGCTGGTGGGCCAGGGCCATCGCCACCGGCCACGCTGACTGGGCGCCGAGGGCGATGTCCAACCTCGGCGCTCTGGAGCAGCGGCAGGGGCGCATCGAGAAGGCCCGCGCCTGGTTTGCCAAGGCCATCGCCACCCGTCACCCCGACATGGCGCCGACGGCGATGTACAACCTCGGCGTCCTGGAGAACGAGCAGGGCCGCATCGAGGACGCCCGCGCCTGGTATGCCAAGGCCGCCGTCACCGGCCACCCCGACCACGCACCGAAGGCGATGTACAACCTCGGCGTCCTGGAGCAGCGGCAGGGCCGCACCGAGGACGCCCGAGCCTGGTGGTCCGACGCCGTCGCTACGGGCTACCCCGGCATGGCGCCGACGGCGATGTACAATCTCGGCGTCCTGGAGGACGAGCAGGGGCGCCTCGATGAGGCCCGCGCCTGGTTTGCCAAGGCCGCCGTCACCGGCCATCCCGATATGGCGCCGAGAGCGATGTACAACCTCGGCGTCCTGGATCAGCGGCAGAGGCGCATCGAGGACGCCCGCGCCTGGTTTGCCGAGGCCATCGCCGCCGGCCATCCCGATATGGCGCCGAGAGCGATGTACAACCTCGGCGTCCTGGAGGACGAGCAGGGCCGCCTCGATGAGGCCCGGGAATGGTTTGCCAAGGCCGCCGCCACCGGCGATTCCGATATGGCGCCGAGGGCGATGGTCAACCTCGGCGTTCTGGAGGACGAGCAGGGCCGCATAGAGGAGGCCCGGGAATGGTTTGCCAGGGCCATCGCCGCCGGCGATTCCGATATGGCGCCGAGGGCGATGGTCAACCTCGGCGTCCTGGAGGACGAGCAGGGCCGCATAGAGGAGGCCCGGGAATGGTATGCCAAGGCCATCGCCGCCGGCCACCCCGATATGGCGCCGAGGGCGATGGTCAACCTCGGCGTCCTGGAGGACGAGCAGGGCCGCATAGAGGAGGCCCGCGGCTGGTTTGCCAGGGCCATCGCCGCCGGCCACCCCGATATGGCGCCGAGGGCGATGGTCAACCTCGGCGTCCTGGAAGGCCAGCGGGGCCGCATCGAGGAGGCCCGGGCCTGGTATGCCAGGGCCATCGCCGCCGGCTACCCCGATATGGCGCCGAGGGCGATGGTCGACCTCGGCGTCCTGGAGGACGAGCAGGGCCGCATCGAGGAGGCCCGCGGCTGGTTTGCCAATGCCGCCGCCACCGGCCATTCCGACCAGGCGATGTACAACCTCGGCGTCCTGGAGCAGCGGCAGGGCCGCCTCGAGGACGCCCGCGACTGGTTTGCCAGGGCCATCGCCGCCGGCCACCCCGACCAGGCACCGAAGTCGATGGTCAACCTCGGCGTCCTGGAAGGCCAGCAGGGCCGCATGCAGAAGGCCCGCGGCTGGTTTGCCAAGGCCATCGCCACCGGCCACCCCGACCAGGCGCCGAGGGCGATGTACAACCTCGGCGTCCTGGAGCAGCGGCAGGACCGCATCGAGGAGGCCCGCGGCTGGTTTGCCAAGGCCATCGCCACCGGCCACCCAACAGTTGCGCGACGAGCACAGGAGCTACGCGATGAGCTGCGACGAAACCAGCAGGAATCGCAGCGAGCCGACCAATTCAAGAAATACGGCAATCCCTTCATCAACGCCGATTTTGCCCAACCTCTGGCCGGAGCCGAATCCCTGCCCGACAGCCGCGATGACGAATCCACCTGAGACCGGCAGAGCGCAACGCCATCGGTACCGATAGGCCCAGCACAAGCTGGGGTGCTCGCGCACGGAACGGTTGCGTTGACAGTACAAGTGCCGTGCGGCGGTTTGCCGCAGCATCGCGACCTCATGGCGCAGGACGAGCAGCTCGGCGTCCTTGGATGATGAGAATCGGCCGGGCAGGACGAGCCGTCCTGTGAGCCGGGCGAAGGTCAGGTACAGCAAGCGCATCGACGCGGCTGATCATCAAGCCCGATGAGAGCTTTCGGCCGCGGATGGGATCGGGCTGCCGCAGGATCGGGCGGATGGTGGACGCGCTGATTCGGTGGCTGAGGTTGAGCATCTCACCTTGGATCCGCTGGTAACCCCGGGAGGGGTTCTCGGTTGCGAGCCGCCCGATGAGCGTGGTGATCTCGGCGCTGACCGGTTGCCGGCCGACGCGGTGTCCGTCGTCGCCGCGGGGTCACTCGGGGTTCTCCGGGCCACTCGGAGGACCAGGGCCCCGATGTTCCGGCGGGTGGCCGGTCGGCCGGACCTGCCGCGCATGGACCGCGCCGCCCAGCGGCGCCGGACGATGTTTCGGTGCCAGTGCACGATCGTGTCCGGGGTGACCAGCAGCCCAGCCCGTGGCGGGCGGGCTTTCGGTATCACGCCGAGCGGCGCCGGTCCGAGCAGGGCCCGGTCCGCCCACGCCGAGCTTCGGGCGGCACGGCTGCCGCCGCTGCAGGACCGCGAGCAGGTGGCGCAGGATCAGGATTTCGGCGGTCTTCCACGTCTCCTCACGCCGGGACTAGTCGCGTGATCAGGAGGACACGAACCGCAGGCACATGATCGGTGATCATTAATGGCCGACCGCCGGGAGAGCAACTGTGCTGGTCAGAGCCGTGGATGCGATTCTCGGCACGCACACCGCCGGCAGCGGCCCGCCGTGGCGGCTGAGATCGCCCGCTCCTGCGGCCCCGCTGGCTCGAGCGGGTGCTGTCGGTCACCGTGACCGGCAGAAACCCTCCGAGCTGCGGCTGACCCGGACAGCGGATGCCAGAGCCCGCCGGGCGCTGGAGACCGAACTGTTCGGCAAGCGCATCCTGGTCACCAGCCGCGACGACTGGCCGGTCGCCGAGGCGGTCGCCGGCTACCGGTCCCAAGACGACGCCGAGGGCGGCTTCCGCCAGCTCAGGACCCCAAGGTGGTCTCGTTCTCCCTGATGCACCACTGGACCGACTCCAAGATCCGGGTGCACGTCTCCTACCGCGTGACCGCGCTGGCCGTGGCACACCTGATGCGCCGCCAAGCCCGCCAGGCTGGCCTGGACATGAGCGTCCGCGAGCTGCTCGGCCAGCTCGCCGGCATCCAGGAAACCGTGCTGCTCTACCCCTCCACCGGAGGCCGGCCCCGGGCCCGCCGCATGCTCACCGAGATGAGCCGGGCCCAGCAGCGCCTGTTCGAGATCTTCACCCTCGACCGCTACGCCCCTGCCCGATGACCGGCCTGGGTAATACACCCGGCCGCCCGGAACACCAGTCCTGACCAGGCCAGACACCAGTCAAGATCGAACTGAGGGGGAAACTCCCGCTAGGGGACTTGTTCCAGTACGGCGGATCGAGGTAGGCGATCACGCGGTTGGGAATCAGGCGCGGGTACCACTCCACGACGTCTTGCAGGGTTGCCTGCCAGTCCTTGCACGACAAGTCGACGAGTCGGCTGCTGGTGTATCGAAGCAGGCTTCGCGGTGCTCGCGGACCCCCGCCTGATAGGAGTTCTTCGCGGCGCTGGTTCCCTGCTCAGGGATGCTCGTGGCCATGGGATGCTTCTTCCTGAAGTTCGTGGTCGTGCATCAGCGACTCGTGCACGCTGAGCGGCACCTTGAGCAGCATTGACTGCTGGGCGCTGAGGATCCTGTGGACCAGCAGGAGCTGGACAAGTGCCAGGGGGTCGCTGTGATGCTGGCGCATGACCCCGTCGGTGAAGTCGCCGAACTGGTCCGGCGCGAGATGCCGCAAGTGCTGATGGCGCGCGTCGGTGTGATCCCAGATCCGGTCCTCGAGCTGCCGGGCGGTGACGGGATCGATGGTCCCGTCGATCTCCAGGACCGTCTCGTCCTCGTCTTCTCCTCGCCGGACGCGAAACCCCTGGCACGGGTCACGCAGCACGTCGTCCAGGTTCAGGCGCGGGAGCGTCGCCCGCTCGATGATGCGCACGCTCAGGTGCTCGTCGCCGCCCCCGCCGCTCTCCGGACGGCGGAAGCGGACGAGGAGATCGGCGAACTGGCGTTGCGGGGCGATGTAGGCGGCCACGTCCGGTTCCCGGGCGGCGATCTCCTTGTAGACCTGCTCCTCGGTGTAGCCGCGCTTGGCCACATCACGTTGCACCTTCCACTTATGCTTCAGCGCGTCTTCAGGGTCGAGCCAGACCTTCAGGTCGAAAAGGCCCCTGACACCGAAGACAAGAAACGGGTGCAGCCCCTGAACGATGACCACTTCTTCGGCCCGGATCTCTTCCGGCGGCCCGAAGCTGCCATCCCGGTGGTCGTAGACCGGTTTCGTGATCGGGTAACCCCGCTTGAGGGCTAGCAGCTGGTTCTCCATCAGGGCGAAATTGTTGGCCCGGGGATCCAGCGCGGTGATCCCGAGCAGGTTGCGTTGCCGGCGGTCGAGGCCGTGGTAGTCGTCCAGGCACAGGCTGGTGATCTGGTGCTCCGGGAAAATGCGATAGAAGCCCGCCGTCAGCGTGGACTTGCCGCTGCCGCTGTCGCCGCCGATGCCGACGAAGATGGGTCGCTGCATTCCAGCGGGGGGCGCGGCCACCATCACAGCCGCCCCGCGGTGATCGGGATCGCGGATCCCGGATGGGGTCCGAGCCGGCTCTGTTCGCCCGCTGCGCGAAGTTCGTAGACCGCCGCAGCGCGACTCCGCGGCTGGCGGTGAGCTCTTCCCCGGCCAGGGCGACCAGATGACATGGCCGCACGTTATGGCCGGCGCGGCCGGTGAGGCAGGGCCAGAAGCCTACTTCAGCCGGGACCTTCGACCCCACGGAGCGGCACGGCCCGGCTCCTGACGCAGATGGAACGCTTACGTCCTCGCCTTCCGTCCCGGCAGTTTGCTTAACGAAGACGTCGCGATAACGACCGTGGCATCGCCGGGTACATCGTGGTCTGCACCCGGCCCGGCCCCGGCCAGCGATGGCGGTGGCACCGAGGTCCCGACCGACCTGGCGATCCTGGAGGGCGCCGGTGAGTGCCAGCGTGCCCGGCAGCAGGTGCGCAGCTTGTCCGCGTGGCTCGGCGAGCATCCCGGCGCCGGCGACGAGTTCCGGGTGGACGTCGTCTACACCGACGGCTGCCGCATGCCCTGGTAGCCCCCTACGTCGTTCAGTGGGCCCTGGGCGGCTGTCATGCTCCCTCCAGGCCCCGCCCGCGCTTCCCGGTCCCGGCAGGCAGGGATGCAGCTCACACGGCCCTGCGCAGGGACCCCGGCGCGCCCGCTGCCCATGGGCGCGGTGTGCAACCGGGCGGGGCAGGAACGGGTGACGGCGGCAGGCGGGCGGGCTGCCGGGGGTTCCCAGGCGGCGCGCGGCGTGTCAGCGGCGCATCGCCGGGGCTATGTTCGTGGTGTCTGGGCTCATGCTCGTTGTCCTGGTCCAGAGGGGATGGCGTCGGGTGAGGCGGGCGGGCGTGTTCGCCAGGCTGCGGCTGCCCCTGGTGCTGGTGGCCGTGGCGTGGCCTACGGGACGGCCGGGTACCAGCTGGTTGAGGGCTGCTCGACGCGTTCTACATGACCGTTATCATGCTCACCACCGTGGGATACGGCGAGGTGCACCCGCTGGACGCGGCGGGAAAGCTGTTCACGATCTCGCTGCTGGCGCTCGGCGCGGTCGCCCTGGCGGCCGCGGGCGGCGAGCTGGCTGCGGAGGAAGCGGATGGATGCCGAGATCCGGCCGGGCGCCCGACTGGACGGCACCACGATCGGGCGCATCCGCGCCGCGCATCCCGAGGTCAGGATCCTCCCGGTCACCCAGTGCGGCGCCGGCTATGTCGCCGTCCCCGCCCACGAGATGACGCTGGGCCCGGGGATCTCGTCCTGCTCCTCGGGCCCGGCCGCCGCGGTCCAGGATGGCGCCGGCTGACCTCGCCGCGGCCGGGCCCCGGCGGCAATGGGGCGTCGGTCGGCGGCCAGGTCACCGGAGTGACGCAGTTCCTGCCCGACCAGTTCCTCGGGGCCCACGGGCGCCGTGCCACTGGCCGCGCCGACATGCACGTCTGGCTCGGCGAGTGCCGTGTGCACGCTGGCATCAGCCCGGCGGACCTGCGCCGCAAGGCGACGCCGAGCCCGAGGCGGAGCTGTTCATCCATCCCGAGTGCGGGTGCTCGACCGCCGCTTGTGGCAGGCAGGTATGGAGACCTGCCGGCCGGCCGGACCAGGGTGCTGTCCACCGGGGGCATGCTGGAGGCCGCCCGCACCACCACGGCGCCTGCCGTGCTCGTGGCCACTGAGACCGGCATGCTGCATCAGCTGCGCCGGGCCAACCCAGCGGTGCGGTGGAGCCGGTCAACCCGGACGCCGTGTGCCGGTACATGAAGATGACGACGCCGGCGGCCCTGCTGCGCTGCCTGCGCGAGGGGGTAGAGGAGGTGCACGTCGCTCCCGACGTGGCCGGCCGGGCCCGCCGGGCCGTGGAGGAGATGATCGCTGTCGGGTCGCCGTCGGCGGCAGGGGAGTGAGGCGGGCCGCAGCTCCGCTACCTGCCCAGGTCGGCGCCGCGCTCGGCGCGGGACGCCGACCTGGTGGCGGGATCGGGAGCGGCGGGAATGAGTGCCGCGCTGGCGGCCGCGGGTCATGGCCGGCGGGTGCTGCTGGTCAGCAGGGAGGATCTCGGCGGGGGTGCGACGCCACCGGCTCACCCCGGCGACCTGCCCCGCATTGACTTACCGACGCTTGTGATGCACGGGGGCGCGGGAGCTCATGAGGCCCCGGCCCGATGCCACGCCGCCGTCGTGGCTCGACATGATCGACCACGGCAGCGTAGAGTCCGCAGGCATCCGCCTGGAGATCGTCTGGGGAGGCGAACGCGGGTCCGGGCAACGGGGGATAGGGGGCATTTACATGGCGTATGGCGTGGTCCATAGGTTCGCTGGTGGCACACAGGAGCAGTACGAAGCGTCGATCGCGGCAGTGCATCCTGAGGGCGGGGGGCTGCCCGAAGGGCAGCTGTTCCATGCCGCGGGCCCGTCGGCCGACGGCTGGACGATCATCGCAGTGCACGACTCGCGGGAGGGCTGGGAGCGGTTCCGCGACGGCATCCTCATGCCTCGCATGATGCAGGGCATCGCCGGTGGCTTCGCGGCGCCGCCCGAGGAGACCGGGTTCGAGATCTACAACGAGGTGAGGGCCTAGCCGCAGCGTAGTTCCAGCGGCGGCTGCCTGGCGACCGGTGAACCCAGCGACCATCGCAGTGAGGGAAGATCGACATTCTGGCGCGGAAGCCCGCGAGACCGGTTGCGGCGCGCCGTGGCGTCGCGGCCGGCGTCGGGTCATCCGTCGTGGCGGTCCGCGTGCTCGGCCCGAATCTGGACCTGCTCGGCGCAGAACTGGCCATCGTATGCTCAGCGTCGGCGCGTACCCGCCCGCGGGGCACCGCGACGGTCGTGTCTGTGGCCCCCGGGCTGGCAGCGACGCCGGCGGTGGTGGTGGTGGCACGTTGCGCGTCCGCTGGCAAGACGGCCGCGTTGCGGAACTGACAGTTGCGCCTGACTCATGACCATCTGTTGCGATCGGCGCATTGGCGCCGCCTGATCGCGCCGGTTCTTTAGGTTCGGGACTCGCCGGCACGATTCAGGCGATAGTGGCGTGGAGCCCTCGGGTGCCGCCTTACGCTGGGCGAAGACGTGCGAGCAGGGCCAGCCGAGAAGTAATGAGGGCATCCGGGAGCCCAAGACCGGGCGGTGCGGCGATACTTGCGCCGACAGTGGCCGCGCAGGTCCGCCAATGGAGGTATGGCCCAGGTGAGACAGGTGACCATCCGCTCGGCCGACCCGCCCGGATCGGTCGTGCCGGCCGGCCGGTCCAGGACGTATGGCCCCATCGAAGGGCACGGTCCGACCGGCCCGATCGAGCGGCTCATGAGCACGGTGATCCGCAAGCTCGCCTGGAGCAGGCTCTCCTACCCCAAGGTCGCCATCACCGTGTCCGGAGTCGGTCTGCTGCTGGGAATGCTCGTCGGAGCGACAGCGCCGAACGCCGAGACGTTGCCCACCAGGCTGCCGCTGTCGTACCTCCTGCCGTCGCTGAGCCACGACGACGTCATCGCGCTGGTGATGCTTTATGCGGGAGACATCCTCGCCTGCCTGGGGCTCGCCGGGATGCTGTGGGCGCATAGCCAAGGGTGGCGCCCCGACCCGCGTCGCCTGCTACTGGTAAGTGCGGCCATCGTCGCGGTAATGGTCAGCCTCACCCCGGTTGGCTCATCGGATACCGCCAGCTATGCGGCATATGGCCGCATAGCGTCGCAGGGCGGGAATCCGTATATGACCAGCCCGCATGCATGGGGTGACTACGCATACAGTCATGTCGTCGGTACGGTGTGGCAGAGGCAGCCTTCCGTGTACGGCCCCGTCGCCACCGTGATCCAGTCGTTCGCGGCGTCGATCGGCGGCGCGAATGCCGCCACCACCATCTGGATCTTGATGATCCTCAACGGTATCGTGTTCGTCGGCGTCGGATTCTTGCTCCTCAAGACCTCTGACGATCCTGTGCGGGCGACACTGTTCTGGGTGGCGAACCCTGTCCTCATTCAGCAGCTGGTGAGCGGCGGTCATCTAGACACGTTCGTGGCGGCGGCGGCGATCTGCTCGATCCAAGTGGCGCGTCGCGTCTCGGGTATGTGGGGCGACGCGCTGATCGGCGTATTGATCGGCCTCGCCTGCGGGATAAAGATCAATGCGGCGCTTATCGGGATCGGGCTCGCGTGGCCGCTGCTTCGACGACACGAATGGATGCGCACCACCCGGATCGCGGTCGTGTCACTGGTGACGGTCGCCCTGGAATACAGTTTCTACGGGCTTGATGCGCTGAAACCGCTCCTCAATGCGTCGAGGTTGGTTGCGCTGCCATCGCCATGGGCGCTTCTCCAGATAGCGGCAGAGGCGCTAGGCGTCGATAAGGCCACCACGGCAACGGTCATCAGCTGTCTTTGGCCGATCGCGATGATCGTGGTCGCGTGGTTGATCTATCGGCGGATCTCCTCAGATCAGCCGCGCGAAGTCGTGGCGCCATTCGCCCTGGCATTCGCCTGGATCCTCTGCGCCCCATGGGTATTTCCGTGGTACACCGCGATCGCATGGGCCGCGCTGACCCAGGTCCCGCGCAACCGGATGACCCGATGGCTGGCGATTGTCACGGTCTTCCTCGCCCTCTGGCGTTCCGGCGGCGGGCAGGGTGCTCCGGGATGGCTTTGAGATCGTGGGATCCTTCAGAATCATGGGCGAACGAAGGCGGATACATGAAGTGTGCGGAGTATCCGAAGCTGCCGTGAGCCTCGATGATCAAGATATGATCGAATCTGCCTGAGCCGGGATGACTGTCCGAGGGCGGCCATACGCCGATCGGCTTGCCGATCTCCCAGCCGTGGCCCAACGGGTCATCGATCCGTCCCAGCGGCCAGCCGCGCTCTTCGGCCACGGGGCTGACTTCCGATGCACCGGCGGCCAGGCCCTGATCCAGCCGGGACAGGAAATCAGCCGAGCCGGAGGCGGCCCGCAGGGTGCCTCCACGGCGAGCGCCACCACCGCCTCCGTCACGTCGGCGTAGTAGGCGGCAGCTCCTGTGCCGTGCTCGATCAGGTGGAGCAGCGTGGTGGTGAGCTGGCCCGGCGGCAGCGTCCGCAGCGACAGGCGCTCGAGGAATGCGGCACCCACGTCGAGATCGCCCTGGAGTGAGCCGGCCCCGGTCAGGCTTGAACCAGTCGTCATGACGGCCGCTCAACGCGTCCACCGGGCGTAGCCTCTGTGTGGACGGCGGTCAGCGAGTCGCCACCCCGGCGCCGGTCATGCGATGGCGCTGCATCTGCCGCACCGACTGCCGAGCGTCGGACCCGGCCTCTAGCTAGAGTGCGGTGCATGCGACGGCGGAACAGATTCTGGGTCAGCAAGACCGACCTGACCCGCTGCGGGCGCTGCCCGTTCGCTTCTGGCTCCTCGACCAGACGGATGAGCGAGCACGGAGCCGCACGATCCCGCGAGCGGGCGCGCCAGCTGACCGCGCCTGCCCGGTGACGCCATGCTCGGGAACAGCCAGGTGAAGCCCGCAGGTGTTGACCGCCAGGCCAGGCTGGCCCTGCACGGCCAGACGGCCCGCCGGCATGCGGCAAAGGCCGCCGCTGTCTTGCGGCGGCACTGGCTGGCCGCCGCGCTGCTGGCCGCCGGCCTAGTGCTCCGGGTGCTCGCCCAGCTCGCCTACCGCCCCGCACTGTTTTACATCGACACGGCGAGGTACCTGTACAACGCTGACGGCAACGATCCTGTCGGCTACAAGGGACCGCTGCGGGCGATCCTGCTGGTGGCCAACTTCGACGCAGTCGCCGCCATCCAGCATCTGCTCGGCCTGGCGATGGCCGTGGTCATCTACCTGCTGCTGCTGCGGCGCGGCGCGCCCCGCTGGCTGGCCGCGCTGGCCATCGCGCCGGTCCTGCTGGACGCCTACCAGCTGCAGATCGAGCAGACGATCATGCCGGACACCTTGTTCGAGGCCCTGATCGTGGCCGGCCTTGCCATCCTGCTCTGGCAGCCGAGGACCAGCTGGCGGGCCGCCGCCGCCGCCGGCATCGTGCTGGGAACCTCGGCCACCGTCGCCCAGGTAGGCGAGGCCCTGATCCTGCCCGCGGTGATCTACCTGCTCGCGGCCGGCGGCGGCTGGCGGCATGCCATCGGCCAGGCAGCTTTGCTGTGCGCGGCCTTCGCGCTGCCCATCCTGGCCTACTGCGCCGGCTCCTACCTGCTCACCGGAGACTTCTTCCTGTCGCATACGGGCGTCACATCCGCCTACGGAAGGATGGCGTCAGCCGCGGACTGCGCGACCCTCAGGCTGCCGACTGGCGAGCGGGGAATGTGCCCGGCTAAGATACAGCAGGCCCAGGGTCCCGATTGGCTCGAGTACGCTCCGGGTTCCCCGATACTGCCTTACTACGTGCGCCTGCCGCGTGCTGATGTCGACAGACTGCTGTCCGACTTCAACCATAGGGTGCTGGCCCAGCAGCCGCTGCGGGTGCTCGCTGCTTACAGGCATGACGTGCTGAAGCTATTCGCGTTGACCCGCACTGGCAGCCCGGGCGATACACCCATCTCCCGCTGGCAATTCCAGACGACGTATCCGTACTACACGTCGCAAACCACGATGCCGGTCGTCAAGACCGCGGCCGACCGTTTCGGCGGCGGCGTGCCTACCGCCTGGCGGCCCGTCGCCGCATTCCTGCGCTCTTACCAGCTCGGCGGTGGCTACACCCCGGGCCCGCTGCTGGCAGTATTCACTCTGGCCGGCCTGGCCGGCTCAGCTGCCCTGCTGCGCCGGCGCGCGGAGCCTGGGACCCGTCAGCTCGCCCTGGCCTGCCTGCTGTTCTTCACCTCGGCAGTGTCCGTGACATTGATATCCGACCTGTTCGAGTTCTCCTGGCGGTACCAGCTGCCCGCACTTGTCACCCTTGCGCCAGCCGGCGCGCTCGGGATCAGCGTCATCATCGGCTCGATCAGGAGCCAGCGCAGTTCCTGCCGAAAGACCTCTGGCGCGGCGCTGCCCGAGTGCCGAGACGTCCTGCACCGCGACGGGATGCAGGGTGAGGACGTCGCGTAACAGTGTCAGGACATCGGTCCACCGGTACATCGTGCCAAATCCGGTCAGCACATGGCCGGGCTGACCGGGACACCTTGCGCAGGTCCGGGCGACTAGGTCAAGGCAGTCAGCCTGCTAACGCGCCGGCCATCGTGCAGATCAGCCGGCGCCAAGCGGCTCAGGCAGCGCGGGAGCCGTCACAACTGGCGACGGCGGAGGTCACCCCGTACCTGATCACCTTCGCGGATACGGTCAGCGAATATCGGGTCCAGCTTCCGCCAGGCGGGACTGAGTTCGAGGCGGATGTCGCAAGGTCCCGGTCCCGGTCGCCGTTGCTGGGGGTGAGGTCGGCGGGCTGCTGAGCCAGGACGTCCGGCTGCTCGGCACGCCGGGCTTCGAGAACCCGCGGGCTCCGGATCCACGGTCGTCCCGATGGCATGGTCCACGCAGATCGGCGGCTATTGGCGGGTCACCGGCATGACCGCCGACCACGCTGCCTGGCGCGGCCCGATCAACGCCGCGGGCCAGGCGGGAAGCGCCGAATCGGTGCGCGGTCCCGACGCCGTCGATGGCCGGGGTGCGCGTCGTCCTGGCGCGACCGGGTTTCCTCTGGTTGCGGAACCGTGCTCGGCGACACCGGGCGGAAGGCGGCGTCTCGGACGGGCAATGCACTTGTCGCCGTGGCGGCCAGGGCAGGATCCTGGATCTTCGGGGACGTAGCCGGTGGCCGGTGGCCGGGCAACTGGAAGCTGCGGAACGCATCGCGCAGCAGGTCAGATTGGCCTTGGAGGCAGCCGACCTGTCTGCCTTCAGCGACCTTCTTGACCCCGACGTGCACTGGGGCCCGCCCGGCTGCCCTTCGCCGCCCTGCCAGGACCGGGATCAGGTCCTGCCCTGGTACCGGCGTGGGAGACAGGCGGGAGTCCGCGCTCGCGTGTCGGAGGCTGTGGTGCTCGGGGACCGGATCCTGGTCGGCCTCAGGGCGGCCGGGAATCAGGCGGCGGAGCGGGGCGGCGAGACAGAGCGATGGCAGGTTCTCACCGTGCGCGGCGGCCGGGAGGTCGACTCGTCGGGTTCGATCAGCGAAGCCAGGCCGCTGCCCGCACTGGGCTGGCCCCCGTTGCCGGCAATCGGCCCGAGGTCGCGAGATGGGCGGAGCCACGGCGTGGCCTGTCCGATGACCGGATCGGACTCCGGCTGCCTGAGCTGCGGGACGCCGCGGTGCTGCACGCCTACGCGTCCGGCGACGGCGGTCTCGACGGGGCTGGGTGCCGGTCGCCGAAGGTGCCAGCCGGGACAGCTGCGCGGCGCTGATCGGTGACTTGCTGGCCGGCTGGCGGAATCTTCGGAGTCTTCACGGCCCGGCACTGGTCATCGAGGAGGCAGGCCAGTCACCGCTGATCGGGCAGGTCGCTGACAGGGTTAGCGGGTGGTGGAGCTTGGCTACGGGGTCGCCCCGGATCGCCGCGGCCGCGGGTATGCCTCTCGCGCTACGCGGCTGGCCGCGTGCTGGCTGCTGCAGGCAGGGCGGGCCCGCGCGGTCGAGCTGCGTGTCGACGAGGACAACGCCGCGAGCCAGCGGGTCGCCGCAGCAGCGGGTTTCGTGCTGGCGGGTACCGCGGTGTGCCAGGTGAAGGCAACCGGGGACACCCACGTCGATCTCCGCATCGTCAGGCCCCCGGCCTGACGACACCGCGGGCGGAGCGGATAGAGGATGATCTTCTCGACATCTGCCCAGGGCATGTCGGGCAGCACGGCCGCGATGGAGTTGCTCATCCCGGCGAGGCTGCCCCGGACGTGCTGGTCGAAGACCTCGGTGTCCCGGGCCGTCGGGTCCATCTGCTTCCGGTACCCGGCGGACAGCACGGCAAGGTCGATGGGTCCGGGCTCCTGGTGTACTCGTGCGGCGGCGGCCGCGACCGGTGCAGCGTCGGTGACGCCGGGCGGCACGACGAGCATGTCCCCTCCCGGCACCTTGCGAAGCTGCTCGTCGCGGCGAGCCGAGATCGCGTCGGTGCCTCGGCGGCAGGCGAGCTCCCGGGCGGCTGCCGCGCCGGTACCGCTTGATGCGCTGACGACCCGGGCGGCCCTGCCGTTCAGCTCCGCACCGGCTCCCGGGTCATCTGGAGCTGGCTGACGCCGAGGTAACCGCTGCGGAAGCCCGCCTCGCAGTATGCGAGGTAGAACTCCCACATCCGGCGGAAGGTCTCGGCGAACCCCTGGGCGTGGATGTGCGGCCACTGATCGGTGAAGCGCTCCCGCCACAGGTGCAGGGTCCGGGCGTAGTGCTCCCGGAGCTCACGCCGTTGCGTGACCCGCAGGGCGGTGTGCGCCGCCAGGGTGTCATCGATCGACTGCAGGGACGGGATGATCCCGCCGGGGAAGATGTACTTCTGGATCCAGCTGAAGCTTCGCCGGGTGGCGAGGACCCGTTCGTGGGCCATGGTGATCGTCTGCATGCTCACCTTCCCGCCGGGCGCCAGAACGCGGTCCAGCGTGGCGAAGTAGGTGGCCCAGTAGGCTTCGCCCACCGCCTCGATCATCTCGACGCTGACGATGGCGTCGTATTCGCCCTCGACCTCGCGGTAGTCCTGCAGTCGCACGTCCACGCGGTCGGACACGGCGGCTGCGCCGGCCCGCTCGCCGGTGAGCTGCAGCTGCTCTCGGGAGAGGGTGACCGTGGTGACCCGGGCTCCTCGTTGCGCCGCGCGGATGGCGAGCGTGCCCCATCCGGTGCCGATCTCCAGCAGCCGGGTGCCGCTGCGCACCCCGGCGAGGTCGAGGATCCCGTCGATCTTGCGCAGCTGTGCCTCCTCGAGCCGGGTTGCGGTCCGCACGGGCTCGCTCTCGTCGAACCACGCCGAGGAGTAGGTCATCGTCTGGTCAAGGAAGGCGGCGAAGAGGTCGTTGCTCAAGTCGTAGTGGGCGGCGATGTTGCTGCGCGAGCCATCCGGGGTGTTCTCGTGGTCATGGGGGACGCGCTTGTCGACCAAGGCCCTCAGCTTCTGCAGCGGCGCGGGGACCAGGGTCGTTAGCCGCGCGGCGAAGGGCGTCAGCAGGTCGGCCAGGTCGGTGCCGGACCCGGCTCGCCAGTCGCCGGCCATGTACGCCTCGCCGAAGCCGACCTTGGCGTCCCGGCCGAGCCGGGCGAAGAATGCAGCGGGACGGACGAGCTCGAACTCGGGCGAGGTCTGCGAGCCGCCGCCGAGTATGCGCCCGTCGGGGTTGGTCACGCGGACAGGGACCAGCTGCGCGGCGTGCTCGAAGATCACCCGCGCGATGGCGGCTCGCAGCGGCGCCCGTGGTGTGGCGGCGGCGGGCCACCTGACGGAGGCGGAGACGGTCATGGTCAGACCCCTTCCTGCCGGGTGTGGTGTGGCCGGGGGCGGATGGGCAGGCGATGGAGCCAGAGCCAGATGCCGTGCACCCGGATCAGGGCCGAGATCCGCTGGGGCATGAGGGGCTGGCGGAGGAGCCGGCCGGCCACGGCACGGCGCGTCGCAGGTTCCGGCCGGCCCCTGAAGGCCGCGCTGAACGCCACGGCATCGTGGCGTCGCAGCGTCACGGTCGTGGCGACAAGGTCCGGCCTCAGGGTGAACCGCAGTTCGTAGGTGCCGCTGACGTCGAAGAACGGGGAGACGTGGAAGTCCTTGTCCGTCACGGCGGCCCCGGCCTCGTCCGGTCGCAGGAGGTAGGCGTGCCGCTCGCCGTAGGTGTTGTGGACCTCTGCGACGACGCATACCAGGACGCCGTTGCCGTCATAGCACCAGAAGACGGACAGCGGGTCGAACACGTGGCCCAGGACCCGGGCGCCGGCCAGCATGAGCACTCGTCCCCGGTCACCGAGATCGATGCCGCCCCGCGCCAGGTAGTTCTCGATGTTGCGCTTGATCGGCAGGCGGGGGTCGCCGAGGTGGTCAGCGCTGCTGAAGTGCGCGAACGCCCTGAGATGCCAGGGCTGGCGGGGGAGGGAGTCCAGGTCGACCAGCCACTGGTAGACCCGGTGCCGGAAGGCGTGCCGGACCGGTGCGGGGCGCCGGTGCGTGACCTGGCCGACGACGAGGGCCGGCACTTGGGGCAGCTGCGGGCGTGCGCGTGCGGAGGCCGGCGTGATGAGAGGGACCGTGCTCACCAGGCCGCTCCGAAGTGTCGTGCCGCCTCCGCGCCGGAGCGGCACCCGTCCTCATGGAATCCCCACCCGTGGTAGGCGCCGGCATAAACGGTGCGGGCGGTGGCCAGGCTGCTCAGCCGTGACTGCGCGCGGACCGCTTCGGGGGTGTAGATCGGGTGCTCGTATTCCATCGTCGCCACAATGGAATCCGGGTCGAGGCGCTCGCGGTCGTTGAGCGTGACGAGGAAGTCCTGCGCGCTACGGTGTCCCTGGAGCCGGTTCATCCAGTACGTCACCACGGCGGGCTGGCCGGGCCGGCCGCAGGACGTCATCCGGTAGTTCCAGGAGGCCCGGGCCTGCGCGGCGTCCGGCAGGACCGAGCTGTCGGTGTGCAGTACGGTGACGTTGCGCGAGTAGCCGAACTCCCTGAGGGTGGTGACCTCCTCGTCGCTCGGGTCTGTGAGCAGGCCCAGGGCCTGATCGGCGTGGGTCGCGATGACGACGCAGTCCACCCGGGTTACGTGACCCGTGACGTCACGGATCTCGACGCCCCCCTCGTCGCGGGTGACGTCCGTGACGGCGCGGGAGGCACGGACGTCCGGCAGCAGCCCGGCGAGCCGGTCGACGTAGGTGCGGGACCCGCCTGCGACGGTGTACCACTGCGGGGAGCCGCTCACGCGCAGCATCCCGTGGTGGTCAAGGAACCTGAACAGGTACCGCGCCGGGTAGCGCAGTGACGTCTCGCGCCCCGCGGACCACACGCACGATACGACCGGCACGGCATAGTGGGCGATGAAATGGTCGCTGAATCCCTCGCGCCGGAGGAACTCGCCGTAGGTCGTCAGGTCGTCGTCAGCAGCCCGCAGGAAGGCAGCGGCTCTCCGGTGGAATCGCCTGACCTGCAACAGCATGCGGATGAACTGCGGGTCGAGGAGGCGGTGCGGCTGGGCGATGATGCCGCGCAGCCCGCGGCCGCCGGCGTACTCCAGCCCGCACTCCTCGCATCGCACGCTCATGCTCATCTCGGCGGGACGCACCTGGACGCCGAGCTCGCCGAAGAGCTTGCGCAGCCAGGGGTAGGTCTCGTCGTTGTGGACGATGAACCCGCTGTCGACGGCGTGACGCCTGCCGTCCGGGCCGGGGACGTCGTGGGTGTGCGCGTGACCGCCGAGCCGGTCCTCCGCCTCGAAGACAGTGACGTCGTGGGTGCGCGAGAGGAGGTAGGCAGCGGTCAGGCCGGAGACTCCGGCCCCGATGACGGCAACCGATGACCGCCGTGCGCCCGCGGCTGCGCGATGGTCCCGGGAGGCGGAGCCGGTGGCGGCCGCCGGGCCGCTGATGCGGGAGTCCATGAAGTCAGCTTCCGTCTAGAGTTTGTCCAGGTACGAAGGTAGCTTTCACGGCGAGCCTTGTCAAATGTCTGTCGAAGTACTGT
>OBLU010001760.1_pt1 | contig 19981 bp, 13 predicted proteins | sample 1518681 | NCBI WGS metagenome assembly OBLU01 (sample SAMEA3539304, study PRJEB22396) | soil metagenome | biome: tundra; feature: field; material: soil | place: USA | collected 2010-05 | depth 0.15 m
TGCCGGCGGTTCGTGCCATGCCAGCAAAGTACTACGTGATACGTAGTTACGCAAGGCGTAGTGATTCGGGCCGCCGCCAATCCCGTCCCGTGCCCGAACGCGAAGAACGGCCCGCACGAGGCGGACCGTTCTTCACCGGACCGGAAAGGGGGGTATCCGGCCCGTATTAGCCTGCAAACCCCATAAGGGGCGAGGCCGGCGCCGGCGACGACCGGGGGAGGTCTGTCGCCGTCGCAATGTGGACCGTCAACCGGCGACGGTCAGGATCCGATGGCGGATCTGCGAGCGGGTCTCTTTGGCCTGGACATGTACCTGCTTGGCCAGGTCACGGGCCGGGGTGGGCAGACGGTCCTCGAACGGAGCGAATGCGGCTTCAACCTTGGAAATAAGGTCCTCGAGTTGGGCATCCACCGTGTGGATCGCACCACTCAGGTCGGAACGAACGCCCTGGATCCGACTCTCGACCTCAACTTTGGGATCGCCGAGGCGCTTGAGAAGATCCTGGCGCTGCACTTGGGCCTTCTGGAAACCGAGGACGCCTGCACCGATGACCACGTAGGTGGCATCCTTGGCCACGTTGGCGAGGTCCTGGGCTGCTTTGTTGATATTCGTATTGATCTCTGGCATGTTCATCTCCCTGCGATAGATGTTTCTGTACGCAGTCGGTGTGGGCTGCGTGCTGATAGATACAAGTGTATCTGATTTGTTAAACATTTGCAAGCACTCACGCAGCAATTTGAGTGGGTGGCGCCAAATTATGGTGCTGACCACGGGATTTCTCCTGAGGCTCGACTGGGCCGGTAGCCTCTGACCCTGATGGACACACTGGCCCCGCCGGTCGTCGCCGTTGTCATCGCCCACGATCCTGGTCAGTGGTTCGATGAGACGCTGGCTTCGTTCGGATCGCAGGACTATGCCGAGCTGTCGGTATTGGTCCTCGACAGCGCGAGTACTGAAGACCTCACCGCCCGGGTGGCCGCGGCGCTTCCTTCTGCCTACGTGCGCCGATTCGACGAGAACAAAGGGTACGGAGCCACCTCGAACGAGGTGCGATCGATGGTCGATGGCGCCTCGTACTTTCTCTTCTGTCACGACGATGTGGCGCTGTTCCCCGATACCGTCCACCTGTTGGTAGAAGAGGCGTTCCGCTCCAATGCCGGGATCGTCTCCCCCAAGGTGGTGAGCTGGGACGATCCCGGCCGACTGGTGCATGTCGGCATGACGGTGGACAAGAGCGGTTCGGTGGTGGACCGGGTGCATCCGAGCGAGATCGACCACGGGCAGCACGACGCAGTCCGGGATGTGTTCGTCGCCCCCGGTGGATGCACATTGGTCCGGGCGGACCTTTTTGAAGAGCTCGGTGGGTTCGACCCGACCATCGTGGCCCTGGGTGAAGATCTCGATCTCTGTTGGCGGGCCCAGGTGGTCGGGGCCCGGATCATCGTGGTACCTGATGCGCGGGTCCGACATCGTGAAGAGCTCGCCAGTGGGTCTCGCCCGATACCCGACTCCCTCGTTGCTGTCCCCGGGGAGCACCGCCATCATTCGGTGACGCTCCAGGAGTTGCAGCGGCGCCACGAACTGCACGTCGTCTTCAAATGCTATGGCCGGTTCCACCTACTACGGGTGGTCCCCCAGATCATCCTGTTGACCCTTGGCGAGCTCATCGTGGCCACGATGGCGGGGAATCGCTCTCGGGTCCGCGCTGTGCTGGATGCGTGGCGTTGGAATCTTCATCACCTGGGAATCACTCGGCGGCAACGAAAAGAAATTCAATCGCATCGGCGGCTCGGCGATAAGGAGATACGCCTGTTGCAGGTGGCGGGGAGTGCTCGATTGTCGGCGTATGTCCGCCGGGTATTCCAATTCGGGTTTCGAGGGGCGCACGCCGATGAGCTCGAAGCCTCCGGCGGGGAAGCGGAGGGTGGCTTCGGCAGCGTCATTGACGACTTGGTGGAGACTGACAACGGTGTTGGAGGCGACCGACCGGTCCCATCGAACGATCTATGGGCCGCCGAAAAGGCCCCATCATCCCGCGGGAAACTCGGTGGCCGGGTGCGGTTGCTGTCGTGGCTGGCGGCGGCAGCCGTGGTGGTTGTCGGTTCCAGGAGTCTGCTGTCCGGTGCCATCCCGTCCATTGGGCAGTTCGTGCCATTTCCGAGGTGGTCTTTGACGATCGTTCAGTTCGCCGCCGGCTGGCATCCCTCAGGAGTCGGCTCCACCGCCCCCGCGTCTCCGGCATTCGCGTTGGTAGGTGCGTTGGGGACGGTGCTCATCGGTGCCATGGGACTCACCCAGAAGGTGCTGATCTTCGGATGCATTCCCCTGGGGGCGTGGGGCATGGTGCGACTTGTGCGCCCATTTGGGTCCCAACGGGCATCTCTGGTGGCTGGGATCGTCTACTTGGCTGTGCCCGTTCCCTACAACGCCCTTGCCCTTGGGCGGCTCGGGGCACTGGCCGTATATGGCGGCGCGCCGTGGGTATTCGGGCACCTCTTCCGGTTCACCCGGATCGCCCCGTTTGACCCGGTTCCGGGACCGGACCGGTCGGGGGTGCAGGAGAAGAGACCGAAGAGTGGCCCGGGTCGGCGGCGAACGGCGCTCGATCCCACGGTCCCGACGGGAAGGCGATGGTTGGCCCGCCACCGAACCTTGCGAAGACTCCTTTTGTTGGGAGTACTTGAAGCCGTTCTGATCTCCTTTGTGCCCGCCGCCGCTTTCGTGGTCGTCCTCGCCGGCCTGGCGGTGGCACTTTCGTCGTGCGTCCTCGGAGAGTTCAGGTCGGCGGCGAGGGCACTGTGGCTGGCGCTCGGGTCCACCGTGGTGGCCGGGGTCCTCTGCCTCCCGTGGTTGATCGGCGTGGTGTCAGCCGGTGATGGGGCCATCGGCGTCTTCGGGGTAGCCGGGCCCACCTCGGGGGTGGCGTCGTGGGGAAATCTGCTGAAGTTCTCGATCGGGCCCATCGGCAACTCGCCGTTGACGTGGGGGTTCGGTGTGGCGGCTCTGCTTCCGCTGCTGCTGGGTCGAAATGGCCGGTTCGGGTGGGCCGGTCGGTGCTGGTCGATCGCCATGGTGTTCTGGTTTGTGGCGTGGGTCGTCGGCAGGGGTTGGGCCGGCACCCTGGCCATCGATCCGGATGTCCTGTTGGGACCGGCCGCAGTGGCCATCTCGATGGCTATCGGTCTCGGGATCGCTTCCTTTGAGGAAGACCTGCGTGCCGCCACCTTTGGGTGGAAGCAGCTCGCCACTGCCGCTGCCGCTGCCGCCATGGTGCTCGGAGCCTTTCCGATGTTGGCCTCGGCGCTCCCAGGGCGTTGGGACCTCCCTCAGAACGACTTCAGCCAGACCCTGGCGTGGATGCACGCAAAGACGGCGGATGGGGCATTTCGGGTGTTGTGGCTGGGTGACGCGCGGGCGTTGAACCAGGGGTCGTGGAGTGCGGGAGACGGGCTGGCCTACGCCACCTCAGAGGACGGAACACCCGATGCCTCCTGGCTGTGGAACGCAACCGGATCGGGTCCAGCCTCCACGTTGGCGAATGCAGTGAATCAGGCCCGGTCCGGTCGGACCGATCAACTCGGAAGCATGCTGGCTGTAGCCGGGGTGCGCTACGTGGTGAAGGTGACCGCCTTGGCGCCCGTCATCTCTTTGGTCCAGAGCCCGATGGAATATCCGGTTCCGGCTGACCTGGCACCGGCCCTGGCTCACCAACTCGATCTCCAATCAGTGTTTACCGAAACCGGGATCAGCGTCTATGAGAACACCGCGTGGTTGCCCGAGCGGTCGGCTGTCGCCTCTTCATCACGGACAGCCGCGGCAGGAGAGGCTGCCATTGCGAACGGATCCTCGGGAACTCCTGATGTGCTGGGAACTGCCACCGGAGCTGCCATCGTCCCCGGGGCGATACCTGTCTTGCCGGGTCCCGCGGCTTCGCTCTCGTATCAGGGAACGATTCCCGCCGGAACCGTGCTTTCCGCGCTTGCTCCTGCGGGGCGGTGGAGTTTGGTGTCGGCGGACGGAACCACGTATCCGATGTCTGCCGCGTTCGGGTGGGACGGCCAGTATCAGGTGGCTGGCGGCGGGCGGGCAACGCTCCGATTCAACGGCAGCCCGTGGGGTCCGCTTTCGGTTGGGTTCGAATTGGTTCTGTGGCTAATTGTCGCTGCGGCACTGATTGAACGGCGCGGGATCGTGCGGCCGTGGTTGCAATCGGTACTGCTGCGGTGGCGTCGTCGTTCCGAGCCCCGTCCCATCCCTGAGCTCGATTTTGAACCTGAGGCCGACCAGTTCGGGGGGTTGGAAGAGTGAGCGACCCCTTGATCCGCCAATCCGGACGCCACGGTAAATCAGGCCGTAATGCCAAATCCGGGCGACCCCACCAAACCAGTCGAGTCCGCCACTCCGGCCGGACCCGTCGACAGCTCCGTCCGGTCCGGGGCCGGATGGCAGCGCTGATTGGGGTGGCCGTCGTGGCCCTCGGCATAGGAATCGTTGATGTCGCTATCACCGGTCCGTCCCAGCCCGGCGCGTTCCGTGTCGCCGACGGCGTGTCCATCCCGCCAGCCAATTCTTCTGCTTCATCGGCATTCTGCACCGGCGGCGCTTCGGGATTCGGTGGACTGGCGGGAACCACCATCTATTTGACCAATACCACCACCAAGACGGTTGACGGGACCATGACCTCACGGGTGGCGCCGGGGACGGGAAGTGGCGCCGCCAGTTCTGGCACACCGGGACCTCCCACCGTCCGGTCGATCGGGATCCCTCCCATGGCGACGACTGCTGTCAACCCGGGGACCGGGTTGGCGGCCGGTGATGTGGCAACGTCGTTTGTGTTCGCCGGAGGAGGAGTGGCCGCCAACCAGGTGGTGACCGGCACCGGCGGATGGAGCACAGCGCCCTGTGCCTCACAGATAGCCACGTCGTGGTATTTCGCCGGGGGATCGACGACCGCCGGTAATGCGTTGACGCTCGACCTGTTCAACCCGACGTCAACCGATGCGGTTGTCAACGTCTCGTTTCTGACCAATTCCGGAATCATCACACCGTCGACCTATCAGGGTTTGGTTGTGCCGGCAGGCCAAATGGTGGCGGAGCACGTCGACGATTTTGTGCAGAATCAACCGGAGATCGCCACGCTGGTCTCGGCGCAGTCGACAGCGATCGTGGCTGATGAAGTGCAACAGTGGTCGACCGGCCCGACCGGCGGCGTGGCGCTTTGGCTTGGATCTCCATCCCTCTCCACTGTCTGGCACTTCGCCCAGACGACGAACTCCGCCAAAGGAACCGTCACGTTTCATCTGGCCAACCCCGGCACCAAGGCAGGGATGGCGACCTTCGGGATCGGACTTCCATCGGCGTCGGTGGTTCCCATCCAGGTTCCCGTACCGGCTCAATCGGTGGTGACCTTCGTGGCCTCGGGCTCGAGCCGCTTGCCCGGTCAGGCACCGTACGCGGTGACTGTCAACTCCTCGGTGGGCCTGGTCGTCTCCCGTTCGGTAGAGGCGGCAGGGGGCTCGACACCTCCAGTGTGGGGAGCGAGTGCCGGAACGTCGGCGGCGGGAACCCACTGGCTGGTCCCGGCCCCTGGGGCCGGGACCGCCCCGGGTACCCCCCTTGCCACCGTCGTCAGCTTGGGGATTGCGAACCCAGGGACGTCGCCCGCACATGTGCGGGTCGCAACGGCAGGAACCGGTGCGGTGGTGAGCTCGTTCACTGTTGCTCCCGGCTCATTACTGGTCCTCGACTCCAAATTGGTCAGCGGTCTCCAGACATTTGACGTGACCTCAACTCAACCCGTCACTGTCGAGGAGGATGACGGCCCGACCGGAGCGGTGGGGATCGTGTCGTCGACTGGCATGCCGTTCACTTCCTGAGTTCCTCGATGGCTTGGGCGCCGGGCCCGAGGGTCCGCCCCTGGCCAACCCGTAGCTCCCCGCCAACCGACTACGGCCAAGAGGCCAACTTCCCGCCCGGTTCGGGGCCGGCGGTCGAACTTACCGAGAAGGCGGCGGTGGCGGTGGCGGCGGCCACGGGGCCTGGCGGGGCCAGTGGCCGGGTGTCGGATGCTTGGGCCACGGGGGGGTCGCAACCTGGGGGGCATGACCCGCAGGGGCCGACGGAGGCGGCCACGGTGAACCGGTGGGTGACGGGGTTTCGGCATCCTTGGCTCCGGACACACCGGCGTTGGTAGGGGAGTCCGCGTCCGTGGGGGCCGGCGTCGGCATTTCCGCGTCGGCGGAGGCAGTCTCGGCACTGGCACCGGGAATCGACCCTTCTCCCACGGGCCCATCGGCGTTGTCTGATCCGGTTGGGCCGTGTTGTGCCGCCACAAAGACGGGGGGGATGGACTTGGCACCATGCTCGTGCACGGGCTGACCGTAGGAGGTGTCGACCAGGCGGCCGACAGTCTCTCCGTTGATCGTCTCCTCGTCGAGAAGGGCCCGGGCCACTGCGTCCAACCCGCCCCGGTGGCGGGCCAGGACCTCGAGCGCCCGTTCTTCTTGCGCCCTGAGGATGATCTCGACCTCGTCGTCGATGACCTGGCCGGTGTGTTCCGAATAGTCGCGGGTGTGCATCAGGTCCTCACCCAGAAACACCTGGCCCTGGGATCCCCATGCCATGGGACCGATCTTGTCGCTCATTCCCCATTCACGCACCATTTTGCGGGCGAGTTCGGTGTTGCCCACCAGGTCGTTGCTTGCTCCCGTCGAGAGATCGCCATAGACGAGCAACTCGGCGGCCCGACCACCCATGCGGACGGCCAGCGAGTCCTCGATGTTCTGGCGCGGATGGATATGACGCTCTTCCATCGGGAGTTGCATGGTGACGCCCAGGGCCATGCCCGTCGGCAGAATGGTCACCTTGTGGACCGGATCGGCACCGGGGAGGACATAGGCCAACACCGCGTGGCCACCTTCGTGGAAGGCCACCCGTTCTTTTTCTTCATCGGAGAGCACCAGGCTCTCGCGGCGCTGCCCCATCAGGACGCGATCCCTCGCTGCTTCGAAGTCGACGTTCTCGATGACCTCTGAGCCCCGGCGCACGGCGTGGAGTGCGGCTTCGTTCACCAGGTTGGCCAGGTCGGCTCCGCTCATCCCGGGCGTTCCCCGGGCCACGACGCCGAGATCCACGGTGGGGGCGACGCGCTTGTCCTTGCAGTGCACCTGCAGAATGGGCAGCCGTTCGTCGAGGTCGGGTAGAGGCACCACGATCTGCCGGTCGAATCGACCAGGCCGGAGAATGGCGGCATCCAGGATGTCGGGCCGGTTGGTGGCGGCCATCACCACGATGCCCTCGGTCGGTTCGAACCCGTCCATCTCCGAAAGGAGTTGGTTGAGGGTCTGCTCGCGCTCATCGTGGCCACCGCCCAAACCGGCACCACGCTTTCGGCCGATCGAGTCGATCTCGTCGATGAACACGATGGCCGGAGCCTGCTTCCGGGCGGTGGCGAACAGGTCACGTACCCGGCTGGCACCGACGCCCACGAACATCTCCATGAAGTCCGAGCCGCTGACCGACATGAACGGCACACCGGCCTCACCGGCCACCGCCCGGGCGAGGAGGGTCTTACCGGTGCCCGGCGGGCCTACCAGCAGAATGCCCTTCGGGATGCGAGCGCCGATGTCCTTGAAGCGGGCCGGGGTCTTGAGGAAATCGACGACCTCGCTGATCTCGAGTTTGACGCCCCCGTAGCCGGCTACATCATCGAAGGTGGTGGACGGCCGTTCGGTGGAATACAGCTTGGCCTTGGACCGTCCGATCGACATGATGCTTCCCATTTGACCCTGCGCCTTCCGACTGATGTAGAAAAAGACTCCGAAGATGAGCGCAAATGGGAGAACCCACGTCAAGATGATCCCGAGCAAGCTGTTGGACGGAGGAGTCACCAGCTTGTAATTGTTTCCGAGGACGTGGAGGGCGGTGACTTCAGAGTCGATGACCGGGTTGGGCCCGTTGACGGTGTAACTGGTCCCGTTGTGCAGTGTCCCGGTGATGACGCCACTGCTCTGGTTCACACTGGCCGACTTGACCTGCTTGCCTTGAAGATCGCTGAGGAACGTGTTGTAACTCACCGAAGTCGCGTGAGACGTGTGCATCAAGGAAGGGACGATCAACACGGCCAGGATGGCGACGGCAATCACCACATAGAGAATCAGGCGGTTTCTGTTCTGACCTGGTGCTCCATCGCCGGGTCCACCGGAGTTCATCGGACCTGGGGGCAAGTTGGGATTAGGCGGGGTCACCTGCCCATGTTATGCGGCCATGGGTGACAGCGAGGCATCGGCCTGTTGATGCGTGCGGGCAGTTGTTGGGGGGCGCTAGCTGAGAAGGGGTGGTGATCGGTAACGTGTCGGCGTGACCAACGGAGGAGAAGGCGGAGCAAGTGGGTGGATTCCGGCTCCCGGATGGGTACCGCCTCCCGGATGGGTGCCTCCCGGCGGATGGGCTCCGCCGCCTCCGGGCTGGGCGCAACCTCCGTCGCCGTGGGGTCAGACGGCCGTAGTCAGCCCGTCAATCCCGGGCAGTCCGACAGCAGCCCTCACCCTAGGAGATATGCCGCTGAATCGTCAGTTGGACGCAGGGGCGGCGCCTATTTCACGCGGTTCGGCCTGGATGTGGCTCTTCTTCGGTGCGCTGGGCTTCTTGGGTGGCCAGGTTCTGGGTGCCATTTTCGTCGTCGTGGCGGCGGTCCCGGCCGGAAAGCTCCATGCCCTGAACACCATTGCAAATCTCAGTGAGCCCCCCACCTGGTACATCGTGTCTACCCTGCTCGGTCTCTGGGCCGGATTCTTCGGGGGACCCTGGCTGGCCTCCACCGTCCGCGGCACCCGTAGTGCCGTGCGGGATCTCGGCCTCCGATTCAAATGGATCGATCTGGTCGGCATACCCATCGGCATCGGTGGCCAATTTTTGGTGGCAGCCATCTACATCCCGATCTCACAGCACGTGAACAACTTCAACAGCAAGTTCAATGCGCCCAGTCAGAAGTTGACGGGTGGGTCGCACGGGATCGGATTCGCGATCATTGCCATCCTTACGGTGGTCGGTGCGCCATTCTTCGAAGAGTTGTTCTTCCGAGGTTTATTGCTGCGGTCGTTCGCCCGTCTGTTCGGAACGTTCGGGCACTGGGTCGGGCCGGCGTTGGCCATCGTGATCACCGGGGTCCTGTTTGGACTTGCCCACGCCGAGTCGCTGCAACTCCTGGGATTGGCCACCTTCGGGATCATCCTGTCGTTCATCTCGTACCGGACCGGGCGGCTGGGCATGAACATGGTCTCGCACGCCACCTTCAATCTGGTAGCGGTGGTGGCCACCCTGGCCGCCGGCACCGGCGTCCTGTTCTGACGTGGCCTCCTCTCCGGTACCGTCCCATCCCGTCCGTCGCCTGCCCCAACGGATGACCCGGCCCTCTGCCTGGCCGACCTGGGCCACTGTCATAACGATTCTGGGTGCCACGGCGGTTGCACTCTGGCAACTCCATCCATCGCTGCTGCTGGCCTCTACCACCACGGCCGGCGGTGACACAGGCGCTCACGTGGCGCTGCCCAAGTTCTTGGAGTCGAACCTCCTTGCTCACGGTCAACTGTCCGGCTGGGATCCCGCGTGGTACGACGGCTTCCCGCTGTACACGTTCTACTTCCCGCTACCCGCTCTGTTCACGGTGTTGTTCAACGGCGTGGTGACCTATGACGTCGCCTTCAAGTTGGTGACGGTGCTCGGAACGCTGACTCTGCCCCTGGCGGCGTGGGCGTTCGGACGCTTGGCCGGTCTGCGTGATCCGGGGCCGGGTTGCCTGGCCGCGGCCACCTTGCCCTTTCTGTTCGAGCCGAGCTTCTCGATCTACGGCGGCAATCTCCTGTCCACCCTGGCCGGGGAGTTCTCCTACTCGCTCAGTCTCTCGCTGTCACTGATCTTTCTGGGCCTGGTGGCCGCCGGGCTCCGGACCGGGCGCCACCGGTCGCTGGCGGCGGTTCTCCTGGCGGTCACCCTGTTGTGCCATCTGATCCCAGCGATCTTCGCGGCAATCGGGGCCGGCGTGTGGTTGATCCTCGATGCCGATCTGCGTCGTGCCTTCCGGGGAGGGCTGCGCGGGGTAGTGGCTAGACGCCGGTGGTCGCGCCGCCTGTTGTGGATGTTGGCTGTCGGCGTGGTCGGGTTCGGACTGGCGGCATGGTGGGTGGTGCCGTTTGCCGTTCGGCAGGCCTACGCCACCAACATGGGATGGCTGAATGTCGATGGCTTCCCCCACCTTCTCTTCCCGGCTTCGTCTCGATGGGTTCAGGGCGCCGCCGTCATCGGGTTGGTGGCGACGGTGATCAGACGTAATCGGGTTGGTTTGTTCATCGCCATCATGGGGGGCATCTCGGCCGGGGTGGTCTGCCTCGATCCGCAGGGGAAGCTCTACAACGTCCGCTTCCTCCCCTTCTGGTTCCTCTGTCTGTACTTCCTCGGTGGGATTGCCGTGTCGGAGACTGTCTCGGGGGCGGCTCGATGGATCCGTCGGCGACAGCTCAAACACTGGGTCGCACTGGTTGGCAGTCGACTCCCGTCAGGCGAAGGTGATCGATGGCGACCGGCATGGAGAGTCAGTCGGTTCCGACGTCCGACCCCGAGTGCCACCCCTGCCGGCGCCGTGGTCGGTCCACTCATCGCACTGGCGGCCGCGTGCCTGGCAGTCCTTCCCCCACTGGTGCTTCCGGCCTCGGCGCTGACCCACGTTGGAGTGACCGTCGGTGCCAACCAACCGAGCTCGTGGGCCGAGTGGAACTACTCGGGCTACGAACGCAAGCCCGATTTCCCCGAATACAAGGCGGTGATCGACATGATGGCCAACGTCGGTGCTCGCCAGGGATGCGGACGGTCCATGTGGGAATACGACCCCTCCCTGAACCGATTTGGTACCAGCGAGTCGCTGATGCTGCTGCCCTATTGGACCAGCGGATGCATCGATTCGATGGAGGGGCTCCTCTTCGAATCCTCGACCACGACGCCGTATCACTTCATCAACCAGAGCGAGCTCTCGGTCACACCGTCTGACGCCATGGTGGGACTGCCATACGGCGGGCTGAACGTTCCGCTCGGCATCGAGCATCTGCAACAGCTGGGAGTGCGCTACTTCCTGGCCTCGTCGACGACAACTGAACGGGCAGCAGCAGCTGATCCTCTACTCACCCAGGTTGCCTCGAGCGGGCCCTGGCACACCACCTATAACGGCGAGGTCCTCGCTACGACGTGGAAGGTGTACCGGATAGCTGACTCGCAACTGGTTCGTCCGCTGACCAATCAGCCGGTGGTGTGGAAAGGCGTGGGAAACGCCCAGACGAGTTGGTTGAATCCGTCGGTGGCCTGGTATGACAACCCCGCAGGGTGGGACGTGGTGCCCGCCGCCACCGGTCCCTCGAACTGGGATCGGGTTCCGATCGGCGATGCCTACCCACCCAAGGTCCCCGAGCCGGTGACGACGGTGACCCACATCGCCCAGTCGGACAGCACCATCAGCTTCCATGTGGACAAGATCGGGACACCGGTGGAGGTGAAGGTCTCGTACTTCCCAAATTGGCAGGCCACTGGCGCTCAGGGCCCCTGGCGAGTGGCACCCAACTTGATGGTCGTCGTCCCCACCAGCCATGAGGTGACGCTGCACTACGGGACGACGAATGCCGAACTGACCGGTTGGTTGCTCACCCTTGGCGCGGCGATAGCGGCGGTGGGCATGACGATTGTGGGGCGTAAGGCCAAGCGCCGGGTCCGGCGTGGTGTCGGGCACGGTATTCGGACCGCGTCCCTGGCAGACTTGGGCCGTCCCTCGTCCGGCGCGCCGAGGCCCCGAGCATGACGGACCGGTGACACCCGACTTCGAGCGGTGGGTAGCTTCTCCGGATCAAGTCCGGGCACGCGGGCCGAGTACATGGAAGCAGAGCGGGCTCGGGAGCTACCGGGCTGATGGTGGCATCCATCTGATCTGTGGGGGCGCCACCCACGGGCGCAAAGCGGTCATGGTCGATGATGGTGACATCGTGTGGATCGCCGACGTGATCGCCATCTCTCGGCGCCGGGCCCCAGAAATCGGGGTTGACGGTTGGATCCGAATGACTCGTGAAGGACTGCGAGCGGTGCCGGGGCACATTCGCCTGTAGTATCTGTCACATCTGTCATATCTGGCGTATGAACTCCTCTTGTGCCAGTTCAAGCTGAAAATGAGGCATTCCGCTGGATACTCAAGCCATTGCAGGTCGACCGATCTCGGCTCGGCTGGCACCGCCCCTTGTCGATCGCACGCGATTCTCCCCGCAGTTCACGGATACCATCACCGTATCTCCGGCCGAGCGGGATGACGGCGGATTCTCTGAACTCTCCCGGCAGGTGAAACAGGCAGGCCTGCTCGACCGCCGGTTCGCCTCGGACAAGGTCAGGATGGGGGTCAACGCCCTCCTACTGGCTGCCGGGTGGACAGCATTCATGCTCATCGGCGACTCGTGGTACCAGCTGATCGTGGCCGTGTATCTGGCCTTGGTGTTGGGACAGATCGGCTTCGTCGCCCATGACATCGGGCATCGTCAGACCCACCGGTCCCGCCGTCTCAACGACTTCTTTGGCCTGATCAATGCCAACCTCTTTTTGGGCATGAGTTATGGCTGGTGGATCGACAAGCACACCCGCCATCACACTCGCCCGAATGAGGAGGGGAGAGACCCTGATATCGGTACCGGGATCTTCGCGTGGACCACCGGCCAGGCTCGGGTCAAGCGTGGGCCGGGCCGACTGCTGGCCCGTTACCAAGCGGTCCTGTTCCTTCCGATGCTCCTGCTCGAAGGGCTGCACCTCCAGGTGGCCGGTATCCGGGCTCTGCCGGCCCGCACCAGCCGTCAACTCCCCAAGGAAGCCATCCTGCTCGGGCTCCATATCGCCCTGTACGTGGCGGCGCTCTTGTTCGTTCTGTCGCCGGTGCATGCGCTGGTGTTTTTGGCGGTGAACCAGGGCCTGCTCGGGCTGTATCTCGGAAGCGCGTTTGCGCCGAACCACAAGGGCATGCCCATCTTGCCCGAAGGTGACGCCACCGGGTTTCTCGAACGCCAGGTCATCACCGCTCGCAATGTGCGGGGTGGGATCATCAGCGACTTCGCCCTCGGGGGTCTGAATTATCAGATCGAGCATCACCTGTTCCCGTCCATGCCCAGACGTAACCTTCGCCGGTCCCAGCCGTTGGTGAAGGCATTCTGCGAACGCCACAACCTGTGCTACAACGAGCAAGGCTTTGTGGCGTCGTATACACAAGTGCTTCGACATCTCCATGCCGTCGGCGCCCCGATACGGGGGCGTACCACGGCGTAATCGGGGGAGCGGGGTCGCATCCGGTGGCGCCGCCCGGCGCTCCCGACCGGCGTACTGCAGGTCCTCGGGCGAGCCGGCGCCTGTCGGTTGCCCACCTCGTGGAAGCGGAATTTCGAAACTCTCCCCGCCCACGGAGCCGACGATCCAGGCTGAGTAGGATGGTCGGGCTATGACCAGTCTCTCGCACGTCTTCAAGGCCTATGACATTCGGGGCGTCGTCCCCGATGAGCTCAATGCCGACCAGTTCAGAGCCATTGGCGTTGCGGTGGCCCGTTTCACCGGTGCCCCCAGGCTTTTGGTGGCCAGAGACATGCGCGAATCCGGGGTTGAGCTGGCTAAGGCGTTCGCTGACGGGGCCCGGTCCGAGGGTGCGGCGGTGACTGATCTGGGCCTTGCTTCGACCGATCTTCTGTACTTTGCCGCCGGCAAACTCGATGCCCCGGGAGCGATGATCACCGCATCGCACAACCCGGCCCGTTACAACGGGTTGAAGCTCTGCCTGTCAGGAGCGCGACCGATCGGACGGGATACCGGGCTGACCGAGATTCAGGCCATTGCCGAGGCACTCCTCGATGAGTGGGGCGCCGATGGCCCCCCGGCCCTCGAACCCTCCTCGCTGGCTTACTTCGAAGAACGGTCGGTGCTCGACGATTACGCCGAGCATGTCCGCTCCTTTGTCGACATCAATGCGCTCCGCACCCTGGTGGTGGTGGCGGACACCGCCAACGGGATGGGTGGACTGGTGGCTCCCAAAGTCTTCGACGGACTGCCGTTCAAGGTGGAGTATCTCTTCCCCGAGCTGGATGGGAATTTCCCTAACCACCCCGCCGATCCCATTCAGCCGGAGAACTTGGCGTGGTTGAAACAAGCAGTTCGCGACCTGGGTGCGGATATCGGACTTGCCTTCGACGGTGATGCCGACCGGGTCTTTCTGGTCGACGAGCACTCCCAGCCGGTGTCGGGCTCGTTGACCACCGCCTTGGTGGCAGCATCGATGTTGGACAAGCACCCTGGGGCCACGGTTCTCTACAATTGCATCTGCTCCCGGGTGGTGCCTGAAGTCATCGCCGAGAAGGGTGGCGTGGGCATTCGCACCCAGGTGGGTCATTCCTTCATCAAGCAGGTGATGGCCGAGACCGACGCCGTCTTCGGTGGTGAGCACTCGGGCCACTACTACTTCCGAGAGAACTATCGGGCGGATTCGGGGATCATCGCCGCCTTGGTCGTGCTCGAGCTCCTGTGCGTTACGGGCAAGCCTCTCTCCGAGCTCCTGAAGCCGTATCAGCGCTACTCGGCGTCGGGGGAGATCAATACCAAGGTGGCCGATCCGGCCGGCGCCGTCGAAGCCATGGCCGTCGAAGTGGAAGCGGCCGAAGGAGCCCTTGGGATCGCCGACCGACTGGATGGGCTGACGGTTGACCGGGGCAACTGGTGGTACAACCTCCGTCCCTCCAATACCGAGCCGCTGTTGCGTCTGAATGTGGAGGCACCCGACGACGAGTCCTGTGCCTGCCACGTAGAAGAGGTGCAGAACGCCGTGGCCCGCCTCACCGGCGGTTGACCGACCAGCCCTGACGAACAGACCCATCCAGACCAACCAGTTGAACCGAGAGGAACCGCATCATGACGCTCGACTCCCTTTTGATCGATGTCCTGGCATGCCCCGAAGACAAGGGGTCGTTGCTGTATTTCGCCACCGAGGATCGGCTGTACAACCCCCGCCTGCACCGCAGCTACGAGATTCGCGACGGGATCCCGGTGATGCTGATCGACGAGGCCACCGCCGTCAACGATGCCGAGCACTCTCGCCTCATGGCACTGGCCGACTCCGGCGGCGCCCGCTCCACCGGCGGGTCCACCGGATCGTGACCCGGCCGGCCCCCGGTAGGCCGCCGGTGGCACGTTCCCCTTTTGGGGTGGACAGTCTTGACATGTGGGGTGCGACGGCCGGCCTTCCTGAACAGGTGGAAGTGGCGGCGGTCGCTGCCAGAGGAGTGGGCGGCCTGCCCAGCCGCGATCAGATCGAAAACGTCGTGGTTCTCGGCATGGGTGGGAGCGGGATCGCCGGCGATGTGGTGATGGCAGCAGCAGCTCCCTTCATGTCTGTTCCGGTCACCGTTGTGAAGGGGTACGAGCTCCCCGACTTCGTGGGAGCGAGCTCACTGGTGTTCGCCATTTCGTTCTCGGGTGATACCGAGGAGACGCTCGAGGCCGGCACCGCGGCGTATGAGTCGGGTGCCGCCATGGTGGTGGTGACCAGTGGTGGCGAGTTGGGGCGCCTGGCCGGCGAGTGGCACCTCCCGGTGATCGGGGTTCCCGCGAGCATTCCGCAGCCCCGGGCCGCTCTTGGCGCCATGGCCATTCCCCCGCTGGTGGTGCTGGAGGAGATCGGGCTGTTCCCCGGAGCCGTCCAGTGGATCAACCAGGGGGTTGATCAGCTCCGCCGGCGCCGCGACCAACTGGTGAAGCCTGGGAATCTGGCCGAGGACGTGGCTCGCCGCATCGGGCGGACGATCCCCTTGATCCATAGTTCACAGGCCGTGGGTGCGGCCGCCGCCCTTCGGTGGAAAACCCAGGTCAATGAGAATGCCAAGGCACCGGCCTTCTTCAACGTCTATCCCGAGCTCTGCCACAACGAGATCGCGGGGTGGGGCCAGCACGGTGATGTCACCCGCCAGTTGATCACCTTGGTCAACCTGCGTCACGATGCCGAGCACCCCCAGGTCACCCGCCGATTCGATCTGGTTGCCGAGGTGCTGCGCGAGGTGGTGTCCGGCATCATCGAGGTGCGGGCGGATGGCGAGGGCGACCTCGCTCAACTCTTCGATCTGGCCATTGTCGGCGATTTTGTCTCGCTCCACATGGCCGGTCACGAAGACATCGACCCAGGTCCGGTTCCGGTGCTGGTCGAGATCAAAGAGCGCCTGGCCGAGGACGTGAGTCCCGGTGGCGAAGACTGATTCACCAGGGTTGTTGTCCGAACAGGGTTGGTGATCCCAGCTCAGTTCGTAATGGTCACACCGAAGGTGGCCTCCTGCCCAAGATCGTGTGTTGCGAGCGTGTGACGGCTACGTGGCGACCTCGTGAACTCGAGACGTTGCCAGTGGAAATTGGGTTCTGCGGAGGTAGACTGTCCCACGTGAGCTACGTGCGGGTCTGTGGTTGCAAGTCGATGCCAGTCGCAGGCGAAACGACCCACGTAAGGCAACTAGTGGTTGCTGAGCATGGTGCGGCTTAGGAGTAAGCCCTGCCCGTGGCGTTCCCGGTTGTCGGGAGCGAACGGAGATGAGGTGACGCGTGCCATTTACGGTGCCGAAGGGTTCACGACCGCTCGCCGGTCGGTGCCGCCGGAACCAGGCCGCCATTCTCACCGCAGGCGAGTGTGGGGTCAAAGACCAGGTCAGCCGCTCGTAGGTCACAATCCATCTCGTGCCGGTTCTTCCGGTACGACCTCATCCACAACACAGACAGTACCCATCCAACCCACGACCGATTAGGAGTACCGGCCGACCACATCAGCAACAACCAAAGCAACACGACTTGGGAGGGAAGCAAGTGAACGTTGTCATCGCGAACGGCAGAAGGATAGTGCCCAACGAGGTACGGGCGCTGGTAGAGGAGAAGGTGGGCAGACTGCTCAGGCACTGCCCGGGTCTCGAACGAGCCGAAGTGCACTTCTCCGAGGAACACAACCCGAGGATCCCCGATCGTGAGTGTTGCGAAGTCATCATGACGGGCCATGGTCGGGTCTTTCGTGCTCATGCTTCTGCCCCCGATCCGTTGGCGGCTGTGGACTTCGTGGTGGAAAAGCTCGAGAACCAGCTCGAGAAGACCAAGGGCCGGATAGTGGGTCGTCCCCACCCCAGCCGACGAGGTCAGGTGCAGACGATTCCGGCCAGAGTTCGAACTGCTTGAACTCCGCCGAATCTGAGGGGGCACCCTCGGTATGGCGAGGTGTCGGCTGACAGGCCTTGGTTGAGTTGGCTGATGGCTGATGACCTCCCCGGGAGAGAAAGAACGCGTCCCGACGGTAGAGTGATGACCCCATGAGTGTGTTCACGAAGGTTCTTCGCGCTGGCGAAGGAAAAAAAGTACGTCGTCTGGCCGAGCTGGTTCCGCTGGTCAACGCTCTCGAACCGGAGATCGAGGCTCTTTCTGACGATGAGCTGCGGGCATGTACCCCCAAGTTCCGGGAGCGCCTGGCCAACGGTGAGAGTTACGAGGACATCCTGGTCGAGGCGTTTGCCGTCGTACGGGAAGGGGCATGGCGGGTGCTCGGCCAACGGCACTTCGACGCGCAGCTGATGGGGGGGATGGCGCTGCACTTCGGATGGATTGCCGAAATGAAGACCGGAGAGGGGAAGACGCTGGTTTCCACGCTGCCGGTCTATCTCAATTCGCTGTCCGGTAAAGGCGTCCATGTTGTGACGGTCAATGACTACCTGGCCTCACGTGACTCGGAGTGGATGGGACGACTCCATACCTTCCTGGGCCTCACGGTGGGGCGGGTGGGACCGGACGTAGAGGATGCGGCGGCCAAGCGAGCCGCCTATGCGTCCGATGTCACCTATGGGACCAACACCGAGTTCGGTTTCGACTACCTCCGCGACAACATGGCCCGCACCAAGGACGCCATGGTGCAGCGGGGGCACCCGTACGCCATCGTGGACGAGGTCGACTCCATCCTCATCGACGAGGCCCGCACCCCACTGATCATTTCTGGCCCGGCCGCCGAGTCGGCCAAGCTCTACTACCAGTTCGCCGGCATCGTCAGGACGTTGCGGAACGAGGACGATTACGAGGTCGACGAGGAAAAGCGCACCGTCGTCCCCACCGAGGCAGGCATCGAGAAGGTCGAACGCCAACTGGGGGTGGACAACCTCTACGACGCGGTGGCGGTCAACTACGTCCATCACCTCACCCAGGCCATGTACGCCAAAGAGCTCTACCGGCGGGACAAGGACTACTTGATAGCCGAAGGGGAGGTGAAGATCGTTGACGAGTTCACCGGTCGTACCCTCGACGGGCGGCGGTGGTCCGACGGTCTCCATCAGGCGGTCGAAGCCAAAGAGCGGGTCCGGATCAATGAGGAGAATCACACCTGGGCCACGGTGACACTCCAGAACTATTTCCGGCTCTACGAGAAGCTCGCCGGTATGACGGGAACGGCGGAGACAGAGGCTTCCGAGTTTGCCAATACCTATGACCTTCCCGTAGTCCCGATCCCTACCAACAAGCCGATGGTCCGGATCGACAATCCCGACCTCGTCTACAAGTCGGAGGATGCCAAGTTCAACGCCGTGGTCGAGGACATCGCCGAACGCCGCGCCACCGGCCAGCCCATCTTGGTGGGGACGGCCTCAGTGTCCAAATCGGAGCATCTGGCCCGGTTATTGGAGAAAAAGGGAATCCCACACGAGGTGCTCAATGCCAAGCAGCACTTCCGGGAGGCGGAGATCGTCGCCCAAGCCGGACGGGTGGGCGGTGTGACAGTGGCCACCAACATGGCCGGCCGTGGGGTCGACATCATCCTCGGTGGCAATGCCGAAGGATTGGCCGCTCGTGAGGCACATGCTCGTGGTCTCGATCTCTCCACCGACGAAGGTGCCACGGAGTTGGCGAAGATCCGCGCCGAACTCGAAGCAACCTGTACCCGGGAGGGCGCCGAAGTACGCGAGGCGGGCGGGCTCTACGTCCTGGGTAGCGAACGGCACGAGAGCCGGCGAATCGACAATCAGCTTCGAGGTCGTTCGGGTCGCCAGGGTGACCCGGGGGAGAGTCGGTTCTTCCTTTCGCTCGAAGACGACCTGATGCGCCTCTTTGCCACCGGAGCGATGAACTGGGTCATGGGTCGGGCCATTCCCGACGACGTCCCCATCGAGGCGAAAATGGTGACCAAGGCCATCGAGCGGGCGCAGAACACCGTCGAGGGTCGCAACGCCGAATCGCGCAAGGACGTGCTCAAGTACGACGATGTGATGAACGAGCAGCGCAAGGTGATCTACAAGCGCCGCCTGCAGATCATCGAGGGCGAGGATCTCCACGAGGAAACCAAGGAACTGCTCGAGTCCACCATCACCGGTTTGGTCGCTTCCTCGTGCCCGACCGACTACCCCGAAGAGTGGGAGCTGGCCCGATTGATCACGGAGATCGCCCAGTACTACCCCACCAAGTTTGTGGAAGAGGACCTGGCCGAGGCCACCACCGCAGGTCAGGTGACCGAGAGCGTCCTCTCCGAGGCGCTCGACCTCTACACCGAGCGGGACGAGACGATCCCCGGCGGGGAGGAGACGGCCCGCCAACTCGAGCGGGACATCATGCTGCAGATCCTCGACCAGAGATGGCGTGACCATCTGGCGGAAATGGACCTCCTGCGGGAAGGCATCAACCTGCGGGCCATGGGTAATCAGGACCCTCTGGTGGCATGGCAGCGGGATGGCTTCGAGATGTTCGGGAAGCTGATGACCGGCATCGACGACGATTACCTCCGTTACGTCTTCCACGTGCAGGTCATGACCGAGGCCGCCCCCGAGCCGGACCTCGCCCAAGCCAGCTATATCGCCGCCGACGACCCGGTGCAGGGGAGCGGGTCGATGTCGGCCGCGTTCGCGGCCGGGGCCACGCCGGCGGAGATGGAAGAATCTGC
>OBLU010001761.1_pt1 | contig 19973 bp, 18 predicted proteins | sample 1518681 | NCBI WGS metagenome assembly OBLU01 (sample SAMEA3539304, study PRJEB22396) | soil metagenome | biome: tundra; feature: field; material: soil | place: USA | collected 2010-05 | depth 0.15 m
GCGACCACCGAGATCTACACTCTTTCCCTACACGACGCTCTTCCGATCTTGCTCTGCGTGCGCGCATTTCGACGGCACGCAGAGCAACCCGGGTCTGTGGCTCGGGTTGGCGATCGGCGAGCTCGCCCGCCACGGCCGCGACAAGCTGACCTTCGTCGTCGGCGATCCGGTCGGGAGCTTCGGGCTCTGGGTGGAGCAGCTCGTCGCCGAGAGCACCGGCAAGCAGGGTCGCGGGATCCTGCCGGTGGCTGACGAACCGCTGCTGGGACCCGAGAGCTACGGCAGCGACCGCGTGTTCGTGTACCTGCGCGACGGCGAGCGCGCCAGCGAGGACACCGACGCCCGGGTCGAGGCGCTCGGCGCGGCGGGTCATCCGACGTTGACGCTCACGGTCAACGGCAGCGAGGACCTCGGCCGGATGTTCTTCCTGGCCGAGTTCGCGACCGCGGTCGCAGGGTGGGTCCTCGAGATCAACCCGTTCGACCAGCCGAATGTGCAGGAGGCCAAGGACGCGACCAAGCGGGTGCTGGGCGCCGGTCCGCTGCCGGCGCTCGGTCCTGCCGACGACGCGGCGCTGCTCGCGCTGCTGCGCGGCGGGGCGCCGGGGAGCTACATCGCGCTGATGGGCTACCTGGAGCCGTCGGTCGAGTTCGACGAGGAGGTCGCGGCGCTGCGCGCCACGCTGCTCGAGCGCACCCGCCTGGCAACGACCTTCGGCTACGGCCCACGGTTCCTGCATTCGACAGGCCAGTTCCACAAGGGCGGGCCGCCGGTCGGGCGCTTCCTCTCGCTGATCGCGGACAGCGGCCCCGACGTCGAGATTCCCGGCGCGAGCTATGCCTTTCGCACGCTGAAGACGGCGCAGGCGATCGGCGACCTCGAGACCCTGCGCTCGCACGGGCTGCCGGCCGAGATCGTCGTCCTGCGCGGCGACCCGGCGAGCGCGCTGCGCGAGCTTCATACGCGGATCAAGGAGATGCTCTGATGCAGATCGGCTTCGTCGGCTTGGGCAAGATGGGTGGCAACATGGTCGCGCGGATCCGCCGCGATTCCGACCACGATGTCGTCGCCTTCGACTTCGACGCGCAGGCGCTCGCGCGAGCGAAGAAGACCGGTGCGCGCGGCGCCGCGAGCCTGCGCGAGCTGGTCAAGGCGCTCGAGCGGCCACGGACGGTCTGGATCATGGTGCCGGCCGGCGCCCCCACCCAGCAGACCGTCGAGGCGCTCGTGAAGCTGCTCGAGCCCGACGACACGATCGTCGACGGCGGCAATTCGAAGTGGACCGACGACAAGGCTCGCGCAGCGCTCACGCGCAAGCAGAAGATCCACTACGTCGACGTCGGCACCAGCGGCGGCGTCTGGGGGCTCGAGGTCGGCTACTGCATGATGGTCGGCGGTCCCGCGAAGGCCGTGCGCAGGCTCGCGCCGATCCTCGACGTGCTCGCTCCGCCGACCGCTGCGGATGCCGTCGCGGCAATCGGGCCACGCGGCTGGGAGCACTTCGGTCCCAGCGGCGCCGGGCACTACGTGAAGATGGTGCACAACGCGATCGAGTACGGGCTGATGCAGGCCTACGCCGAGGGCTTCGAGTTGTTCCAGCAGTCGGAGTTCGAGCTCGACAACGCGAAGATCGCCCACCTCTGGAACCAGGGGTCGGTGATCCGCTCGTGGCTGTGCGAGCTGGCCGCGCGCGCCTTCGAGGCCGACGGTAACGATCTGGCAGGCCTGGAGGGCTGGGTCGAGGACTCCGGCGAGGGCCGCTGGACGCTCCAGGACGCGATCGATCACGCGGTACCCACACCGGCGCTGAGCGCCGCGCTCAACAGCCGCTTCTACTCGCGCGCGCAGGGCGACTACAGCGCCCGCGTGCTCGCTGCGCTGCGCAACCAGTTCGGGGGCCACGCCGTCAAGAAGAGCGGTACGTGACGCTGGCCGGCGTCGAGCCGAACCCACTCGCCGCGGGGCTCGAGCGCCTCCCCGTCGCGCCGACCAATCTTGTGATCTTCGGCGCTACCGGCGACCTCGCACGACGCAAGCTGCTGCCCGCGATCTACAACCTGGCCCACGAGGGTGCGCTCCCGGGGCAGTTCAACGTGATCGGCGTCTCCCGCGGCGAGATGTCCAACGAGGCCTACCGCGAGATGGCCGCGGAGTCGATCCGCGCGTTCTCTCGCACGCCGCCGGACGAGAGCGTGCTCGCCGGCTTGCTCGACGAGTTGCGCTACGTGGCCGGAGCTTTCGACGACGGCGCGGCCTACGAGTTGCTGGCGTCCGCGCTGACGCAGCTCGACGATGCCGCCGGCGAGCCGATGTCACGTGCGTTCTACCTCTCCACGTCGCCCGAGTTCTTCGCCGTGATCGTGGGGGCGCTCGGCAGCGCTGGGCTCGCCACGTCGGAGCAGGCGGAGGTTCGCGTGATCATCGAAAAGCCCTTTGGCACCTCGCTGGCCGAGGCGCGCGAACTCAACCGCAAGGTACTTTCGGTCTTCGACGAGAGCCAGGTCTTCCGCATCGACCACTACCTGGGCAAGGAGACCGTTCAGAACATGCTCGCGTTCCGCTTCGCGAACGGCATGTTCGAGCCGCTGTGGAACCGCAACTACATCGCCCACGTGCAGATCACCGCCGCCGAGGACATCGGCATCGGCAGCCGGGCCGGCTATTACGACCACGCCGGGGCGCTGCGCGATCTCGTGGAGAACCACATGATGCAGCTGCTCACGCTGCTGTGCATGGAGCCGCCGGTGTCCTTCGCCGCCAACGACGTGCGAGACGAGAAGGTCAAGGTCCTGCACGCGATCCGCACGCCGCTGTCCGAAGGGCTCCAAGCGATCAGCGTGCGCGCGCAGTACGCGGCCGGCGTCAGCGGCGGCGAGCAGGTCGCCGGCTACCTCGAGGAGGGCGGCGTGCCGGCCGACTCGCACACCGAGACCTACGCGGCGCTGCGCCTGGAGGTCGACAACTGGCGCTGGGCCGGCGTGCCGTTTTACCTGCGCACCGGCAAGCGGCTCGCGCGCAAGGTCACCGAGATTGCCGTGACGCTGCGTCCGGTGCCCCATCTGGCCTTCGAGCAGGAGGGCTCGCTCGGCGTGCGCCCCAACCAGCTGGTGATGACGATCCAGCCCAACGAGGGCGTCTCGCTCTCGCTCGGCGCCAAGATCCCCGGCACGCGGATGCGGATCCGGCCTGTGAACATGGAGTTCCTCTACGGCACCGCGTTCCTGTCGCAGTCCCCGGAGGCCTACGAACGCCTGATCCTCGACGCGATGCGAGGCGAGGCGACGCTGTTCACACGCAACGACGAGGTCGAGGCGCAGTGGCGGATCTGCGATCCGGTCGTGTCCGCGTGGACGGCGAACGACGCGACGCTGCCGCAATATCCGGCCGGTACCCAGGGGCCGGCGGAGGCCGACGCGCTGCTGCTCGAGGGCCACCACTGGCGGGCCATCTAGGTGGGCGACACCACGCGGCTTGCGCCGCAGAGCAGCTAGCCGCCCTCGATGCCCGCCGTCAATGACACCGTCTGGGCGGGCCAGAACACAACGCCCGCAGCGATCGAGGCGGCGCTGCGTGAGCTGCTGATCGAGCGCCACAACGAAAGCGACGGCTATGTGCCCGCGCGCGTGCTCAATCTGATCTGCATCGTCGAGCGACGCTGGAGCGGCGAGGTGGCCAACCGCCTGCGACGCGTCGGGCGCTATCACCCGTCGCGCACGATCGTCTGCGCCGTCAGCGAGGGGCGGAGCACGATCGATGCGGTCGCCTCGATCGCGGCAGATGCCACGCCGGTCGAGGGACAGCACGTGCTGACGCACGAGACCGTGACCCTCGACCTCGGTCCAGGGCATCTCGAGCGCCTCGACACGATCATCGATCCGCTGGTGATCACCGACGTCACGACCGTGGTCTGGGCGCCCCACGGCCACTGGCAGGCCGTCGAGGCCCTCAGCGGGCTCTCACAATGCGTCCTGCTGGACTCCGTGGAGGATCCGGATGTCGCCGGAGCGCTGCGTCGAGCCCAGGCGCTGCTCTCGCAGCGCTACGTCGTCGATCTCGCGTGGTTGCGCTCGACCCCGTGGCGCGAGCGGCTCGCGGCGCTCTTCAACGAGCCGCCCCGGCGACGTCAGCTGCCGGAGATCGCGGCGGTCGCAATCCGCAACGTCGCCGAGTCCGGAGCGTCCGCGCTGCTGCTGTGCGGTTGGCTGACATCTCGGCTCGGATGGCCGCATGGACAGCTGACCCGTGACGGACACGGCCGCGCGATCGGCGCGATGGGTGAGGTGGCCGTCACGCTCGAGTCGGTGGTCCAGGACGTGCCGGGGCTCGGCGGGATCACGATCCACTTCCGCGATGGCGGCGAGCTTTCGCTCGACCGCGGCCCGGGCGGGCTGACGGCGAGCCGGCGGGATGCCCACGGCGCAGAGCGCCGCTGGCGACTGCTCGGCGCCTCGCGGGGCGAGGCCGGAATCCTCGGCGAGGGCATCCGCCAGTCACTGCTACGCGACCCGACCTACCGAGACGCGCTGGCCGCCGCCGCCGAGATGCTGACGTGAGCGCCCCGAACGTGATCCGCGCCGCCGATGGCGATGCGGTCGCGGCGCGCGCCGCGCGGCTGATCGATCAGCTGCTCGACGCAACGCTGAGCGCCCGCGCGCGCGCGCATCTGGCACTCGCCGGCGGCACGACCCCCGCGGGCGCCTACACACAGCTACGGCGCAGCCGCTGGAGCGGCATCGAGCTGTGGTTCGGCGATGAGCGCTGCGTCGGTCCGGACGACCCGGCGTCCAACTACCGGATGGTCGCCGAGACGCTGCTGGGGCACGCGGCCGGGGCGCTTGTGCACAGGATCGAGGGAGAGCTCGGAGCGCAACGCGCCGCCGCCGAGTACGACGCGCTGCTGCGCGAGCGGGTGGCGAGCGACGGCGGCGCGCTGCCGGTGCTCGACATCCTGCTGCTGGGGATCGGCGAGGACGGGCACACGGCGTCGCTGTTTCCACACAATCCGGCGCTCGCAGTGCGCGGCCTGGCCGCCGTCGCCGTGCATGATGCCCCCAAGCCGCCGCCCGATCGCGTGTCGCTGAGCCTCGAGCTGCTGCGCGGCGCACGCAGCACGATCCTGCTGGCGAGCGGGCCCGGCAAGTCTGACGCGCTCGCGCGAGCGCTCGCGCAGCCGGACCCCGCGGTGCCGGCGAGCCTGTTGGAGCGCGAGCGTTTGACGGTGATCGCCGACGGCGCGGCGCTGGCCGGTCTGTAGTGGGGCCGCGGGGGTGAGCGGCGAGCTGGTGATCGTCCGCCACGCGGACACGGCCTGGACGGTGAGCGGCCAGCACACGGGCCGCAGCGATATCCCGCTCAACGAAGAAGGTCGCGCCAAGGCGCTGGGGTTGCGCGAGCCGCTCTCCGAATGGACCTTCGTCGCGGTCTGGAGCAGCCCGCTGTCGCGCGCCCTCGAGACGGCGCGCCTCGCCGGTTTCGCGCCGGCGCAGCGCGCGCAGCTGCTCGAGTGGGACTACGGGGACTACGACGGGCTCACCTCGGAGCAGATTCGCGAGCGCAGCCCCGGCTGGGATCTGTGGCGCGACGGATGTCCGCACGGCGAACGTGCCGTGAACGTCGCCGCTCGTGCCGAAGCTGTGCTGGCGACGCTCCCGCCGGCGGGCGATGTCCTGGTCTTCTCCCACGGGCACCTGCTGCGCGTGCTGACGGCACGCTGGCTCGGCCTTGCAGCGACCGACGGCGCCCTGTTCCTGCTGCCCCCGGGAGGCATCGGCGTGCTCGCGCACGAGCAGCGCCGACGGGTGCTGCGGAGCTGGCAGTAACGCTTTGGCCGGCTGCTTAGACTGTACTTGCAGCATGGTCGTCCTCGAACACAGTCGGCTCGACGCGGCGCGTGCACAGACCGTCGCGTTGGTGGCCGGCGTGTCCGACGGGGACCTCGAGCGCGTTCACTCGCCGCTGATGAGCCCGCTCGTCTGGGACCTCGGGCACATCGCCGCGTTCGAGGATCTGTGGCTCGCCCACAGGCTCGGCGGGCTGCCGTTGCTGCGTGGGGATCTGGCCGAGGTCTATGACGCCTTCGAGACCCCACGCTCAAGGCGCGGCGAGGTGCCATACCTGCGTCGCGCCGACGCCGAGGACTACCTCGAGGCCGTTCGTGAGCGCGTCGCCGCCCTTCGCCTGCGCCAGGACGAGCCGATCGCGGAGCTGGTCGCGCGTCACGAGCGCCAGCACGCCGAGACGATGCTGCAGACGCTCGCGCTCGCCGGCCTGCCCGACTGGCCGGCGCCAGGCTTGGCCGCCACGCCGCACGAGCTGCCGGCCACGAGCGGACTCGAGCTGATCGAGCTGTCGGCAACGAGCTTTCCGCTGGGCGCCGGCGACCACGGCTTCGCCTACGACAACGAGCGACCTCAACATCAAGTCGAGCTTGAGTCTTTCGCGATCGGCAAGATCCCCGTGACCAATCGTGACTGGCTCGAGTTCATCGACGACGGCGGCTACCGGAGGGTCGAGTGGTGGTCGCCGCAGGGTTGGAGATGGCGTGTCGCAGAGCAGGTCGAGCGGCCTCTGCACTGGCTCGGCGACGGACGCGAGCGGCGCCTCGGCGCCGTCGGCGAGATCCGGCTGGACTGCCCCGTGGTGCACGTCTGCTGCCACGAGGCCGACGCGTTCGTGCGCTCACGCGGTCTGCGCCTGCCGAGCGAGGCCGAGTGGGAGCTTGCCGCGACCTTCGATCACGCGAGCGCCGCCAAGCGGATGTGGCCTTGGGGCGAGCAACCCCCGAGCGCGGGCGAGGCCAACCTGATCGAATCGGGGAACTTCGCCCCGCTGGCGGCCGGCGGACTGCGTGCCGGCGCGGCGCCGTGCGGAGCGCTCGGAATGATCGGCGACGTGTGGGAGTGGACGGCGAGCGAGTTCGACGGCTACCCGGGCTTCCGCGCCGATCCCTACCGCGAGTACTCCGAGGTCTTCTTCGGCGGCGGCTACCGCGTGCTGCGCGGAGGCTCCTTCGCCAGCAGCGCCCTGGTCGCCACGCCGACCTTCCGCAACTGGGACTTCCCCGATCGGCGCCAGATCTTCGCCGGACTGCGTGTGGCGGCGAGCGCATGATCGCCGGCGTGACCGCGACCGGCCAACAGGTGACGCTTGAGAACGCGCTCGGCGCCGATGGCGGCAGCGCGCTTGCCGACGACGCCCGGCACGGTTTGACGCGAACCCTCAAGCAGCTGCCGCCGAAGCACCTCTACGACCCGCGCGGCGCGGTCCTGTTCGACCGGATCTGCGAGCTGCCCGAGTACTACCCGACTCGCACCGAGCGGGCGATCCTCGAGCGTGTCGCCAGCGAGCTGATTGCCTCGACCGGCGCCAGCGAGCTGGTCGAGCTCGGCTCGGGCAGCGCGACCAAGACGCGTCTGCTGCTGGATGCGATGGCCGCCGCCGGGACCCTCCAGCGCTTCGTCGCGGTCGACGTGACCGAACACGTCGTGCGAAACGGGGCGGTCGAGCTGACCCGCGAATACCCTGGGCTGCACGTCCACGGGCTGATCGGTGATTTCGAGCGCCACCTCGACAGGCTTCCGGCGGCGCGCGGGCCGCGGCTCGTCGCATTCCTCGGTGGGACGATCGGAAACCTCGATCCAGAGGGTCGCCTGCGCTTCCTGCGCAGCGTCGCCAACCTGCTTGGCGACGACGACCATCTGCTGCTCGGCACCGACCTGGTCAAGGATCGAGCGACCCTCGTGGCCGCCTACGACGACGAGGCCGGCGTCACCGCAGAGTTCAACCGCAACGTGCTGCACGTGCTCAACCGTGAGCTGGGAGCGAACTTCGATCCCTCGGCCTTCCACCACGTCGCGATCTTCGACAGCGACAACGAGTGGATCGAGATGCGTCTGCGCGCACGCGAGGAGCAGGAGGTGCGCCTGCCGGCGATCGGCCTGACGGTCCGCTTCGCGGCGGGCGAGGAGCTGCGCACCGAGATCAGTGCGAAGTTCACACGCGAGCGCGTCGCCGCGGAACTCGCAGCCGCCGGCCTGGCGCTCGCGGCGTGGCACACCGACGCCAACGAGTGGTTCGCCCTCTCGCTTGCCTGCCGTGCCCACGCCTGACCGAGCGCGCACGCGGAAGGAGCCGTTCGGCGCTCGCCGCGCAGGCGGGTTCTAAATACGCTCGACCAGCATCGCTTGGCCCATCCCGCCGGCCACGCACATCGCCTCGATCCCGAGCCGTCCGCCGGTCGTCTCGAGGCCGTTCAGCAGCGTCGTCATGATCCGCGCGCCGGTCATTCCAAACGGGTGACCGAGCGCAATCGCGCCACCGAACGGGTTGAGCTGGCGTTCGGCGACGCCGAGCTCGCGCATGCACGGCACGACCTGCGCGGCGAAGGCCTCGTTGATCTCCACGATGTCGATCTCCTCGATCGACCGCCCGGCTGCCTCCAGCAGCTTGCGGATCGCCGGGATCGGGCCGACCCCCATGTACTCCGGCTCCACTCCGACGACGGCCGAGGCGAGGATGCGGGCGCGCGGGCGCAGGCCAAGCGCCGCCGCGCGCGGAGCGCTCATCACGAGTACCGCGGCCGCACCGTCGCTGAGCGGACAAGAGTTGCCGGCGGTCACCGTGCCGTCCGGCTTGAACGCGGGCTTCAGTCCCGCGAGCACCGCCAGAGTCGTTCCGGGCCGCGGGCCGTCGTCGCACGCGACGACCGTTTCGGCCACCTCCCGCGGGCCGCCCTCGTCGCCGTCATCCGCGACGTGCGCGGGCACCGTCACGGGGACGATCTCACGCTCGAAATGACCCGACTGGACCGCTGAGACGGCTCGCTGCTGCGAGATCACTGCCCAGCGGTCCTGGTCCTCGCGCAAGACCCCGTAGCGCTCGGCCACGTTCTCGGCGGTCAGACCCATCGGAATGTAGACGTCACACAGCGACCCATCCGAGCCGTCGAGCCGGGGGTTCAAGCTCGTGTAGTCGGGCGCCGCTCCGAGCCCCGCACGCGATACGGACTCGACACCCGCCGCGACGTACTGCTCGCCCTCGCCGGCCAAGACCGCGTGAAACGCCATCCGCAGCGTCTGCAGCGAGGAGGCGCAGAAGCGGTTCACGGTGGCGCCCGGGACGCGCTCATCCATGCCGGCGAGCAACAGCGCGTTGCGCCCCACGTTGTAGCCCTGCTCGCCGCTCCCGGACGCCGCGCCCATCATCACGTCGTCGGTCCGTGCGAAGTCTACATCCGGGTTGCGCTCGATCAGCGCGCGTAACGCCACGGCCGCCAGATCATCCGCGCGCACGGCCCGCAACGAGCCCTTCAGCGCCCGGCCGATCGGCGTGCGCACCGCATCGACGATCACCGCTTCGACCATCGGGTCTCCCCTCTCATCTGCCGTTCCATTACGACCTCACAGCCCCAGCTCACCGACTCCCATCTCATCGAAGCCGACGTGGTGGGCAAGCTCGTGACGGACCGTGCGCACCACCTGTTCGCGCAACAGGTCGGCGTCGGCGCCGAAGTCCCGTCGCAGCGTGTCGCGGAAGATCACGATCCGGCCGGGCTGCTCGCGGCGCGTGCGATCGCCCTGATAGAGCCCGTAGGCGTGCGCGCGGCGGCCACCGTCGGAGATCACGACCGCGACGTGGTCCAGGGCGTTCCGGAGCAGGTCCGGCAGCTCGTCGAGGGCGTCGCGAACCAATTCCTCGAAATCCTCGTCGCGCAGCGGGTCGAGCTCGAGGAACTCGAGCTCGTCAGGATCGACCGCGAGGTTGTCGAAGGCGAGCCGCTCGGCCCGGCGAACGACCAGCTCGAACTCCGCCTCGTCCTCGCGCCAGCCGGCCAACCACCCGGTCACCAACGCCACCACGGCTGCGATGGCGAGCACACCGAGCACGATCACCGCGACCAACTCGATCGCGCGCACGACCGGCGAGCCGCTGGTCGGCGAGAGCACGAAGGCGACCGAGATGCCGATCACCAGCGCGACTCCCGCGGCCCGCAGGACCACCTTCAGCGGCGGATCGGACATGGCGGCGTGCCTCAAAGCAGCGATCGTGCGATCACGAGCCGCTGGATCTCGTTCGTTCCCTCATAGATCTGGGTGATCTTGGCATCGCGCATCATCCGCTCGACGGGGTAATCGCGCACGTAGCCGTAGCCACCGAGGACCTGCACCGCCTCGACCGTGACCGCCATCGCCGTGTCGGAGGCGAAGACCTTCGCCATCGACGCGTGCTTGCCCGCGCCGGGCTCGCGCCGATCGGCCATCGCGCAGGCGCGATAGAGCAGCTCCCGAGCGGCCGCCGTGCGCAGTTCCATGTCGGCCAGCTTGAAGGCGATCGCCTGAAACTCGCCGATCGGTTTGCCGAACTGGCGGCGCTCGCGTGCATAGCCGACCGCGTAGTCCGTCGCTCCTTGCGCGATCCCGACGGCCTGCGCGGCGGCGCCGAGGCGCGTGCGCTCGAGCGTCGCGAGCGCCACCGCGAGACCCCTGCCGACGGGACCGAGCACGTTCTCGGCCGGCACACGCACGTCGTCGAAGAGCAGCTGCCCGGTCGGCGAACCGCGGATCCCGAGCTTGTGCTCAAGCTTGCCGACACCGAACCCGGGACGGTCGGCCTCGACGATGAACGCGCTGATCCGCCGCTGCTGACGCTCGCTGATCGCGAAGACGATGTAGAAGTCGGCCACACCGCAGTTCGAGATCCATGACTTGGAGCCGTTGATCACCCACTCCTCGCCGTCCTGACGCGCCGCGGTGGTCATTCCCGCCGGGTCCGAGCCGGCGTCCGGCTCCGAGAGCGCGAACGCCGGCGACCACTCACCGCTCGCGCAGCGCGGGAGGAAGCGAAGCTTCTGCTCATCGGTCCCAAACAGGCGGATCGGCAAGGTGCCGAGATCCTGGATCATCAGGATCAGAGCGCTCGCCGCGCAGGCCTTTGCGACCTCCTCGATCGCGACGTTCATCATCAGCGTGCCCGTTCCGGTGCCGCCGTATTCGCACTCGAACGGCAGCGCGAGCAGATCGTGCTCGGCGAACAGCCGGCGCAGATCCCACGGATAGGCGGCCTGCTCGTCGATCTCAGCGGCTCGCGGGGCGACCCGCTCGACCACGATCTGGCGAATTGCGTCGCGAAACTCGACGACCCCGGCGGGCAGAGCGTAGGTGTCGCTCGGCATTGCCACCGGCCCATCCTACCCACCGCCCTGATCGGCCCTACCTCCACCGCGTGGCGTATGCTCAGCGGCCGCGATGAACGCCTTTGAGAACCCTGAGATCGAGATCAACGCGCAGCGCGCGGCCGAGCTGCTGGCCGCCGGTGCGACCGTCATCGATGTGCGCGAGAGCTACGAGCGCGACGCCGGCTACATCGAGGGCACCCGTCACATCGAGCTCGAGCGCCTCGCCTCGAGCGCCGATCAGATCGACCGCGACCGGCCGGTCGTCTTTCACTGTCGCCTGGGCATGCGCTCGGCGATGGCAGCGAGCGCGTTTCGCGCGGCGGGCTATGACGCTTACACGCTGAGCGGCGGCATTCAGGCGTGGGTCGATGCCGGCCTGCCGATCGCACCCGACGGCGGCTACGTCGCCGAGCACTGATCAGCGGTCTAGACGACGTCCCTGAGCCGCCGCGGCCGCGGCGACGATCTCGCAGACCTGGCCCGGCTCGTCCACGACCTCGACTAGTGCGAGATCCTGCGGCGTGACGTTCGCGTGCGCCAGCACCGACTCCCTGATCCAGGCGATCAGGCCACCCCAGTATTCGCTGCCGTAGAGGATCACCGGGAAGTGGCTGATCTTTCCGGTCTCGATCAGCGTCAGCGCCTCGAACAGCTCATCGAGCGTGCCGAAGCCGCCGGGCAGGACGATGAAAGCGCAGGCGTAGCGGACGAACATCAGCTTGCGCACGAAGAAGTAGTGAAACGCTAGAGCGAGATCGACGTAGGGGTTGGGCGTCTGCTCGTCAGGCAGCTCGATGTTGAGCCCGATCGATCGGCCGCCACCCTGCTGGGCGCCGCGGTTCGCCGCCTCCATGCTGCCGCCTCCGCCGCCGGTGATCACGGCGAAGCCCGCTGACGCGAGTTCGCGCCCGACGATCCGCGCCCGCTCGTACGCCGGGTCCGCGACGCTCGTTCTCGCGGAGCCGAAGATCGACACCGCCTCCCCGATGTCGCCGAGCGCCTCGAAGCCGTACGCCAACTCCTCGGAGATCAGCGCGATCCGCTCGCGGTCCGATCGCAGAGCGAGCACGCTCTCGCGCTCGGCCGCGAACAACTCCTCGTCGCTGCTGGTCGGCCGGCGCGGTCGGATCGCCATCAGAAGAGGAGCTGGTTCATGAAGTTCGTTTCCTGGGCGCCGAGGTTCGTGGTCGCCGGGTTGATGTGCAGGAAGCCCAGGATCTCGGACGAGTAGGGCATCCAGGCCAGGTAGATGTAGATGCCGAACAGCGTCGCGACGATCTTCACGCCCCGCGAGCGCGAGAGCGCCACGAACGGCAAGAGCCAGACGATGTACCAGGGAAGCGTCCAACCGAGCGTCACGAGCAGCGCCAGGCTCACCCAGCCGCATGCCGTGAGCCAGCGCCGGGTGCGCCAGACCCAGATCGAGGCGCCCGCGATCACCGCGACGAGCAGGACCGTCAGCACCGTGCGCATCTGCGCGGTGTACCCGCCGAAGCCCAGCGCGAGACCGATCAGGTTGGGAATCCCGTCGGGAACCACGAGGCGATCCTGCTGACCGACGTTCGGCAGGTTGACGCCGAACGCGATGAGCGTCATCGCAGCCGCGGCGGCGAAGCCGATCAGGAGCCCCGTCGCCACCCGCAGGCGCCGCGCGGCACCGGCCAGGACGATCGGGATCAGCACGGCGGAGGAGGCCTTGATCGCCACCGCCGCGACCAGCGCGACACCGGCGCCGACCTCCATCCACGCCGCGGGCTCACCCCCGACCAGCGGTCTCGGCATGCCGTCGAGCCACGCCCAGGCCCGGCGCACGCCCGCTCCGACGCCGGCCACACCCGCCGGCGCGGGCTTCGCGTGCTTGCCGACCCGCATCGCCGCCGCCCGCAACAGCAGCCAGAAGCCGAGCACCAGGAAGAAGAGCATCAGGAAGTCGTTGTGGTCGCCGCCCAGCCCCCAGACGAGCACGATCGGGTTGACGCCGACGATCACCGCGGCGGACAGCGGGTTGCGCCCGAGCAGCTCGGCGCAGCGATAGACGAGGAACACCGTCGCGAGGCTCGCGAGCATCAGCGCAACCTTCATCGCCCAGAACGAGCCAGCGACCCCGAGCGTCACGAGAGCCATCGTGAAGACCGTGAACAGCGGCCCGTAGGGACTCAGCAGGCCGTGCCAATTGCTGAGCAGAAAGGTCGGGTCGCCGTGCGGCTCGAGCGCTGGGATCGTCATGTACGGGTTCAGGTGGTACACGGCCTCCATGCGCCCGTAGTTGAGATAGTTGAAGACGTCGCTCAGCGACAGCGGCGGCGAGAGCAGGAAGATCACATGCAGCACGACGATCGCGCCGAGCACCCAGATGGGCCGCAGGCGCGGCGCCGAGTAGACGACGATCAGGTAGGCGACCAGCATCGTCGCGATCACCGCCGTGAACAGCACCCGCTCGGTGTGTGCGCTGGCGTTGAACCAACTTGTCAGCACCCCGGTCGGCCCGGCGATCCACTCTGGGTAATCGCCGACCTTCGCAGCCGGCACGAGGATTCCGGCACGCGCGGCGGCGAGCGAGACGAGCAGCAGGCTCGACAGCACCATCACGGTCAACGCGGCCGCGGACGCGCCCACGGCGAGCGTCGAGCGGAACAGGTCCGAGCCGCTCGGATCGCGCCAGCGCTCGGCCCTCACGGAGTGCTGGCGATAGCCGTGGCGGGCCGGGCCTGCCGGCAGCGTGCCCGCAGGCGCCGTCGCCGGCGGGGCGACGGCAAGGCGTCCAGTGCGTTGTGGCGCGTCGGTCGACATCTATCGGAGCACGATCCGCCGCGGCGCGTCGGACTTGGGCGCAGGATATCGAGCGCCGGCGTGCGGGCCGCCGCTGTGCGTCACAACGACCGGAGCCCGCCGTTCGGCGGGCTCCGGCACTTCAGGAAACTGTGAGGGGCCGACTCGTCGCGCTAGAGCGGGACGACGTTGACCGCCTTCGGTCCCTTGTCACCAGCCTCGGCGTCGAATGACACCTTGGCACCCTCCTGCAGCGAGCGATAGCCCTCTCCGACGATCCCGGTGTGATGTACGAAGAGATCCTTGTCGCCGTCATCGGGGGTGATGAAACCGAACCCCTTGTCGTCGCTGAACCACTTCACGGTGCCCGTAGGCATTGCGTTCCTCCACTGTCTGTGTATGTGCTTGCTGCGACGCGGAGGACGCTTGAAAAGCTTCGACCTGCGAGCGCTCGCACTGCTTCCGCCGGCACTCACCGGCGTCTTTCCCGCGTGACGGTAGCACGTCGCGACGCTCGCGCGCTCAATTCGCGTGCGAGGATCGTGCGACCCGCTACGCTGCATCGATGAGCGAGAAGGTGCACAAGAGCGACCAGCAGTGGCGTGCGGAGCTGACCCCGGAGCGCTACGAGGTGCTGCGCCGCAAGGGGACCGAGCACCCGTTCAGCGGCGAGCTCAACGCGAACAAGGACGCCGGCTCCTATCGCTGTGCCGGCTGCGGCGCCGAGCTGTTTCGCTCCGACGCAAAGTTCGATTCCGCCACCGGCTGGCCCAGTTTCTGGGAGCCGAGCGCGCCGCAGGCTGTTGCCACCGAGCAGGACCACAGCCTGTTGACGCGTCGTACCGAGGTTCTGTGCTCGACCTGCGAAGGCCACCTTGGCCATGTGTTCGACGACGGGCCCAAGCCCACCGGTTTGCGCTACTGCATCAACTCCGCTGCGCTGACGTTCGAGCCTGAGGGCTAGTGGTCGGGCCCGAGACCGACGCACCCCGCTTCCTCAGCCTGATCCCGCACCAAGCGGCGCGCAAGACGCTCAGCGCCGATGAGGCGCTGAGCGACTGGCGAGTCGCCGGTGACGACAGGCTGCGCGTGGCGCTGAACATGATCGCCAGCGTCGACGGGCGCATCGCCGTGGACGGCCGCTCGAGCGCGCTCGGTGGGCCTGCCGATCGGGCGCTCTTCCATGCGCTGCGCGCGCGCGCCGACGCCGTGCTCGCGGGAGCCGGAACGGTCCGCACCGAGCACTACGGACCGATCATCCGCGATCTGGATGTACGCGCACAGCGCGAAGCGCAGGGGTTGTCGGCCGAGCCGCTCGCGGTCATCGTCAGCCGGCGACTCGATTTGGACCCGACGCTGCCACTGCTTGCCGACCGCGGCTCGCACGTCGTGATCCTCACCCCCTCCGCCGGAGATCTCGCCTACACCAAGGCCACCGTCGACTACATCCGCAGCGCGAGCCTGCGCGTCGGCGTCAGCGAGCTCGAAGCGAGATACGGCGTGCACCTGATCCTCTGCGAGGGAGGACCCTCGCTGAACGCGGCGCTCGCCGCCGAGTCGCTGATCGACGAGCTGTTCCTCGCGATCTCGCCACTGATCGTCGGCGACGCCCCCGGCGCCGGGCAGCTGCTGAGCGGCGCTGCGCCGCACGAGCCGCTGGCGCTCGAGCTGCGCATGCTGCTCGAGCACGACAGCCAGCTCTACGCGCACTACGTGTCGCGCGGCTGAGCGACCTCGGTCTCGCCCGCCCGGCCGGCCTCGGTCGCGCGGCCCTGACCGGAGTGGCTCCCGGACACCTCGGCGAGCGCGCGAGTGTCGGCATGACCGATCTCGCGCGTGAGGACCTCGAGCAGTTCGGCCGCGAGCACGCCTCCGTCCGCGGCGACCCGCGGCGTGGCGCTGACCGTCACGACCATCTCCGCGCCGTCGAGCTCCTCGAGCGTGACGCTCGGATGGCGGCGGATCGGCACCGTCAGGGCCTGCTCGATGCTGCCCTGCAACTCGGTCGGCGTGATCCCCGATCGCAGGCGCACCGTGAGCCGCACCGCCTCGGGTTCGCGCAGCGGGCTGACCGAGACGGCGAGCACCAAGCTGTTGGGCACCAGCACCGGATCGTCGCCGGCGTTGATCGTCGTGTAGAGCAGTCCCAGTGCCGAGACGACCCCCTCGATCCTCCCGGCGAGGCCGCCACCCTGCAGTCGGACCCGGTCACCGACGCGAAACGGCCGGGCGCTCAGCAGGACGATTCCCGCGATCAGGTTGCCGAGCGTCTGCTGCGCGGCGAGGCCGAAGACGACCGCCGAGAACGATGCGCCGATCGCGATCGCCGCGAACCCGACGCCGGCGATGGTCAGTGCCACGACGAGCGCCGCCACCATCGCCAGTAGGCGGATGACGAATCCGGCCGTGCCCGTCGCGGCGGTGTCCAGCCGTTTGAACAGCAGCGGCTCCAGCCCGCGAACGAAGTCGCGCGCGAGCGCCCAGCCGAGGATCACCAGCGCCAGCACGACGAAAACCTGCAACGCCGTCGCTCCGGCAGGCGACCTGCAGTCCCTCGTGCCCGGGTCGCAGGCCGGTAGTCCAACGAACAGCTGACTGCGGTAATCCCACAGCAGGATCACGCCGGCGAACAGCGGCGCGAACACCAGCAGCTGCAGCCGCGCACGCCGAACGGCTCGCTGCGAGAGCCCCAATGCCAGGCCCACGTCGCGCCAGCGCTCGCCGCGCCGCTCGCGCGTCCGCCCTGCCGTTGGCTGCTCGTCGCTGGTTTGTGACAAAGCCGTGAAACCCGATGGACGGAGCAGAACAGCCTGCTACCGTGCGGAAAACGACCATAGCAACGTATCGCGAGGCGGGCACCGAAGATCCGCCACCGGAAAGGAAGAAAGCTTCATGTCATATGTCGATCTGCACCTTCATCTGCTCCCCGGCGTGGACGACGGCGCACCCGACGAGGCCGCGTCGCTCGCACACGCCCGTCGACTCGCCGCCGAGGGCGTCCGCGACGTCACCGTCACGCCCCACATCAACCGCTACTGGCCGCTCGAGATCGCCACGATCCCCCGTCGCGTCGAGGCGCTCGCTTCGCTGCTCGAGCAGCAGGCGATCGGCGTGCGAGTTCGCGCCGGCGGTGAGCTCGACGCACGCTACGCGCGCGAGTTGCGCGACGGCGAGCTCGAGCTGATCGCGCAGGGCCCCCCCGGCAGCCGCTGGCTGCTCCTCGAGGCTCCGTTCCGCGGTCTCGACGAGGACTTCGCCGCCGACTGCGACGCGCTCCGCCAGCGCGGCTTCGGCGCTGTGATCGCCCACCCCGAGCGCGCTGGGGGGGCCGGCGATCCGGGCGGCGTCGACGCGCTGCGCGGCCTGCTCGCCACGGGAGCCGTGGCGCAGGTCAACGTCTGCTCGCTGCTCGGCAACAACGGGCTCGGCGTACAGGAGACGGCGGTCAACCTGCTGCGCAGCGGCCTCGCCTACGTGATCGCCTCCGACGGCCACCCCGGCACGCGCGATCACACGCTGGCGCTCGGCTTCGTGCTCGCCCAGGCGGCCGGCGCCTCATCGGTCCAGGCCTGGCGTCTGACGCAGGCCAACCCGCGCTTCCTGCTGACCCACGGCATCCCCCAGGCACCTTCGCCTGCGACGCGCGCCGCGCTCGAGCTCGCGCTCGATTAGTTGGCCCATTCTTGGGCGGGTGGGCGCATGCGCCCACCCGAAAAGCCAGCTGCAGGGCGCTCGTCGCGCGAGCGGGACAGCCTACGCCCCGGGCTCAGGGGAGAGCCCAGGGCGCCGGCTGAGAGAGGCCCTCGTGTGCGACCCGCGGGGTCAACCTGATCGAGAGCTCGCTGCGAGCTGGTCAGACTCGCACGCGCATCACACCATCGGCGTCGCCTGCGCAGGTGAAGATCCTGATAGCGCGCCTGGCAGTTCACGGGCTGGTCACAGAACTGCGCGGTTTGCAGCCGAATCTTACGTGCATGAAACCGACACAGAGTCAGCAGAACGAGGACGCGACGACGCGCGTCGACCTGCATTGCCATTCGAGCGCATCGGCCGTCTCCCGCCTGGGCGTCCAGCGGGCGCTCGGCCTGCCGGAGTGCGCGACTCCTCCGCACGAGGTCTACGAGCTCGCAAAGCGGCGCGGCATGGACTTCGTGACGATCACCGACCACGACACGATCGACGGTGCGCTCGAGATCGCCGAGCTGGCGGATACGTTCATCTCGGAAGAGCTGACGGCGAGCTTTCGCGGCGAGCGCCGCGCGGTGCACATCCTCTGCTTTGGCATCACGCCTGGCGACCACGAGTGGCTGCAGGCCCACTCCGGCGACGTCGAGACATGCGCGGAGTACCTCGACGCGTGTGGCATCGTCAGCGCCCTCGCGCATCCGTTCTACTCGGTCGCCGAGCCGCTGAGCAGCCGCCATCGGCGCCGGCTGGCCGAGCTCTTTCCGATCTGGGAGACGCGCAACGGCTCGCGCGCCCGCGAGCTGAACATGCCTGCCGCGATCTACGTCGAGACCCAGGGCGGCATCGCGATCGGCGGCAGCGACGACCACGCCGGCATCGATGTCGGGCGGACCTTCACGCGCGCGCCGGCCGCAGCGAGCCCGGCCGAGTTCCTCGACCACCTGCATGCGGGACGCGTCGCGCCCGGCGGCGAGCAGGGCAGCGCCGAGAAGTGGGCGCACGCTGCGATGGCGCTCGCCGTACGTGCACTCGGCCGCGACGGCGAGCGAGCCGAGCTCGATCCCGCGCGCGTGCTCGAAATCGCCGAGCGGGTGCTGCACGAGGGAGACCGGCGCGAGGGTTCGACCGTCGGCAACCTCGCCCCCGCGGACGCGCGGGCGCTGCTGCGGGCGTGGCTGGTGTCAGTCGGCCTCGATGATCTGAGCGAGGCCGACCTGGTCGCCTACATGCAGGACGAGCGCTTCGCGCACGCCGACCTCTATCGCCGGGCGACACGCGCACACGAGCGTCGCCTGCGCGAGGCCGTCGCGACGGCCATCGCTGCGGCCGCGCGCGGTGAGATCGGCGAGATCGGAGCGGTGTTGTTCACCGCCTGCATCCCGGCGATCCCGTATGCGCCGTCAGCCGCGTTCATCGCCCGCGAGCGAGCGAAGCTCAGCGGGCGCGACGGCGAGTTGCCGCGCATCGCGATCGTCGCCGACGGGATCGGCGCGATGCATGGCGTCACCCACACGATCGAGGAGATCCGCGAGCGCGGCGTCGAGGGCTTCGTGATCGAGGTGATCGGAACCGACCGCAACGTGGACCGCCGTCTCGCGGCCGTCGCCGACGTCGAGATCCCGCACTACCCGGGAATGCAGATCGGTGTGCCAAGCCTGCCGGCCGCCGTCGAGGCGATCGCCGACGGGCGCTACGACCTGATCCACGTCTGCGCGCCCGGTCCGAGTGGCGTCGCGGCGGCGCTGCTCGCGCGCGCGATGGAGATCCCGCTGGTCGGGAGCTACCACACCGAGCTCGCAGCCTACGCCGGCCTTCGCAGCGGCAACCCGGCGCTCGAGCTGACCGCAGCGCTGGTCGTCGCGGCCTTCTATTCGCAGTGCCGGCTCGTGCTTTCCCCCAGCGCCGCCGCCGACGCCGCGCTCGCCGGGTTCGGGATTGCGGCGGAGCGGATCGTGCGCTGGGATCGCGGTGTTGACACGCGCCGTTTCGATCCGGCCCTGCGGGACGAGCGCACGCTGCCGGGCAAGCTGAGTGTGCTCTACGCGGGCCGCATCAGCAAGGAGAAGAACATCGACCTGCTCGCCGACGCCTTCGCGCTCGCGCACGAGCAGGACCCGCGCCTGCATCTGGTGCTCGCCGGCGGTGGCCCCGAGCAGCCCCGTCTGAAGGAGCGGCTCGGCGGGCGCGCCACCTTCCTGGGCTGGCTGGAGGGCACGGCACTAGCCGCCGTCTATGCGAGCGCCGATGCCTTCTGCTTCCCCAGTGAGACCGACACCTTCGGCCAGGTCGTGCTCGAAGCCCAGGCCAGCGGGGTACCGGTGCTCGCGGTCGACGCCGGCGGACC
>OBLU010001763.1_pt1 | contig 19968 bp, 15 predicted proteins | sample 1518681 | NCBI WGS metagenome assembly OBLU01 (sample SAMEA3539304, study PRJEB22396) | soil metagenome | biome: tundra; feature: field; material: soil | place: USA | collected 2010-05 | depth 0.15 m
TAGCCATACAAACACCTTCATGTCAAGAAAAACATGCGTCAATAAAGGCGATGGGGCACATCCGTGCCCCGCCTGAGTCCTCAGTTTTGCGAAGGTCGGGCTAGAGGGACCCTGGAGAGCGATGCTACGAGGCGAGAAAAGCAAAGAGCCGTCTCAGTGCGGACGGCCCATTGCTGGATTGCTCATTGGTATTTCCTTTGTGGGAAATGATTAGAAATCAGTGGGCGGCTGAGGCAATAACCACGGAGGCAATCACCCCGGTTGCAACCGCAGCAAGTACGTAGTTTCCGTCAACCATGCGCCATTCGTAGCCGTTCGGGGGGCGGCGCAGGTGATACTGCTTGTAGTCGACGCCTTCTCCCTCGATCCCAATCTTCGTGGCGCATGTGGGCGCCCTTCTTCCATTCGTCGTGCTTCACATATTGATGGTTGTCGTGATGATCTTCGGCGAAGGCCATACCGCTTGATAGAATCGCTGCCAAAGTGATGAGGGTTAAAGCTTTAGTGGTTCGATGCATGCTGACTCCTGTTCGTTGAGGATTTGACGAAGCCATCTTGCGAGCCTCTGCGATCCGCCGTGAAAGAACGCGCGGCTTCAGGTCACCTCTACCCAGACGAATCAAGTTCGCTGATCGTTTCATTCGTGTCCAGGCAGCCGAGAGGATGTCGGGGCCGGTCCTTTCCTCAACTGCGCACGCAAACTTCTGTTTTCTGCTTCGAGGGCATCAACGCGATGTCTCATGGGCTCCAGAATTTTTCAAAAATTCCTCCTCGGTGTAACGGGGCGTGATGTGTTGCGGACAGTTCCAGTCGAAGGCATCGACGTGAATGACGAGAGCCCGTTCCACAGGCGTCTTCTCCGACCGATCGCGTAATCGCTCGATCAACAGGCTTGATCAACAGGCTTGATCAACAGGCTTGCTTCGCCGGTACCTTCATGAACTTTGGCATGCCCCAGAATTTTTAACCGGCTTTGGCGAGGGTAGTCCATCAGGAAAAGTGCTACACGATCGTTCTCCTGCAAGTTGCCGACGCTGATGTACTGCTTGTTTCCGCGTAGATCAGCAAAGCCGAGCGTTCGATCATCCAGGACGCGTAGAAAGCCTTTCGATCCTCCGCGATATTGAATGTAGGGCCAGCCGGTTTCGGTAATTGACGCCATGTAAAAGCCGTCGCTCTGGAGGATGAATTGCTGCTCATCCTCCCCGAGCCGATCATCTGGGTCACCTGACTGCTCGACCCTTTCATAGAGATGGCGGCTGCCGTGCCGCATCTGCTGTTCCTTGATAGCGGGTGTAAATGCGAGCTCTGCGAAGCGACGGCCCATGAATAGTCCCCCGTGATGTTATCCGTTAGTGATGTTTCAGTATCGAGTCAGGTTACAAAACGGGCGGCGCTTGTTCGTGCTGGGGGTTGATCATCGCATCGATATGACGTTGACCGAAGAGTTCGAACATTGATTTCATGGCGACTCCAAAACATATCAGGCCGCCTCCGGAGAGGCGGCCTGATATGTTTTGGAATCTTTGGAATCTTTGGAATCTTTGGAATCTTTGGAATCTTTGGAATCTTCAGGGCTTGGGCTGGATGATGAAGCCCCAGGGACGATGGACTGTGTACGGAGATCCCGGTGCCTGGCTAACGCTGCTCGGTGTGACGGTGAAGACGAAGAGTTTGCCGTGCGTCACGCTCAGTGCATAGAGATGGTTGCTGTTGTCCCAACCCACTTGTTCGATGTCTTCGGAAGTCAGCAATCCTGTGAAATGAGTAAGTGGGCTAGCGCCATTGAAGTGGAAGACCTGCAACCCCTTCGACCCGCCGACCGCGAGGAGCTTGCCCGAAGGCGACATGTTGATGTCGATGATAGTGCCGGTGGAGACAGCCGGCATGTTTTTGTAGGTGCTGGTAGTGGTGATGTTTCCGGACGAACCGATGGTGTAAGTCCCAAGTTGAGGTGCGCCGACGGTCGGCCCGTATGGTAGATCGGTATAGGCCTGGAAGCCGAAGGCCAGATGATTGGCAGGATCAGCCGCCACCACAAGAGGGCAGTAGGCATCATTTGCCTTGGCTGCGGGAAGAGCGGGATTGATATTCAATGCAGTCAGCGAACCGTTGCTGTTTCGCTTGAAACCGAAAAAGCCAAAATCGTCGTGATAACACGAGACGCCATATCCGTACACGTTGTTCCCGCTGAACACCAGGTTCTGCTGAAAACCCGGGCTCCCGTCAAAATTTTGCACGTGGTTGAGTGCGCCTGTCGACTCGTTAACCGAGAAGGATTCATAGAGATTGTTGGCGCAATCACCTTCAAGCTCAAGGTTGTACAGGGTCGAACCGCTGTGGTCGAAGCCTAAGCCGATCGACTCTCCGCACGCGTTATATTTAGCGAGATTAGTAGCCTTATCAAAGCTGAGGGCACCATCGGGTTCGATCTTGTATGAATCGATGTAGACGCTGTTTGGAGTCACACCGAATAGGTATTTTCCATTGACCGCAGTGTTCTGAAGATTCGCTGAAAAAGGCGAACCCGGAATGGCGGAGAGCTTGCCATTGGCGGCCGCAGCGAATCCTGTGACTTCATAGGTGGAACTTGAGCCAATTTCATTTGAAAGATAGACAAAGGCAACCGGCGAACTGCTGTTCGAGAGCGAGGCCTCAACGCCGCTCTCTGAGGTTTGGCTGGATGCAGCGGTTGTGCAAAGCGTTGCGATCAAGCAGAAAGCAAGCGTGACCGGAAGCGGAAATCGTGGACACCGGTTGGATGGGGTAACCATCGTAGCCTCCAAATTTGGGATGTCGTGGGTAAGGGAACTGGGGAGAAAGATCGTGCAGCCCAAAACCTACTCCGGCAAGGAGCCGGATGTCAATTAGTGATCGAAGAAGCCTCAGCGTTTCATGGCTTCAGCTTCTGCAAGCCATCCACGCCGCAATTTGTCGATGGGGATACTCGAAAGATAGGGCTTGATATCGAGGATCGGCGTCCCGTCGAGCATGTCGACACCGCGCACATGAAGCGATGAACCGTCGCGGTGGAGGAGTTCGACCACGGTCAATCCGATCGGATTTGGACGGCGGGGCGATCGAGTCGCGAATACGCCGTGAGGACGATCATCCGTAGGCGGCTTGCCGACTAGATCGGAAGCCTGAAATGGCGCCGATCGATCGAAAGCCCAGATTACGAAGAGATGGGAGAACCCCTCGATATCGGTGAGACCCGGTTCAAATGCCGGCTAAAGTTCGAGAATTCCGACAGCTTCGTGCGTAGCTCCCAATCCCTTGGGAATTGCCGAAGTTTGTGTGTAAGGACTGCGGACCAAGCCGATTGCCTGAGGCGTAAACATTGTCTTTTTCCCCAAAATCCTATGTTTGCACGGGCGTCTATCGAGACGCATTAATCTGCATCAATTTGTGATTCTTTATCCAGTCGTGACCTGGAAACACTGGGGCTAAGCGGTCGCTGACGCCCAACTGTGCCACCTTTAGCTGTTGATGAGCCATCTCCGAAATCGATTTTCTGCAGCGGCGACCGGTCCAGGTTTATGATTGGGCGTGCAAATGCCAGTTCTGGAGAACCGTTATGAATGAATCGAGAGCGTTGTCTGCTAGCAGGCCCGGGCGCCGTGAATTTCTTAAGGTAGGCGGAGCCATGACCGCCGCTCTGTTGACGCCAGGAGCCTTGTCGGCCGAGGCGGCGAAGAGCCTTCCGGCCCTTCCATCGAATCCGGTTACGTTGAAGGCCATGCCCACCCGCAACCTGGGCAAGACGGGTTATAAAGTTGGAATCTTCTCGCTCGGCGGCCAGGCTTCGCTCGAAAAGCAAAACAACTTCGACATTGCCGTTCCTATCGTGGAGCGCGCCCTCGACCTCGGTGTGAACTACATCGACACATCGTCGATCTACGGAGGTCCAGAGCGCTGGAGTGAGCAGTATGTTGGCAAAGTGATGGCCAAGCGCCGCAACGAAGCCTTCCTTGCCACCAAGACCAAGGAGCGCACGCGCGACGGCTCGATGCGGATGATTGAGAAGTCGCTTCAACTGCTTCAGACTGATCACGTCGATCTATGGCAGTTGCACGATATCGGCACAATCACAGACGTGAACGACGTATTCGCCAAGGGCGGCGCGATGGAAGCTCTGCTCGAAATGCAGCAGCAAAAGGTCGTGCGTTTCCTAGGTATCACCGGCCACTATCGCCCCGATGCACTGATGGAGTGCATCCATCGCCATCCCTTCGACACCGTCTTGATGGCGATGAATGCCGCGGATCCCCATCACTACAGCTTCAACGAAGCGCTTCTCCCGCTGGCAGTCGAGAAACAGATGGGCATTATCGGCATGAAGGTTCCGGGCCGCGGCCGCATCCTTTCCAGTTGGACACCGCAGCCTCTTGAGCAGCAGAAGCACATGTGGGAGGGCATGGTGCCTGCGCCCACGCCGGGCACACTCACCATGCGTGAGGCTGTCTATTACACGTTGTCCCGTCCAGTCAGCACCGTCATCATCGGATGTGACACCATTGCGCAACTCGAAGAGAACGTCCAACTGGCACGTGAGTTTACGCCGCTGAGTGACAAGCAGACGACGGAGTTAGTGGCCAAAGCAGAACCGGTGGCTAAGCCGTCGTTGTTCTTCCGTTTCTACGATCGGCCCTAACTGACTGCGATTGTGTCGACTATGTCGGTATGTGAATCGACAAACAAAAGCCCCTCCTGATCGAGGGGCTTTTGTTTGAACGACAATTTAATCTTTCTCAACTTGAATCGTGGCATCGACTGTACCGCATCCGGAGGCAGTTATGCCTCGACATTCAAATACAAGCGATAATGCTCATCCTGAATGGAAGGGAACGGGCGAAGCGCCAGGGGCCCCGCTGCGGTCGTTGCCTGCCAATCTGTTGATCCGGAGCTGAGTGGCTTCGCGCCTAGAAGGTCTTGCCGGCGCACGGTGGCCGGAATGTTACCGACGCTGAATAGGGCGAGCGGGCCGTGCACCAAGGCCATCAGGTTAGGATGCTGTGGGTCAACAGGTTCGAGCACGGTGGGCACGTCGAACTCAATCTCGATGCGGTCTCCGCTATTCCATGTACGGTCAACGCGCGCAAATTTGCCGGGCTCCGGACTTGAAGCGATGCGCTTGCCATTGACTGCGATCACGGTTTTCGGCCCGGCCCATGCGGGAATGCGCAAATACACTGGGAAGTCAATTCGCGTCGCAGATGTGATCTTGATCTGCGACGTTGGTTGATGGGGATAGCCGGTCGACTGATTGAGTGAGATTCGATCTCCAGCCCGCGCCCAGGTTACCTGTGACGGCACATAGAGGTTTACATAAATGCCTTGGCCGTCGTTGAAGTAGGAACTGATGCCATAATCCGCAGTAACCTGCGAAAACGTGCCCGTGCAACAGTGCCATTGATAGGGGTGATAGACCTTGCTTCCGTCATGGTTGTAGTCGGAGTAATAAAAACCATGTCCATCTTCTTTGATGGATTTGGCACCGAGGATGCAGTTATACAACACGCGTTCCATGCTGTCGCCATAGCGGCTATCACGTGTTGCCCGTAAGAGGTAGCGTGTGATTTTGAAATGGGCGTAAGAGCCGCACGGTGTTTCAAAACTGGAGTGAGTCTTATTGAGGCTCTCGCCAACTTCACCACTTCCGGGTGCCCGAAAATCCTCATCGGGTCCCCAGCCGCCGGTGGCGAAGCTCTGTGTGGTGCGCACGAACTCAAAGCCGTTGAGGGCTGCACGCAAATGCTTTTCACTGCCCAGCACAAAGTAAGCCTGCATCGCGCTGCTCATGGCGTTGACATGGCTGTAGGCGTGTTTGCCCGGAAGTACATTTTGTCCTGCAGCGAGGGGGTCCCAATACCAATCATCGGCTAGGAAGCGAATGCCGAGGTCGCGAAATCTGCTTCCCGCGCCGCGCTGAAATGCGATGAAGAGATTTTCTGGAAGCGTATAGGGCTCATCCCAGCAAAACGACTCATCCTTGTGCGGCCGCGCATATTGTTGAGCTCGAGACAGACCGCCGGGCGGCAGATGTGCGGAGACAGAATCAAACGCAGCGTTAAGTGCTTTGAGAGCTTCTGGTGCTTGAGCAAATTGGTGCGCATCCAGCAGGCCGATGGAGATCTTGTCGTAGGTGTAGGCGGGAAAGCGGTTGTCATCCCAGAAGTGCGGAGAGATGGCGGGAGCGAAATTGCTAACCAGCCGATGGACTTTCTCCTGAGTCGCTTTATTGCCGGTTGCGGCGTAGTCGCGCGACAGCCCTGAAAGATACTGGCCAAAGCTGTGGCCCGGGGCGAAGCCGTTGTTAGGGCGCGCGTCCAAGTCCGCGAGCGGGGCCCAACTGTACCAACCGCCCATATCGTCGCCCGGCGCGGGCAAACCGGCGCGTTGGCGAAAAGGCTTCAGCAGGTTGTCTTCATTAAGCGCGGAGTAGAAGGCATGATTAGTTTGGAATTGCTGCCGCAACGGTCCGTCCAGTAACTCCACGTCACCGTAACCGAATTGATTGAGGACGGCGGGGGTGGTGTTCGGATCCGCTGCTGATGCATTGCCAGGCTTTGTCAGGGAAGCAAGGGCGACGGCGGCGGTGGTTTTGAGGAAGTCTCTACGCGATGGGCTCATGGCAATTCACCCTTTGCATTCTACTGCGGCTGAGGGTGAGCAGGCGACGCGAGGCTTTTCAGCGGCTACGCACAACGATGAATAAACCTCGACATTTAAGGTTTCTCAGAATTCATTCAAGTGTGACGAGTGATCGGCTGAGGAGATGTTCAGGGGCGAAATTGCGGATCTTCGAAAAGGAAGTATCGTAGGTCGCTGAGCAGAAACTCTCCATCAGGAAGGCATGGTGTCGTCTTCTTCAGCGGATACAACCGTCCCCTGGTGATAAAGGATGCGCCATCCCTCAGCGGCTTCATGCCAGATTGTTGCACGGCGGGTTAGGCGGCCAGCCTGCTTCAGTGTGTAGGTGAAGAGGTATGTATCAGTGCTGAGCCGTTGCAGGCCGTGGTCATAGATCTCCCAACCGGCTGAGGCTGCGGAGATCGCCGGTTTCTGGCCTAAAGCATGAAGAATGAACTCACGACTGTATCGCTGTCCGGACGCGCCTACTTCCCAATAAGAAGGCGCCATTGCCCGCTCGAATTCAGCCAGGGTGGCGCCAAACTCGAGGGTATGGAAAATAGGTTCGCGGCGACGGAGTTCTTCGAACACCGGCAGCAGTTCGGGGTCGATTCGAGTGAACGCCTCGCGCTTTGCCATGGTGCGATTATAGATTCGGCCAGGTATAAAAATCGTCGCAGAGTTGATTCCACAACTAAGTCAGATGGCTGAACGTGACTGGAAGAGTATCGAAGTTCACCGTGCCGAGGCCGCGATTCGCTGCCATTTGCAGATAGGGCAGGTGCTCGGGGTCGAGGTTCCAATACGCCTTGGCAACGTAAGTATCGAGAGCGACTGGATCGGTACTGGCGACGACTGTCTTTTTGAGCGCCACGTCTTCCAGATTGCCACCGGTAGGACCATTGCGCAGCAGGATGCGGTAACAGTCCATGATGGTGAGTGTAGGCAACATGAAGTTGGCAAGATCGACGAGGCTCTGATGAATTTGTTGATGGAGCTGGTTGCGCTGACCCCCGAGGATTCCGTACCAGTTCTTCATGCTGAGAGTGGCGCCGGTGAGGCCATGATGTTTGGCGATGGGGAGATTGAGAACTTTGTCGGCCTCAAGGAATGGAATGAACACCGACCAGGTTTTGAGGACAATCCCGCCCAATTCTACTTCGCGAAAGAGTTCAGGATCAGGCAGGATGACCTCTGCACCCGCGGCACGGGCCGCGGCCTGAATGCCGGAGCGCTGGAAGCATCGGCGAGGTTCGTTGCAACTGACATCGGTAACGATGACGCGCTTGGCACCGGCCTGCCAGCATTGACGAACGACTTCTGCGACTAGTTCTGGATTGGTATTGGCGGCCTGCTCCGGAGTGCGGTCCCATGCGATGTTCGGCTTGATGACGACCACGTCCTGGCGGCTGATGAAGCGGCTGATTCCTCCGAGGTCTGCCAACGCGCGCTGGACTAATGGGACCGGTTCTCCGCCCTGAACGACCGTCATGCTTGGCAACTGAGGATGGGAAGCGATGCGATGGTCGCGGCGACCTTGCTGCGCTTGAACAGGGACAGGACGAGCGCTTCGCTGGCTGAGCCAGTAGGCGCTGCCAGCCGCCGCTGCCGCAATGCCGCCGACTCTCAAGATCTGCAGCATGGCTTCTCGACGAGTCAGGCCGTCAGGGCCCCTGCTCCCGTCAGGCATTGAATCGATATTTCCAGCCATGGCTAATCTCCTCGCTACCTACCAATCTTGCGTCGCACCGCGGAGCAGTGGAACGGCAGGTACTTCGAATCCCATTCCCTCTAAATGACAATTGCAACGCCGATTCGAGTTGGTACTGGCACGGTCTACTAAATTTCAAGCAAGTGAATCTTTTGCGGATCATTGGTGCCCAGGTTATGTGTGGCGTCAGCCGCAGTGGCAATGTAACGAGGCGGGCGGCCCGCTGCTTCCAACGTCTTGATACCCGCTTCGGCGCGCTTGCGTTCGATGATCTGCCATGCCGTTTGGTCGATGGCCACTCGATCCTCGCCGACGATGAGAGCGTTTGGCTGCCACAGTCTCTCCGGATGAAAACCGGGGCCGCCGTCATATACAGAAGTCATGGCATCGCCAATGGTGAAGCGCACTTTCTCTCGGACAGTGGGAATGCAGTTGAGGTCGGCCACGCAGGGGTTGCCGCCGCTCGCATGCAAATCCTGCGGGCGGTCAACCACGCCGTACATGTTCTTCATTGCAAACGTCACCCCGGCCATACTGTGATCCTTGAGGATGGGAAGGCCGATGACCATGGCGCATTCGCGGGTGAGGATCTTCGACAGCTTGATACGCGCGTTGCCCCACGACTCCTGCTTGTCTTCATAGCCCGACACGTCGGAGCCAAAACAGCGCACCCCGCTGGGATCGGTATTGATGGTGAGTCCGCAGGCCTCAAGATCACGTGCATTACGGTCCCACACAAGGATGTTGCCGGGCTTGACGCCGGCCTGCTTGAGCCGTTCGGCAACCGCCTGGACGAGAACTACATGCGTCGAGATACCCTTGCCGCCGAGGCCATTGGTTTTAAGTCCGATGACCTTGTCCGGTCCGACGCCCTTCAGAATCTGTTTCCAAGCGTCTACCGGATGATCGCGGCCTGTATAAGAGGCGATGGCACGATCGAGCAAAGTGAGCACGCGCTTCTCGTAGAGCTGTCCATCGGCACCATGGAGCGCCGGATCGCGGGCCACGACTACGCGGGACTTTCCGGTCTCAGTCGGGTGATCCACTCCAGCGGCTAGCCCTAGCTTCGCTTGCGAACCTAGCAGGATGGCGCCCGTTGCTGCTTCCTTCAGAAACTCACGACGGCTTGTCATAACACTCCTCACATTCGAAAACGCGTGCCGGTGACCCGGACGGTTGGTTCATAACTTCGCTTCAACACCGTGCGCCAGAGCCATGAGAGCTTGCGAAGTATCGGGTGTGGATTGGTACGCGACGATGCGAACCAGGTAGGGACCCTTGCGAAAGATCAAGCTTTGAGCGTAGGCGATTCCGGCATCGCCCAATTGAATGCTTTTGGCTTCGTTCGACTGACCCGTCTCAAGAATCTTGCGCGCGCCCGCAGACTCACGCATGGTGTGCACGTCGACAACCGCTTCAAGCTTGCTCTGGTACTTGTAGTCCGATGTTGAAGTAGATACCACTCCGGCTTGAAGATACTGTTCCGCGTCTCCGTCGATGTATTGCCACAGATTCTTGGCCTCGAAATCGCGAGTATCGCTGGTCTTCTGCCAGCCCGCGATTTCACCAGAAGCGGGAAACGGATTGGTCCCATGTTTCTTGCAACCCGGCAACGCGAAGACGGCGGCCACAGCGACGATCACGGCTGCCAACTTGAGAAGATGAGAGCGAACTTTCACGAGAATGACTCCTTCGAATTTCGATATCTATTTGCGGCTAAGCAATATCTGACTGCTCGGCGAACGGCTCTCACCGATGCTGGTGACGTAGACCGCCGGCCGCTCCTGCAACGGGCACGCATACTCGCACGCGCCGCATCCTACGCAGCGGCTGGGATCGACGCGCGGCTGCTTGAGTGTCTTAACGACCCCGGTGGAGTCGATGACTTGTGCTTCCTGAACGTAGATCGCCTTTGGCGAGACGGGACACCATTCTTCGCAGACGATGCACTCCGTTGCTTCGGCCCAAGGTAAACAGCGGCCGCGGTCGTAGAAGGCGGTGCCGAGGCGCACGGGCTGATTCTGGTGTTCACTGACGCCGACAACCCACCCCTTCTCCTTGGGTGTGAGTTGCCAGATGGCGCCGGTGGGGCACACCTCAGAGCAGAGCACACAGCTTGGTTCGCAATAACCAATGCGCGGAACCAGGGTCGGCGTCCACAAGCCTTCGAGGCCTGCCTGATCCAGTGTCGGATGCAGGGAGTTGTTGGGGCACACCTTCATGCATTCGCCGCAACGAATGCAGCGGGAGAGGAAGTCGGCTTCTTCAAGCGAGCCCGGCGGACGGAGCAGGCGGTCGTGACGACTCTTGCCCATCCCCGTGTTCGCGCGCATGAGGGGGACAATCACCGCGCCCGCGGCAACGCCGGTCATAGCCTTGCGACGACCGATGTCAGGCGATGCTACTTCCTTTTCTTTGCGGAAGAAACGAAATTGCAGGCTGTCATGGGGGCAACTGCCAACGCAGTTCATGCACATCAGACATTCGGCTTTGCGCCAGGGAACGCCCCCAATGGGATCATCGCCGCCCTGGCAGTTAAGCAGGCAACGATTGCACTTGTCGCAGGCCGCTGGATCCTTGTGCAACCCAAGAATCGAGAAGCGCGAAGCCGCTCCCAGCAGAGCACCCAGAGGGCAGATGGAACGGCACCACAGGCGCGTCACGCGTAGACTCGCCGCCAGGATGACAAGAAATAGAATGCCGAGTGCCAGGCCCTGCGCGAAGTGGGTTTGGCGGAAATCGAGCACCGTTGCCTGCAGTGCGCCGTGAAGCGCGGTGCCTGTCGACTTGATGAAGGCGATGTTGCTGTGTTCGAGCGGAGCCAGAACAGCGCGCATCGCAAAGTTGAATGCGGGCAGCAGTGCGAGGCCAACAGAGCGAACCAGCAAACTGAAAGGATCGAGCCACCCGATCGCCATTGAGCCGAAGTAGGCCGCGATGAGGCCTGCGATCAGCACGACATACTTGAGCGTTTGCCAACGTTTGTAGCGGTTTGAATCGATGCGTTGCTTGCCGCGTTTCGACTCCGAATGCATGTTGCCGACGAAATGCTGCAGTGTGCCCATGGGACAGATCCAGCCGCAGAAGAATCGTCCCAGGAGCAGGGTGGGCAGCAGGATCACCAAGCTCCACAGCAGACCACGGTAGAGCGCGTGACTGGTGAAGGCATTGGCTACCGCGACCAGCGGATCCAGTTCGAAGAACAGGCGGACGGGTGCACGCAGGTGAATGTCGTCGGTGCCGCCGGGCGTGGGTCGCAGGGTTGTGAACACCAGCAACATCATGAAGACAAGGAGGAAGAATATCTGCGAAGCTCTGCGCAACAGCGGCAATCTGGAACGGGCCACGAAACTCCTCCGCGCATCGCTCGCCTGGCGCGCACGATGCCGTCCGGAATTCAGCAGGAGAATCGCTCAGCCTCGGAGACGGATTCTGATTCTGGCGCGCAGGAGAATTGGCGCGCATGGTTTCAACCAGATCGAGACAGAACCAACGGGCACGGCGGTCACGGTGCAAAAAAGGCGCCGCTTAAACGGGCGATCTCCCTGTAGGAGAATCATTCGCGCCAAGCAGGATGGCTCACAGTGATGGTCATCACTTCGAGCAGATTCAAAGACTGTTATTTAGGCGAGGACTTTGATCAAAGTCGCCGGAATGGCGGAAAATCCGCCTGGATTGAGTGCGCGCACCCGACCGTCAGAGGCGATTGATGAGCGTCGCGATACAGGCGGCACCGAATCCATTGTCGATGTTGACCACAGAGACATTGGGGGAGCAGGTGTTGAGCATGCCGAGAAGCGCGGCGAGCCCGCCGAAGGACGCGCCGTAGCCCACGCTGGTGGGAACGGCCAGCACCGGGGCGTTGACCAGGCCACCGACCACGGTGGGAAGGGCACCTTCCATACCCGCGCAGACAATCAGGACGCGCGCAGACTGAAGCGAAGTGCGCTGCGCCAGCAGGCGGTGAATGCCGGCCACGCCGACGTCGGCAATCAGTTCAACCGTATTGCCCATCAGGCGGGCAGTCACGGCGGCTTCCTCGGCTACGGGCAGGTCGCTGGTGCCTGCGCACACCACCGCGATGGTCCCTTTGGCTGGAATCGCTGTCGTCTGTTCCAGCGTGATGCAGCGCGCTGTCTCGTGATAGATGGCGCGTGGTTCCACGGCGAACACGGCGTCGAAACATTCGCGCGAGGCCCGCGTCGCCAGTACATTGCCTCCAGCTTGGGCCATGCGCAGAAAAATCGCGGCCACGTGGGCTACCGTCTTGCCCGAGGCGAAGATCACTTCAGGCATGCCCGTGCGCAACGGGCGATGATGGTCGAGCTTGGCAAAGCCCATGTCCTCGAAGGGAAGGTCGCGCAAGCGGTCAAGGGCGTCCTGTACATCGGTGCGTCCTTCGCGCACGTCATTCAGTAATGCCTCAATCTTTATGCGATCCATCGGGTTCCTTCCCTGTAGTTTGATTCTCCGTAATAGGGGCTCCTGTCGTTGGATTTGCGGTTCCGTACAGGCGCGCAGCTTCCTGCATCACTTTTTTAAGGGGTACTTTATGCAACTCTGCCAGCCTGCGACAATCTTCATATTCGGGCGCAGCGTTGGCTAGTTCGCCCGAGGGCCAGCGAGCAATCTTGATTTTGACCCTACCCCATGTGGTTTGTACCTCTGCGAACTCACGTTCGAGGGCGATCTTGTTTTCGAGGCGCCAATGCAGGCCAATGGTGGTGGTCTCGCGCAAGATCACATCGCGCAACGTAGGCACGAGATCGGGACGACAGAGTACCGTCATCTGTACTCCGGTGCGCCCCTTCTTCATCTGGACAGAAACGCGATAGACATCCCACGCGCCCACAGTGAGCAGTAACTCGCTGACATAGGCCAGCAATTGCGGACTGGAATCGTCAATAACAGTTTCGATGATGGCGATAGGCTCGGTCGCTACAGATTGTGGCGCAGTTTCTTCGCCGACCAGCAAACGCAGCAGGTTGGGCTGCCCGGGCGTATCGCGCCCGCCCGCTCCGTAACCGGAAGCATTGATGCGCATGGCAGGAAGCGACCTATATTCAACACCGAGCATGCGCAGGATGGTTGCGCCTGTCGGAGTGACTCGCTCCATCGGTTGTCCCGCAGAATATACCGGCGCATCCCCGAGCAGGGCGAGCGTCGCGGGCGCAGGTACAGGCAAAGTGCCGTGTGCGCAGTCGACCGTTCCACTGCCTACATTCAGCGGTGAAGCAAGCCAGCGATCCACGCCCAGGGCTTCCGCACCGGCTGCCGAGCAAACGATGTCGACGATGGTGTCGACCGCACCGACTTCGTGAAAGTGAACCCGCTCAATGGGGATGGAGTGGATAGCGGCTTCGGCTTCGCCGAGCATTTGAAAGGCACGAGTTGCACGCTGTTTGACTCCATCTGATAGCGGAGCTTTGCGAATGATGCTGAGAATCACAGAGAGAGAACGATGATGTTCGCCCGATTCGCTGTGCGTGTGCGGATGCGCATGATCATGTTCGCTTTCGTGCCCAAGGCCATGTTCGTGAGCATGCTCGTGGGAGTGCTCATGTGAATGCGTGACTGTTTGCCCGTCATCCTGCACATGCGCGTGTTCATGCGAATGAGTGTGTTCGTGTAAAGCGCTACCGCCGTGTTGATGGGAGAGTCCCGCCGCAGCGTCATGATGTGCGTGGTCATGATGATCATGATTACCATGCCCATGCTCGTGATGCTCATGCGCAGCGTGGCTTGTGATCTTCTCTGCTGTCAGCACGTCCACTTTGGTGGCTGCCAAGCCGCCGCGACTTACTTTACGAGCTTCGAGGCGGGCACCTACATTCAGGGCCGCTGCCGTCTCTTCGAGCAGGCTTAACGGAACACCGGCGTCGACGATGGCGCCCAGCAGCATATCGCCGCTGATGCCGGAAAAGCATTCTAAATATCCAATTCGCATCGAGGCTGATTCTACGGCATTGCCGGTAGGGGTTTGGAGGGTTGAAGATTATGCGCCGCGGCGCAGCAGCACGTCGGCAGGCAAGATAGCGTTCATGGAACCGGAGCGAAATCCGGAGCAATCGAGAGTGACATATTGGAAACCGGCTTTCTTCAGTTCCACCGTGATCGCATCGAGGACCTCCATTGAAAGAGCGCGTTGCATTTCAGCGCGAGCTATCTCGACGCGGGCCAGGTCTCCATGGTGCCGTACGCGGAATTCGCGGAAGCCCAGCTGGCGCAGGCTCTCTTCAGCATTCTCAACTTGGGCGAGGACCTCGCGAGTGACGGTGCGGCCATATTCCACGCGCGATGAGAGACAAGGAGCCGCAGGTCGATCCCACAGCGTGTAACCGGCAGCCTTGGAGAGGGAGCGCACTTCAGCCTTGGTCAAACCGACATCGGCGAGAGGGGCAAGCACCTCATGTTCCTGGGCAGCGCGCTGGCCGGGGCGGAAATCGCGGGTGTCGTCCGCATTCATGCCGTAAGCGATATTGCTGAAACCGAGCCCTGCGCCCAGCGACTTCATGCCTTCAAATAGCTCCGTTTTGCAGTGAAAGCAGCGGTTGGCATCGTTACGCTGATATTCGGGGCGATCGAGCTCCTCAGTAAGAATGACGCGCAAGGGCATGTTGAGTCCGTGTGCAAAGGCACTCGCCTGTTCCATATCGCGTCGTGCCAGACTGGGCGAATCTGCCAGTACGGCGAGCATCCGGTCGCCGAGAATGCGATGGGCTGTAGCCGCCAGAAACGCGGAATCGACGCCGCCTGAGTAAGCCACCATCAGGCTCCCCAGTGCGCTGAGCCGAGACTCGAGAGCGCGAAGCTTCGAGTGTGCTTCATGCGATTCCGGCTCGTTTGCCGCGAGCGCGTTGAGGAAGCCGGTCTGCGAATCCACCGCCATGGGGCCGATTATATCCTTTTGCTAGTAAGTAGAGAGAGACTGCTTCAGCCCCGCATCGTGCGACTGCTTTCGCATCAGTCCCTTGTGAAGATGCGGTGAATCTGTCAAAGGTTTGCGTGAATCCCAGCATCTTCATTGATTCCGCGGCCCTACAGCCGGGAGGGGCGTAAAGCGGGACGAATATAATCACAGCAGTTACATGGGATAATTCCGCTTAAAAGAGAAGAGGAATCGATCAACACATGTCAAACCCAGTATCGATTTGCGTAATTGGCTCGGGGTATGTGGGACTTGTTGCCGCAGTTTGCTTTGCCGAGATGGGTCATAAGGTGACCTGCGTCGACAATGATGAATCGCGGGTGAAAATGCTGTGCGCCGGAGGGGTTCCAATCTTTGAGGCTCACCTGCCGGAACTGCTGAACAAGCATCGCGGTCACGGCGTCGACTTCACCTCAGACTTGCGCATGGCGGTGGAGCAGAGCGAAGCTATCTTTATTGCGGTGGGCACCCCTCAAGGCGATACCGGCGCTGCCGATCTGTCGTACGTAGAGGCTGTGGTGTCGGAGATCGCCCGCGCCATTACCGGTTACAAGGTCATTGTTGAAAAGAGCACCGTCCCGGTCTACACCAATGAATGGATTCGCCGCGTGCTACAGCGCTACGGCGTGGATCACGAGCTTTTCGACGTGGTTTCAAATCCAGAGTTCCTGCGCGAAGGTACGGCTGTCATCGACTTCCTGCACCCGGATCGCATTGTTGTAGGCGCAGGTTCCGAGCGCCCGGCCCGACTGATGGAGCGCATCTATGAACCGCTTACCAACGGTTCCTATTACGCGCAAGCGGGCGCGCTGACGGGGATTTGCAACACCGAAAGCCCGGCCAAGTTAGTGCTAACTTCGGCTCAAAGCGCGGAAATCATCAAGCATGCTTCGAACGCGTTTCTGGCTTTGAAGATTTCGTTCATCAATGCTGTCGCCAACCTCGCGGAAACAGTGGATGCGGATGTCGAAGACATTGCGGAAGGCATCGGACTGGACAGCCGCATCGGGTCCAAATTCCTGCAGGCCGGTCTGGGTTATGGCGGATCTTGCTTTCCCAAGGATGTAGCTGCGTTCCATTGGGTCGCGCAGCAGCAGGGGCTCGATTTTCAGCTTCTGCAGGAAGTCAAGAAGATCAATGACGCCCAGAAGGACGTCTTCTTCAACAAGGTCCGCAGCGCACTTTGGACCTTGCGTGGCAAGAAGCTGGCTGCCCTCGGGCTGGCGTTCAAACGCGATACGGACGACATCCGGGATTCTCCGGCTCTGGACGTAATCAGGCGATTGATCGAGGCCGGTGCCAGCATCACGGCTTATGACCCGGCTGCCATGGATCGAGCCAAGGCGGTTCTGCCGCCCTCAGAAAAGATGAAGTACGCGCAAGGCATTTACGAGGCAGCCCTAGACGCCGACGCGGTGCTCATCCTGACCGACTGGAAGGAATTCGCGCAACTGGACCTGGCGCAGCTGAACCGAGCGGTGCGGTTCCCTATTGTGATTGACGGACGGAATCTTTACAAGCCCAATCAGATGGCAGAGCAAGGGTTTACCTATGTGAGCATTGGCCGGCCTGCGACTTATAACGCCCAGCAAGGCAAGCCGCGCAAATTGGTGCTGTAAAGGATTTGGCCCCCAGTTCCTGTCAAATGAGCGACAAATGATTCGGGGTGCGGAGCAATTGCTCCGCACCCCGATTTCGTTGGATCGACCGATTACTTTCCGGCTTCGGTCATTTGCTTTTGGGCCTTGGCCATGGCGTCCAAACGATGTTGTTTCTGGGCCTCCATGTCGTTGGGGTGCCAGTCCTCCTGGCTCATCCGTTTGACATAGTCTTCCATGCGCTGGGCGAAACCCTCTCCCAACTTGGAAACCGTCGCCTGGGCCTGCGGAAGCACCTCGTGGAAATGCGCAATCTCCTTTTCCGCCAGCTCGGGATGGTAGCCAAGCCGATCACCGGATTGCATCGCGTCGATCAGGATGTCGGGAGGGGACGACGTGGGCCACGTTTGGTGCAGTGCATCATAGGCGCCACGCAGCCGGGTCATTGCGCCCGCAAAGCCGTCCAGTTCGCCGCGTCGCGCCGTTAGCCCGTCGGCTCGACGCACCTCGATCTCGACCTTTCCTTCGACGCTGGCGCTGGGGACAGGAATGACAGTGGTGAGGGTGTTGCCTTCAAACGACCAACCGCCCTTCCCAGTCGCGTCGGCCTGCTTGATGGACGTTCCGTTGACAGTAACTGACGCCGGCGGCCAATCGGCGGTCAGCTTCAGTCGGTAGCTGCGCGCTTTCATCATGCCGGGGTAGCTGCCTTCCACCGGGCCGATTTCGACGAGGAGTGTATCTCCGGTCTGCGTCGCCATGATGGGGGTTTTAGCAAAGACGCCGTGTTGATACTCGACCGCGACCCCTGAGTCCTCGTAGACCGAGTAGCTGGAACTCCCACCCGACTGCAACGGCCACACGTTAACGATGAGTGGATCGACAGGCTTTTCGCCCGTATAGAGCATCGCCGGCTGCATGGGGACGATGGCTCCCGCCTTCAGGTATACGGGGGTTTGCTCGATGGAGAAGTTACGGTCGACCGAAGTGGGCCCGGTCAGGTGTTTCCCGGTGGGCCATTCAATCCATTCACCTTGCGGCAGCCAGATCTTTTCCGTGGCAAGCCCTGAAACCTTTTCAACACGGGTGACGACCGGAGCGATGAGCATCTGGTCGCCATAGAGGTATTCCCCCTTGTTGGTGTAGGCCTCCGGAGCCTCAGGCCAGTCGTAGTAGAGCGGCCGGTCAAACGCTACGCCGGTGTCGTACGTTCGTCGCGCCTCAGTGTAGATGTAGGGTTGCAGGGCATAGCGGAGCTGAAACGTGGAGCGCAGGATGCCGGAAAATGGCTCAGGATACGCCCATATCCGGCGTTCAGAGTCAGGATTCTTCGTGGTGTGTGTGCGCAGGATGGGGCTAAAAGCGCCGAACTCCACCCAGCGGGTATAAAGCTCGGGATCGACGGCCCCGGGCATGTGACCGCCGATGTCGTGGCTCCAATAAGCGTAGCCGACGTTGGCGGCGGTGGCTGTAAACCAGGGCTGGAATGCCAGCGAGGGCCACACTGAAACCGTATCTCCCGAGAAGCCGATCTGGTAACGGTGATTTCCGAGTCCGCCCCAGCGGTGGAAGAGAAGCGGGCGATTACCTTCACGCTGTTGATCGGTGAAGTGCACGTAATTGAGCCACCACGTTGGTGTCACGCCGGGCATCTTGGTGTTTGGCTCCTGTTGCCAGTCGAGCCACCAGAAGTCGATTCCCTGCTTCTCCAGCGGATGGAGGATGAGGTTCATGTAGTTGGTTGCGAACTTCTTGTCGGTGATGTCAAAAGGAACATATTGCTTGGTCGCAGGATCGATTCCCATGGCCCTGGCCATTTCGGAGTAGCGGTCTTCCCATGGCTGGATTCCCGAGGCCGGGTGCAGATTCAGGCTGGTTTTCAGATCGTTTGCATGGAGCTTGGTGAGGAACTGATCGGGATCGGGGAACAGCAGCTTGTTCCAGCTGTAGCCGGTCCAGCCTTTGCCGTGGCCGCTGGCATCCTGGGTGGCATAGCCACCACCGAAGGTCGGGTGCCAGTCCATATCGATCACAAAAACGTCGAGCGGCACGTCATTTTCGTGGAAGCCGCGGATGATCTCTTCGATTTCCTGATCACTGTACGCCCAGTAACGCGACCACCAGGCACCGAAGGCAAAGCGCGGCGGAAGCGGAATGCGGCCGGCCACGCGAACATAATCGCCTAGCGCCTTGCGGTAGTCATGGCCATAGCCGAAGAAGTACCAGTCCTGGCGTTCGCCGGCCGGGCGTTCGATTGCCCAAGGCCAGGGGCTTTTTTCGCCCTCTTTGAAACTGAAATCTGACGAGTCAAAGAGGGGACGCGAGGAGTCATCCACCAGGGCCCATCCGGACCGCGAAACAAGACCCTGCTCGATGGGTTCCTTAGTTTTTTCGCCTACTGCGCCGTCGAGCGTGCGGGTGGTTCCCTGCAGGTTTTCGTCGTCGGTCTGACCAGGATGCCACGTGACCGGCTTACCCTCGACAGTGAGTTCAATGGTGAGATCTTCGGGTGTGAAGCGTCCGTCTTTGCCGGGTGTGTAGGTTAGCGATATCGCCTTGGTCTTAATGGTCAACCGGCGGCCGTGGTCGGCGATTGCCTGTTCAAATTTCGGCACGGGCAAACGGCGATTGAGAAAGGCAAAGGATGCGTGGTCTTCAAACTTGCCGTCCGCGGCCCATTCCATGCGGATTAGTTCAGGCGTCAGCACAGTGAATCGTGCTTTGCCCAGCTTGATGACAGCTTTGGGATCGGCCGATGGATCAGTGACTGCCTCACCCTGCGAAGGTTGAATACCAGGATCTACGGCTGCCGCCGATGCTGCCAGCGACGTCTCGGCAGCGCGCGTCAAGGCCTGCTGGCCAGACGATTGCGTTGCCATCCCGATTGTCCATCCCACTACGGCTCCAATGACTGCAAAGTAACGCAAAGTATTACGCACAGCTTCCCCCTTTGTTTTTTGGGTACGTGGGAAGGCTATCACCGCAGGGCGGTGGCTGACAGTGTGGATCGGGCTGTCGAAGATACGGGGTTTGGGCAGCACTCTAGTACTACAGTTGTAACTAAGTGGCAGGAAGCAAGGCGCCTCGTTTTCGGTAGT
>OBLU010001765.1_pt1 | contig 19964 bp, 10 predicted proteins | sample 1518681 | NCBI WGS metagenome assembly OBLU01 (sample SAMEA3539304, study PRJEB22396) | soil metagenome | biome: tundra; feature: field; material: soil | place: USA | collected 2010-05 | depth 0.15 m
CGATCTCTTCCTGCAGGTCGGCCTTGCGCTGCTGAAAACTCTGTAGCTCGGTGTCACCCTGGACGGAAATGGGAGCGCCGTTAAGCATGAACTGGTTATAGGTGCCCGGCTGGCCAGTGATGGAATATGCGTTGGAAGTGTCCCATCCACGGGTGCCAGAGTAGCCACCGGCCCCGAACTGCGTCTGCGTGAATTTCACGCCCGGCGTCAACGACAGAAGCATGTAGACCTGGCGCCCGTTGAGAGGAAGATTCTGGACCTTCTCCAAATCGATTACGGTGCCGCCCGAAGCATCTGCCGTGTTGAGTTGAAGCGTATTCTCGTCGACCGAAACCGTTTCATTGACTTCGCCGACGGGAAGAGAAAATGTTTGATTGATTTTAGCGGCGACGTCGATGACGACTCCGTCATGGGCGACTGTCTTGAATCCAGGAGCCTCAGCACTAATCGTGTACGTGCCCGGCTGCACATAAGGAATATAGAAATTTCCTCTGTTGTCGGTCTTACCGTTGTAGGTCTGCTCAGGACTAGTCGCCTTGATGGTAGCGTTGGCGACGACGGAACCTTTAGGGTCGATCACCAGGCCGCTGATGGCTCCGCGGTATTCCTGGGCTGCACTGTTTAAAACAACCAATAGCATAACGAGCAAGCAAATTGGCATTTCGCAATATAGAGCTCTGCGCATGCTTCGCCTCCGAATTTGCCGTGCCTTACTCTGCATGGTCTCGATGAGGTCCACGCAGTCAATCCAATTTGTCTTGCCTTTCTCCGCACGGGTTTGAAAAATCCCATGCAGTCGTTCTATTTCGCTGCGGGATGGAATCGTTTCCACACCAAATGGTAACGAAACCATCAGCCTGCAAATTTTTATACCCTCGAATCATGGACTGTCAAGATTATGACCTGCTTTTGAGCGATTCGGAATCGAAGTTATATATCCAATCGAACCGTTCCGACCCAATGAAGCGTTACTACGCCGTCATCATTTTGATGGCGGGCAGCACGCATTTGCCACAATCTCTGCTGGCTCAGCTTAGTTGCTGAAAGGCGAAGGGCCCCTCCGCGCATTCTCCAACCACTGTGCGAATAGATCTCGAGTTTTATCTTTGGAGTTCCCCTGGATGTCGAAATGATATTTTTGCTTCGACAATAATTGGATCCCGTTTCCGTCGATGTTCTTCACTTCGCTAGCGCTCGCGGCAAGGCTCTTGCTCCCATCGGTAGGGCATGTAAAGGTGATCCTAGAAACTTCGAAAATCAACACACCTTGTTTACAGCCATTGCTCATCCCGTCTCTGTTCGCCGACATCCTGACTCCGAACGGAAACGATGGAGGAACGACACTCACAGTAGGTGGAGGCAGGGTCGCGCTATTTTCAGTTCCCTGCGATTGCGCAGGATTTATGATTGGACCCTGTTGCGGTTGTACGACTGGCGAAACTGTTCCGGAGGACTGTGTCTGAGCGGGCTGCTCTCTCCGAATGGGACTTGGCTTAGCAATAGGCGCAGACCCAGAACCCGAGGTTTGAGGTGAAACCGAGCCGTTCGAGTATTTAGTCGAGGTATTGCTTTTCCTCGAGGCCACGTACCAGAGTCCTGCGGCGACGGCGAGGAGGACGAGAATTATAATCTTGCCGGATTTCCATTTGCGAGTTGGTCTGCCGGGTGCGCTGCCAACTGAGCTCCGCGAAGACGTCCTCGGCTCAGAGTGATTGATCCCCTCCATGTCTTGACCGCGATACGCTTCGTCTAATTTGTGGGATCGTTCGGCCGGTCGCTCATATTCCCCTTCATCCATCTCGTCACCTTGAGGTATGGTACCCTTCCCTCCGAGCGCAAGTAAACACGGCGACACGAGAACCTCTATAACGTGGCGAAATGAACGCTGAGGTCAGTTTGGTTCTGATGGAACGATGACAGCTATCACGCACCCTCTGACTGTTTCCGTCTGCAACTGCTGCACAATCCTTCGAAAGAATGGGGAAACAATCCAAGCTAGCGAGCGAAACCCCAATCTTCCACAGCCGAGGATTCAAACTCTTATCGGATCCGACACCGCATCGCTTTCTGGCGCATTACACTCAACGCGGTTCCGGCCCAGCTTCTTGGCACAATACAATGCGTCATCAGCTTTCTGAATCGTCTCGGCAGCCGACGAGCCCGGGGCGTACTCAGCAATTCCCACACTCCATGTCGCGCTGATATAGCTTGTGCCCGATTTGAACGGAGCGACAGCGATGGCACGGCGAAGTTCTTCAGCCCGCACTACGCCGACTTCCAAAGAGCATCCGGGGAGCACTAACATGAACTCCTCGCCTCCGTACCTGCACGCGCAATCATAAGATCGGATCAAATGCTGGATACGGGCTGCGACCTCTTGAAGTACCCGGTCTCCTGCAAGATGTCCGAAAGTGTCGTTGATTGCCTTAAAGTGATCCAGGTCGCACATGAGTAAGCAGAAATAATCGCCTTCCCTGTTGGCGCGTAGTATCTCATTCTCGAGCATCTCCATGGTGGCCCGTCGATTCCAGAGGTTGGTCAACCCATCTCTCATCGCCTGTTCCCTGAGGGCTTGCTGTGCCGACTCCGCAACTTTGATGGCTTCGCGCAGTTCCACCGTTCTCTGGTTGACTCGTTCTTCGAGTTTGCGGGTACGTTCAAGCAGAAAGCGGATTCTGATTTTGTAAGTGCCATAGCACAGCGCCAGCAATCCAACACCGCAGATGGCTCGAAACCACGACGTCTGCCAGAAGAACGGTCGGACGATGACCTTCAACTCTGCGCTTTGGTCTCCCCACCCGCTGCCTGAGTCAGCAGCTTGAACAGCGAAGACATAACTTCCAGGAGGAACCCTGGTGTAGATCGCCTCCCGACGCGCGCCCGACTCTGCCCACTCTGTGTCAAAGCCCCTCAACCTGTATCGAAAGTGAATTCGTTCTGGAGCGACGAAGTCGGGCGCAGTGAACTGTATCTCCACATTGCCACTGCCTGGTCCGGTGTTTAAGCCTTGAGAAAGGTCGGCAGGTTTCCCGTTAAAACGCGCGCTTTCGATATAGGGCTTGGGATAGCTTGTCTTCACTTCACTGTTCGCCGGATTGACTCCGGCGACACCGGATGTCGTGGCGAACCATAAGTGACCGTCAGGACTCTTCCAAACAGAAGGATCAGCGGCAAAGTTACACTCCGCGCTACGCAGCCCGTCCACAATCCCGTAGACTGTGCTGTGAATTTCTGAAATAAGTCCGTGAGCGAAGTCGGTCAGCTCTTTTTTTGAAACTTTGTAAATGCCTTTGTTGCAAGTCATCCAGAGATTGCCTAATTCGTCTTCTACGATCGCGCCCACGGTCAGATCGAACAGGCCTTGTTGAATGGAATACGTTATTATCTTCCCACCCTCGATTCGATTCAGGCCGCCGGGAGAGGTTCCTGCCCACGCGACACCCTCCCGGTCGACATAAATGGCCTGTGCGAAATCGCTTAGGAGCCCGTCGCTCTTCGTGTAGGTTCTGATCGAACCATGATCCAGATGGCTGACTCCACTATGGTCAGTGCCAACCCATATGGATCCATCCGGCGCAATCGTAAATGTATTAAGGAGACCCGGAACTTTGTAGTGTTGAAACTGACCTCGATGGAAACGAACCAGACCGTCGACCGCGTGAAACCCTATGAGAAGATCGCCCGTCGAGTCACTAAGGATTGTGGTAACGCGAGAATCACCGCCGGCTGGGTCACGAAAGATAGTAAAGTGATCGTGGACCAGATGGGCTAATTCCCCGTGTTCTGAGCCGACCCATAAGCTTCCATCGGCCGCTTCATGCAAAGCGAAGACAGACCCTCCGGGCCATCCTTCGGCCGCGCCATACACGCGAACGCGACCATTGCGATCAACATGATTTAAGCCCTTGCTGTTCGTTCCAATCCAAAGGGACCCATCACGCGCCTCCAGAACGCTCCAAACCATGTCCTCAGAAAGTCCCTCGCGAATGCCGATGGTTTCGAATCGGCTGCTTCGAAGTTCGACTGCACCGCCTTCAAACAACCCGACCCACAGATTCCCTTCAGCGTCCTGGAATATCTGCGTAATATCATTCGAAGGTAATTCGTTCCGTGCGTTGTAAGAGGTGATTTCTCCGTTGTAGTACGAGGCAATACCACTGTGATCGAACCCGATCCACAACCTGCCATCTCCACCGTCGAAGAGTGAAGTAATACGCGCACCAAACGGCAGTTTTTTAACGCGGGTTGCCTCTGAGGACAACGGATTCCATCGGACCAGCCCACCAGCTGTGGCGATCCACAACTTGCCATTTCCAGCGGAGCAAATCTTCACGACAGAATCGCCCGGCAGATGGTCGCTCGGGCCGTAAGCACGGAATTTTCCCTGCTTCAGGCTTACCAGCCCCTTGCCGGTACCTATCCACAATGTTCCATCTTCATTTTCAAGGATGCTGTTGATGGAATTGCTAGGCAGGCCATCTGCCACCGTAAAGTGCCGAACATTTACGCCGTTGACGAAATAGAGTCCATCTCCACTGCCGACCCAGACACCGCCTCCACGGCTCTGGATGATCGCAGTGATGGGTGCGCGCGCGGTAAAATATTCGTGAAATACCCCGTCTTTTAGGCACACTAATCCAGACCGGGTTCCCACCCAAAGACTGCCATCACGACCCGCAGTGATTGCCTCAATGTAGTTGTCTTTTAGAGACTTATAGTGAATGCTATCGAAGACGGTAACGTGCACTCCGTCGAAACGTGCAAGCCCCTCTTCTGTACCGAACCAAAGATAGCCATTCGGGGTCTGAGCGATTGCGTTGACGGAGTTCTGCGGCAGTCCGTTCTTGTCAGTGAGTGCAATCTGGACATAGTGGTTGGTAGAGACGGATTGGCCCGCGGCGTAGTCTGATGGAATAAAACAAACAAAGAAAATCGCGGAGAGCATCCACCGAAGTGGTCGCATCCCCAAGCGAGAAGAAGTGGATCTCCACAACTTGCCAAAATCCAGGTATCGTGAACCCGACTTACGAATTCGCGGAACTTCTTCGTCTTGCGAGCTGCATATTTCAGCCTGATTACCGATAGTCGTGGGTGGTTTGATTGACATTGTGCCGGTGTTACCCTGTCCGTAACAGATTGCCTTTGAGTCCCCGTAAATCCTTTCCACCGACGAGACTGCCTGCACTCGTGGCCTTGGAGACGTCTGATCGCATTTTTATTAGAACTGTGACTCATCTATCGGCAACAATGCCTCTGGGTTTAATCTCGATGGGTAGTAATTTTCCCGACTTTCTAGCACGGACGTATCATTGACTTCCACAACCCAGAGTTGCCGCGGAATAAATCGCTGAATGTCCCCAAATTTAAAATGGGCGCTTTTGGGGCCCTCGGGCAGGGCGGCGCCGCATCTGATCGTTGTCTGGTCCGCGCGTCGACGCAAGACGTAACGTTTGACAAAGTCCGACATTAGACTTAGTCTCGATACGTCAATGGACAGAGAAGCGATCAAACGGCGTTTAGAAGAGAGTGGATTGAGGTGTACCCCGCAGCGCCACTGTGTGATGGCGTTTCTGATGGAGCACACCGGGCATCCCACGGCCGCAGAGATCTTCGAGGGAGTGAACCTCCTGGATCCACGCTCTTCAAGAGCGACCACCTATAACAATCTACGTGACCTGGTGCAGGCTGGGCTGGTGCGGGAAGTAGCGGTCGAGGGCCGTGCCGCACGATTCGATGTGAAAGGGATTCAGCATCACCACTTCATCTGCGACCACTGCGGCGAGGTCGAGGACATGGAGTGGTACGACGTACCTAAACCTGCATTGGGCTCCCTGGGTAAGCGCATTGTTCGCGAGTGTGAAGTCATTGTCAGGGGATTCTGCACGAAGTGTGCTCCCGTTAAGAATCGAAGACGCTTGAGCACCGCGTTAAGACCGTGAGTCAGCAAACACAGCCGTTAGCCCTCGTCGATCTGAATGAATCGATTGTGAAGGATTCTTGAACCTAACGCAAAACAGCATCGGGGCGGTCCCCCAATCATAAGGAGCAGAACGTGTCGAATGAAATGAAATGCCCGGTACCACATGGTTCTGGAGCACAATCACCCTCGCATGGCACCGAGACAGAGTCACCCATGCACGGTGCTGTCACCCATACTGCGCCTCGGATCAGGACGAATGCCGATTGGTGGCCAAATCAACTGAAATTGGCCATCCTGCACCAGAACTCTTCCCTGTCCAATCCGTTGCACGAAGACTTTGATTATGCGGAGGAGTTCAAGAGCCTCGACTTGGACGCAGTGGTCAGGGACCTCCATGCCTTGATGACGACCTCGCAGGACTGGTGGCCGGCGGACTATGGTCACTACGGACCGTTCTTCATCCGTATGGCGTGGCACAGTGCGGGCACCTACCGCATCAGCGACGGCCGCGGCGGCGCGGGCATGGGCACACAGCGCTTTGCTCCTCTCAACAGCTGGCCGGACAATGTCAGCCTTGACAAGGCGCGCCGGTTACTTTGGCCAATCAAGCAGAAGTATGGCCGGAAGATCTCTTGGGCCGACCTCATGATTCTGACCGGCAACGTGGCGTTGGATTCGATGGGACTTCAGACCTTCGGCTTTGGCGGTGGTCGCACGGATGTGTGGGTACCGCAGGAGGACATCTACTGGGGTCCCGAGGGCAAGTGGCTGGGTAGCGACCGGTATCAGGGCGAACGTGAACTCGACCATCCTCTGGGCGCTGTTCAGATGGGTCTGATCTACGTGAATCCGGAGGGGCCCGATGGCAAGCCGGATCCACTTGCTGCAGCGCGCGATATCCGTGAGACTTTCGGCCGCATGGCCATGAATGACGAGGAAACATTCGCGCTCGTGGCCGGCGGCCATACCTTCGGCAAGGCCCACGGCGCTGCCGATCCAAATAAATATGTCGGCCCCGAACCCGAGGGAGCCCCCATCGAACAACAAGGCTTCGGCTGGAGGAATTCGTTCGGCACTGGCAAAGGATCCGACACAATCTCCAGCGGTCTCGAAGGCGCATGGACCACGGAACCAGCAAAGTGGGATAACAATTATCTCGAAAACCTGCTCGGATATGAGTGGGAGCTAACCAAGAGCCCTGCGGGTGCATGGCAATGGACGCCCAAGGACGGAGCGGGAGCGGGAACGGTTCCAGATGCTCACGATCCTTCCAAGCGCCACGCTCCAATCATGTTTACGACCGACCTCGCCCTGCGAGTCGATCCCATCTATGGGCCGATCGCGAAGCGCTTCCACGATAACCCTCAGGAATTCGCGGATGCCTTCTCCAAAGCATGGTACAAGCTGACTCATCGCGATATGGGCTCGATCGCCCGCTACCTCGGCAAACTCGTGCCCGCAGAGCCACAGATCTGGCAGGACCCTGTGCCCGCGGTGGATCATCCGTTGATCGGCGAGACGGAGATTGCCGCGCTCAAGACAAAAATCCTCGCGTCTGGTTTATCGATCCCTGAGCTCGTCTCGACGGCTTGGGCTTCAGCCGCATCCTTCCGGGGCTCGGACAAGCGCGGCGGGGCGAACGGTGCCCGAATTTGTCTTGAACCGCAGAAGAATTGGGAAGTGAACCAGCCACTTGTGCTCACCAAAGTTCTTGGGACGCTCGAGACGATTCATAAAGAGTTCAACAGCAGTCAGAAAGACGGAAAGAAAGTCTCCCTAGCTGATCTGATCGTTCTCGGTGGCTGCGCGGCTGTCGAACAGGCTGCGAAGAAGGCGGGGCACGACGTCAAGGTTCCGTTTTCACCGGGACGCACAGACGCTTCGCAGGAGCAAACCGATGTTCATTCCTTTGCCGTTCTGGAGCAGACTGCAGACGGCTTTCGCAACTACCTCCGGCTCGGACATCCCACGCCGGCGGAGGCGCTGCTTGTCGATCGTGCTCAGTTATTAACCCTGACCGCTCCCCAGATGACGGTACTCGTGGGCGGCCTGCGAGTTCTGAATGCGAACTTCGGGCAGTCTAACCACGGCGTCTTCACAAGGCAGCCGGAGACGCTCTCCAACGATTTCTTCGTCAACCTGCTCGACATGAGCACGGAGTGGAAGGCGTCGTCACAAACGGAAGGCGTGTTCGAAGGGCTAGATCGTGCAACGGGTGAGATCAAGTGGACCGGGACCCGTGTCGATCTGATCTTTGGATCAAACTCGCAGCTCCGCGCAATCGCAGAGGTCTATGCAAGCGACGATGCGAAGGAAACATTCGTGAAGGATTTCGTGGCTGCTTGGGACAAGGTGATGAACCTTGATCGCTATGACCCCGCCTAAACTCAGGCGAGAAACAGCTTGAACCACGTGACTGAACTCAACACCGTTGTTTGAAACGGCGAACCTAATCGAACCGGACGTCTTGGCCCACGTGAGCTGTTTCCTAGCTCCCGTGGGCCAGATTGCATTCTCTCTATTCAGACTTCAGCGCGACAGCCTCAACACGCCGGCCATCGTCTTCACCATCGTTCCATTGGCATCATCGTCCTTAAGCGCCCAGACGTACGCGCCGCCTAATCCGCCGGGAACCCTTGATTGCACGTACAGCATCTTCAAAAAAGCTGAATACGGATCATCGTAGCTGTAAAACGTCTGAGAGGACCCGTTGTATAGCGATACGGCGATCCTGGAGGCATCGAATGTCCGCGTATAGCCATTCGCTTTCGCATTGGCGAGCGTTGCATAGGTAGCGAGCCCCGGAGTGGCCAGTACATCGCCAGGCGGAACGGCCGAGGGTCCAGTTGAGCTTTGGTACAAACCATGATTCGCATCGGGCACACCTGACCAGCCTGCGCCATACAGCGGCAAGCCCATGGTGTACTTTCGAGGAGGAACACCGGCTTTGAGATAAGCGTCCACGGTCGCGTTGATATCCAGATCTTGCCCACGCAGTGGATCCTGGCGGTCGTCGAACAAAGGCGATGCGTGGTTTGTCTGCAAATCCCAAGACCCCGCATAGTTATATCCGTCGACGGTGATGAAATCCACCTGTTCCGCAGAATGCTTGAGGTCTATGTTTACGTAGTTCTGGGCACCTGCTGGACCATCGAACGACATCACATAGGCGTTCCCAGTTGTTTGACTGAGAGCATTCAATTGCTGACGGAACTCTTTCAAGAGCGCGGTAAAATTTTGTGTATCCGTCGCGGTCGGAAACTCCCAGTCGATGTTGAACCCATCGAACAACTCCGGAGCTGAGATCCCCGGAGCGACGTTTCCCTTGACGAACATGTCTATGCAGGAAGCGGCTAGAGCTTTCCTTCCTGCGGGGGTACCGGCGGCGCTGACAAATGCGGCAGTGTTTACTGCCGATGCACCGCCAATCGACATCAGTACCTTGAGATTCGGGTGCAATTGCTTCAGCTGCTGAATAGCTGCGAAATTCCCGTACATGGGACCGGAGTAAGCTACCCCACTGACACTGGGTAGATAAGGGGTCTGATAATCTGCCCAGCTATCGGCGATCGCACATGCGGGAGCCGGCGTGGTCGTCACATTTGCGAACGCATACATCAGATGCGTCAACCTGCCAGCCACTCCATTCTCCTGCGGATTGGCAATGTTGTAGTTCGCGCCATAGATGCTCCATTCCTCGAAATAGCCTCCCATTATCTTGCCTTCACGATTGTCTTGACCCCGCAGAGTGAGAGCGGATGCCATTAGGCATAGAACGAGAACGGACGCGGTTTTGCCGGTGTTCTGCAAGCGCTGCTTGAACATGATTGTCTCCTTCATTGTTGGGGATTTGGGCACGGTTTCTGAGGACTGGTGAAAGATGGCCGAGTATAGGCTGGTGAGGATCGCAACTGCAACGAATATTTCGTGGACAATTCATCGAAACGCGCAAAGCGTCTCGGTAATTCCTCTCTCTCAGAGAGCGCCCGGCGTCAAATCTTCACTTTCTTCTCTGTGGCTCGCCAACATGTGCGCTCTGTGAGTCGAGGCAATACCCCCGGGCCACCAATTCCAATCACCCGCGACCCGGAGCAGCGCAGGCCCGATCACAATTCGGACTAGCGTCGCATCAATGAGTACAGCCACCGCCAGTGTGAACCCGATCATCTTGACCACAAGGAAATCTCCGAAAGTGAATGCCGCGAACACCACGATCATGATCGCAGCCGCACTCGTGATGAGGCCGGCGGTCCTGGCCAGTCCCTCCGGAATCGCGTCCAATTCACTCATCCCGCTTCTTCGGGCTTCAAGAACTCGGGCTACCAGGAACACCTCATAATCCATGCTGAGTCCGAAGACGATGGCAAAGGCGACGATCGGAACAAGTGGGAACACACTGCCAGTTCCACCGGGAACTCCCAGAAAACCACTCCAGCGTCCGTCCTGAAAAACCAAAACCAATGCCCCAAAGGAGGCCGAAACCGAAAGTAGATTAAGTCCAATAGCCTTTACAGCGGCGAAAAGCGACCGGAAGCCAAGCAGAAGAGCCAGGAGGGTGCCAACCACCACCAACGCCGTTACCGGCTTAAGGTGATCGCTGACAATGGTCTGATAGTCGGCGTTCAAAGCCGGGATGCCCCCGATGCGCAACCTAGCGCCGGAAACGCCTGTGAGTGTTGGCGCACCGGTCTTTCGGAGTTCTCGAAGCCAGTCAACTTGAGCGCGCAGCGAAACTGATGCCGCAGGCAGTACCTCGAGCAGCGCCGCCCGTCCATCGCCACTTAGAAACGTTCGACGCGTCTCCCGTGAGAGGTCGTTGACGGAAGACCGGTTGCCTTCCGCAATTGTCGTGATCGAGATTACGCGGTCGCAACGAGGGTCGCTCGCAAGTTTCTTGGAAAGACGATCGATCGCATTCCATCCTTGGTCGGTTTGTGCAATCGAGTCCGTCGGCAGCTCGACAAGAACGCGCATCGATTGAACAACCCCCGCCCGGTCCATCTGTTCAAGGGTGTGAAGAGCGTGAACCGATTCCGCCGCCTGCGGGAGCCAATCCCCCCGGGGCAAGCTGATGTCGAGCCGCGTGGCCTGCCAGGCAAGCAGAATGAGCGGTGTCCCTGCCAGAAAGATGGCAAGCCAAGGATGAGCGACTATCACTCTTCCCCATCGCCTCCATCGATCTCCCGAGCGACCTCCGTTGCGCGCGCCCAGATCTAAATCCAACTTCGGAGTGAAAGGCATCCGGCCAGCATCAATCCGCGGACCGAGCAACGCCAACACTGCAGGAACGAGAGTGTTCGTCAGCAACACGCTCAATCCTGCCACCAAAAATCCAGCGATACCGATGGATCGGATTTCGCTGATGGGAACGGTCAGGAGGGCCAGAAATCCGATGGCCACTGTCGAAGCTGAAATCAAAAGTGTCCGGCCTGCCTGACGCGCCGCGATGACCGATGCCGTGGGTCCGTCGTGTCCCGCAACAAGCGCTTCTCGAAAACGGCTGACCATGAGGAGTGCGTAGTCGATTCCCAAGCCCAGCCCAAGCATGGTGGCCAGATTCTGGACCAGAATGGACAAGTGCAAGTACGGGGCCAGAAAACCAGTAATTGCTAAAGTGGTCGCGATGGCGAGTTGGCCAACGGCCAGCGGAATCAAAGCGGCGACTAAGCTTCCGAATGCCACCAGCAAGAGTGCAAGGGTCGCGGGGATCACCAGGCTCTCGGCATGTTGCACTTGATCGGCGCTCGCCTTCCGGATGTCGAAATTCAAGGGAATTTCGCCCGTCAGTTCGAGTTTCACGGCTGGATAACGGCTCCGCAATTGATTTGCGAGAGAGTCTGCCCGCAGGTGAAGTTTAGGAACGAGCGACTCCACTGGACCCTCGGTCGAAGCAAGTCCCACTAGTATGAATGTCCCACCTCCCTTGCCCAGAAAGATTGGATCGCGCAACTCCAGGTAGGAAACCACGCCTGACACTCCGGGTTCTTCTCTCAGCGCCGCCACAATGGTTGCCAGCGCTTGCTCGCCTTCCGAAGAATCCGCCGCCGGCAGCCCTTGAATCACCAGAACCACGCGGTCAACGAAGGGCGAACGAAATCGACTGGCCAACTCCTGCCGAACAGTCTCGGCTTCGCTTCCTTCGACGCGCGTAGCCGTCTCCAGATGACGCTCAGCGTGGAAGGAGAATGGAAGAAGCGCGATGACGGCGGCAAAGACTACCCCGGCCACCCATAAACGGCGCGCATGCACGAGACTCATGATGTCCTTAAAAAATCGTTGAGAGTTAGGTGCCCCGGCTTAACTTGTCCGTGACCGGCTCGTATAGTTGTAAAGATGCAACTTCGCTGCGCGGTCAACTATCCGGCCTTTCTGAATCTGCTGAAACTTGCCGCCGCCTGGGGTTTAGGAAGACCAATTCGTAGATTTGCGTTGCTTGGGGTGGTGGCGGCCATGCAAATCGGAGCCGCGGATCCCCGAATTGGCTCTTGGACGCTGATCTCAGCGCAGTCGACGCTCGATCCTCCTAACAAACTCTCCATCACATCTCTCCATGATGCAGTGCACATAGTCATGTCCGGCGAAAACCACGTCGATTTTACAGCGAAATCGAACGGACATGACACCCCCGTCCCAGACAATCCATCGTTCAATCAAATCGACTTGCATAAGATCGACAGGAAGCAGACAGAGGTCCAGGAAAAGAAGGATGGAGCTGTCGTAGCGACCATTCGCGACAGACTTTCGAGTGATGGCAAAGAGCTAACGATCACGACAGCGCGCATAGGCCATGCCGATCAAGTCACCGTATGGTCCCGAACTGGAGGCGCGAAAGTTGCCCGCGATCCTCTAGTTGGCGAGTGGACGCAGGATCTCAGCAAAACTCGTTTGCGGCAGGGACTGCTGCTCAAGATTGATGCGGACGGGACGAATGGCGTCCGCTTTGCGGGCGATTTTAGCTATACCGCCCGCTTTGACGGAAAGCCCTACGATCTGCGTAACTCCCGCAACGATACGGTAACGCTTCAACTTGTCGATCCTCACACGGTGGCTGCGATTTATAGTCGCGACAATCAAGTGGCGCAAAAGGACAAGTGGGTAGTCTCGCCAGATGGGCAACAGATGACGGTCACCACCACGGGCTCGCTTGAAACCGGCCAGCACATCACGGAGACCCTGGTATTCAAAAAGCAGTAGCGCTCTACGCGTCTGTAAAGGCAAGGGGCTCAGCGGCCGAGGACGCGGCGTTTAGCTCGCGAGGCACAACCGAAATGATCCCCTTGCGATGCATGAATTTCAGAATGCCATTGACCGTATCCTCGAGCGATGGGTCCGCTATTCCACACGGGGAGGCATCCCGAGCCTCTTGGTAAGAGGAACTGTCATAACGTTTGAATTCCATAGCGGAGATGTTATCGACGGAACCCACCAGAAAATCGAGCAGAGGGAATAGCAGATCTTCTTTCCGGCATCTCCGAATCAATTCGGGAACAAAGTCCGCAATGCTGAATATTTTGAATTGCCGCCCGGTTGCCTTGGTAATGAGCCCGGTAATATCCAGCATGTTTGCATAGTCATCCCGCACCACGTGATATGTCTTATTCTCCGTACCGGGAGTGGTCGAGATCGCAACGATATTGTTCGCCACAATGTCGGCGGGAACGAAACTAACCTGGTTCAGAGCATCGACTCCTATGCCGTGATTCACCATGAAAGCCACCAAACGCACCGCAATATCGAAGTTGTTGCCGCCACCCGTAACGGAAGGGCTCACAAGCGCAGGCCGAAAGATCCTCGTCGAAAGTCCCCGACTGCGCGCGTCGGCCACCACCTGTTCCGCTACCCATTTTGACTGGCTGTAGCCAAAATCGAGAAGCTCCATGTTCTGGTTGAAGTCGGTCTCACACAGGACGCTCTTAACTGCCCACCCAAACACGAAGGTAGTCGAGACGTAATTGAACTCCTTTGGCCGTCCATCGAAGGCCAATCTCAAGACCTCGTTCGTTCCCATCACGTTCGCGTCACGCATTCGGTCGTAGTTGAACAGGTAGTTCACGGTTGCGCCGTTGTGGAACACCGTGTCCATCTCATTTGCGAGGAAATCCCAGACATCCTGCGTCAGGCCCAACTGGGGCAAGGCTAGATCGCCGCAAATGGGAATCACCCGGGCCCCGAACATTTGCATCAACGCGGCCGGGCAAGGTCCCATCGATTCCATCGCCGCCCTCAATCTCTGCGTGCCTTGTGCTTCATCGGGAGACCTGACGAGAACATAGATCTTTGCTCGCGTCTGTTCCAGAAGGCTCTTCATGAGAAACGGTCCGATGAAACCGGTACCGCCGGTCAGCAGCACATGGTTCAGGACCGGGATCTCAGGCAATGGCGCCGGCGCTGGAGGCGCGAAGATGAGCTTTCTGTCGTGGCACATCATCTCCTTTTCCGCCGCGCGCTGCTCTTCGCGGAAGGCCGCCAGGGAATGACGCAGTTGAACCAGTGCTTCTTCGGGAGCACTCTCCAACTGCTCGGCCAGGCGGAACAGGTCGGCGACGCTGACCCGCTGAATGACGCCGATGTCGACCTGTCTCGCCAGCATCTCTGCGCCTCTATCCTTCAAAAGCTCCTTTAGTTCATGCATGAATACAACAAGATCGAGGGAGTCAAGCCCGGCTTCGACGAGGTTGTACGATTCCATGCCAGTCAGGTTGTACCTGGCTTTCAATTCGTCGAAAGTGGACTGCATTGCGGTGCCGGACTCGAAGGCGCCAGCGTCCTTCTCGCGAGAAAACTCGGAGAGAACCGTGAACTTTCCTTCGACCCACATGTGCTTGGCCCGATGGCGCATGATCTTGCCCGAACTGGTTCTCGGTATCGCGCGAGGTGCTATGAAGGTAATTAACGCCACTTCTACGTTGAGATAACTTCGGACCGCTGCGGCAATCTTCCGTGCGTCCGGGAGCGCATTTGGATTTTTCACTTCGGCCACGATTGCCAACGCCGGCTCACTGTCTTCGTGAATTTGGAACGCGGCAACACAATTGGCTCGGATCAGACCGGATGCCCGCTCCACGACGTTCTCGATATCCTGGGGGTAGTAGTTTTGACCGCGAAGGATAATCATGTCCTTGATACGGCCGCAAACGAAGAGTTCGCCTTCATGGAAAAATCCCATGTCGCCGGTGCGAAGGTACCCATCGTCATAAGGGCTGTCGTCTACCAGCCGCGCATGAAACTGCTTCAGCGTCAGTTCAGGGTTTTTCCAGTAACCCAGGCACTTAGCGCTCCCAGCGATCCATATTTCGCCCAGATGGCCTGCCTTGAGAGCGACATGCTGCTCCGGATCTACGATCTTGACGTCGAGACCCTGCAGGGGGATTCCACAACTGACGATCTGCGTGGCCGCGTCGATCTCGGAAACTTCGGTGGTCATGCGAGCCATTCCCAGGGCGAGGGCACGCTTGTTCACCGAAACGATATTGCGACCGCCGAGTGAAACCGCCAGAGTATTCTCAGCCAGTCCGAAGGCGGCATAGAAGCTCTCTGATTTGAGTCCGTAGGGCTGAAATGCCTCAAGAAACTTGGTGAACGTATCCGGCTTTACCGGTTCCGCTGCGACCATCAATACTTGGAGCGAACTCAAATCGCAATCTTCGAGACTATTTTTGGAAAGTCTTCTGGCCCGCAGGCAATAGTCGTAAGCGAAGTTGGGGGCTGCCGTCGCAGTAGCACGGTAAGTAGTAATCGCTTCGAACCACAGAACCGGGCGCTGAATGAAGTCCATCGGTGCAAAGCCGTACGTCGTCCCACCCCTCAGCGCCGGATAAAGGTAGCAACCGATCAGACCCATATCGTGGTACTGCGGAAGCCAGGAAACAACTACCGGATCGGAATGATCGATCACGAGCGGACAGGTGTGCAGGATGTTTTCGTGCGTCACCATCACGCCCTTGGGCTCCATGGTCGATCCCGACGTGTACTGCAAAAACAGAATCTTCGAAATATCGAAAAAAGGCTCGTCCGCAATCAAATCCACGAAGTCTTCCGTGACGATCCAGGGAAGACCGGAAATGTAGTCGACGTCGACTCCGGACGCCGAAACTCCACTTCTGGCGAGATTCGTCTTCAGGGATGCGTGGTAGTCTTTGCTCGTTAGAATCCCGGCTGCTTGGCAGTCCTTGGCAATGTGGACCATTTTGTAGAGAGCGCTCTGGAAGCCGCGAGAACCTGGAGGATAAACGGGGACAGGGATCAATCCTGCGCGCACGCAACCAAAAAACGCGCAGATCATCTCGAGCCCGGGTGGATAGGCGAGTAGGAGCCGGTCCTCCGCCGCGAAACGTCCGTCTTTCCGCAAATATCCTGCGATCGCCTTCGTTCGCTCGAGAAACCGCGCATAGGAATAGCTTTCGATCGGATTGCCGTTCAGGTCGAGGTAAGAATAGAGGAGTTTGTGCGGGTGCTCATCCCCCAGCCTATCCAGTTGGTCTAAGATCGACGCCATAGTAAATCTGCCATGCCCCCAAGGTGGATAAGGAAAGCTCCGTACGTTAAAGGAATCAAACGTGTTACTGATTCCCGTGCCATGATGAATTTTAGATTCTACTTAGTCTCGGGGTGCGGAATTATTGTCTCGCCGACCTTGTTAACAACGAAAATGAACGCACTGTCATAATGTCGGCCCAGTTCGTAACCAAGTCCCTTTGTAAACGAGCGGGGTGGGAAAGTCTTACGGGATTCCCCGGGCGTCTAATGGCCCGTTCAAAAGCATCTTCGGTAAATACGCTCAATCCGTTCATGTTAGCAGAGACATGCAGCAATGCAACGCATTCTCATTTTTAGCAACGAGGTCCTCACCCGCCTCGATTTGATTGGAATGTCCTTGATTCTCTATAAATTCTCGCGCTACCATCAGTTTTCGATGCTGCCGGGCGGGGTCGACGGATCCCGTGCTGCCTTGAGACGACGCTGCCAACGGAATGCACCGAGGCGGCTTACAATGATCATGGAGGCGCCGGTGACGTCCGAAGCCAGATCGGTAATCACTCAAGATCCGGATATAGAGGACCTCGTTCCATCGGAGGTCTTGCGTCGGCAGTCCGCCAACGAACCTGCAAGTGCGCCTTCTTTTCCGAAGGTTTTGCGCAGACGCCTTGACAGGTTCTTTGCCGACCGGAATATTTCTCCCAAAGCCGACCGAACGATGTGGATCAAGATCGCCGCAGGCCTGGCAGTTTTGGTGGGGAGTTGGATTGCGCTGTATACGCTCAGGCCAGATTCGTGGAGGTTTGTCGCCATCTACCTTCTGGGAGGCCTCGCGCAGACATTTCTTTTGCTGAACATCGCCCATGACAGCAATCACAACGCCATCTCTTCTGTGCCTTCTGTGAACAAACTTCTAAATTATGTTTTCGATCTTTGCGGAATCAACTCGTATATGTGGCGCATTCTCCATCATCGGGGCCACCACTCCTGCATCAATCTCCATGGCGAAGACGATGCGCTTACGGGGCGGGGCATATTTCGGTTTACTCCCCATGAACCCCGTGCCCCCCATCACCGGTTCCAGCACATCTATGCCCTGTTCTTTTATGCGCTATTCTCTCTCGACTATGTTTTTGTGAGAGATGTTGAGTGCTTTTTCTTCCCTTCCCACGAATATCTGAAACGAACCAGGCATCCACAGCGAGAGTATTTGATCCTCTTCGCAGGAAAAGCGTTCTACCTGACCTATATGCTCATTTTGCCGGTGGTCGTCTTGGGGAAATCGCCTCTTCTGGTCGCTGCGGCGTTTCTGCTGGTCCATTTGATCGTCGGTTTGACCGTGTCTCTGGTGTTCCAGACGACGCACACGATCGACAGCACGTACTTCCCTTCAGACCGCAGCGAATTTGACAACGGCGTGTATCACATCTTCGCCACAACAGCCGATTATGCAACGAGTAACCCGCTCGTAGGTTGGCTTGTTGGTGGGCTCAACCACCACATCGCCCACCATTTGTGCCCTTTCGTATGCCATACCCACTACGGTGCGCTGACCCAGATTGTGAAGGAAACTGCCGAAGAGTTCGGAGTTCCGTATCGACAAAATCCCACCATGACTCGGGCGATCGTGCATCATCTGATACTTTTAAAGAAATTGGGAAATGAAGGCTGATTTCAATCAGTGATTTTTTACCTATGACTACTCAACCGCTTCAGAGATCCCGCATGAAATTCCGCCGCTTTTGTGCAAGGATTCGGGCAGTCATGTGGGTCGCGAGGTATGACGTTGTCCTCACCGATACGTGTCGTCTCCCGCTCGCGCTCATTTGCGGATTCGCCTGCGATGGTCCGCAACCCTGTGAAGGTTTTGTCAAAGTACGCGGAACAGTTCGGCGATACCTTCCGGTTTTATTTGGGTGGCCTGAAAGAGGCAATCGTTACTACCAATCCCGCGGTCATTCAGCATGTTCTTAAGACCAACGCCGAGAATTACCAAAAATCCGACATTCAAGTGAAGCGGATGGGCCACTTCCTGGGCAAAGGTTTACTCACCACCCACGGCGAGGCGTGGCGGACACAACGGCGTCTTATCCAGAAGGGTTTCGATCGAAAACAACTCGAGGCTCTGTCCTCGATTATGCAAGATTCCCTTGTTGATTCGCTTAGGGTTTTCGACAGGCAAATCAGCGACGGTCCCGTCGATATCTACCCTCAACTGATGAAAATGACCTTCGCGATGGTCGCCAAATCGCTGTTCGGCGCCCGGCTAAGATCTGAAGACATCGACTTCGTGAGTCATACCATCTCCACCGTCCAGGAATTCATCGTTCGGCAAACTCTTCAGCCTTACCTGAATCCCTGGTTTGCGGTCTCGGGCGAACTGCGCAAACACGAAAACATGCGAACCCGCGCCGACAGCATTCTGCTCGAATACATAAAGGCACGCCGACACCAGCCGCCTGGCCACGATCTGCTGCAGACTTTGATGGATGCTCGCTACAGCGACGGCGAAGGCATGAGCGACGAATTAGTCCTGAGCGAGAGCATGCAACTCCTGGTCGCCGGCCATGAAACCTCGTCGAATGCTCTGTCGTGGCTTCTTTACCTCTTGAGTTCGCGTCCGGACTGCCTTGAAAAGCTGCGGCAGGAATTCGATTCTGTTCTGGGCGATGCGCCATTGAGTTACAGCGACGTTCCAAGATTCGAGTTCGCCACCCAAGTCATTCAAGAGGCCCTTCGCCTCTATCCTCCGTTTTGGATGATCGACCGCATGGCTGTCCATGACGATCGAGTAGGCGATCTCGCTATACCGCGAGGATCGACTGTGATTGTGTTTGTTTATGGCGCGCACCATGCACAGCGCTATTGGCAGGACCCAGAAAGTTTCGACCCAGAGCGTTTCAGCAAACCGAACGAGAAGCTGCACACACCCTTCACCTATCTGCCCTTCGGAGGCGGACCAAGGGGCTGCATCGGCGGAAACTACGCGATGCTGCAGATCCTCATGATCCTGACTTCTCTGCTCAGGAAATACGATCTTCAACTTTCTCCGGACCAGACGATCGAACCGCGCCCGATGGTGATTTTGCGTCCGAAGCACGGAATCCGCATGACTTTCACTCAGATAATCGCACGCAACCGTCATGCTGTCGTCCAGGAATAAAGGAAATTGAGTCCCATTCGAGCTACGATTATCACTACAAATCTCCTGCAAATGCCTAGACGAAATTTGGCGATAGCGCGTTGGTCACTCTAGTTCTCACCCAAATTTATATCAGTGGATTTGAAGGAGTACTTAGCCTTCCATTGCGCCCCAAAAGCGGTTCCTCACCCGACCATAGAGTCTTTTCATCCACTTAGGCATCGCGTCAAAATAAGTTGACTATTTTATAGGCGGCAGATTTAATGGGTTATGCGCAATCGTCCGGTGCCAGAGCAGATTGAAGCGAAATACCGTTTATTGTCTCCGTTGATGGATTGTCCGGCGTCAAGCGTTTGGTTTGGTCAGCGACAACCTAAATTCCCGATAGTTGTTGTAACTTCTTTTCTCTCCTCTCTTGTGTCGTTG
>OBLU010001766.1_pt1 | contig 19949 bp, 22 predicted proteins | sample 1518681 | NCBI WGS metagenome assembly OBLU01 (sample SAMEA3539304, study PRJEB22396) | soil metagenome | biome: tundra; feature: field; material: soil | place: USA | collected 2010-05 | depth 0.15 m
CGATTGTTTTTGCGCCCGCCGCGCGGCAGCCAGGAGGTGACATGAAGCACGGAGTTCAAAATGAAAAAGGAAATCGGGAAAACAAAAAGCAGAAATGCAATTGATGCGTGATGCGTGATGCGTGGTCAACGGGCAAGCAGGGCGCAAAGTAAAAAGCTGCCCGGTGAAATACTAAACTCCATTTCACGGGCCAAGGAAACGCTGAAATACTGATATGACTGACGACCGGCTTCCGGCTGCTGACCGCCGCTGCCTGATCTCTGGCCTCCGCCCTCTGGTTTCAGAGTGCCAGCATTTCAGCGTTTCAGCGTTTCAGTTCTCAGCATTTTAGAATGCGCTCTCGCTCTTTGCGTGGCGCTACCTTCATTTCTGCTTTCTACTTTCTGCTTTTGTTTAAACGACGTGCCCCGGTTTCTCGCCCTTTCCCGTCAGCCAAAGATAGGTGGCGTCAATCTTGCGGATCACAGATTCCAGTGAAAATTCCTCGCTTGCCCAGTCACGCCCGCGCTCGCCCATGTCCCGCAATTGTCCCTGTGAAGTATTCAACGCCCCCGGAGAGCTTCGCGTAAAGCCTCAAAGTTCGGCGGGATAATCCAGCCGCAGCCAATTCGAACGATTTCGGACCAAGGTGTGGCAGTGGTGAAAATGACCGGAGTGCCATGCGCCAGTGCTTCGGCAATGCCTTAATTTCGGAGCGCGACTCTGTGAGCCGCAGCACGTCGCCATTGCCAATCAAGCCGCTGCGGGTCACAGACCCGCAATTGGCGGATGTTGACAAAATCAAACAATGGGGCATAATGCGGGCATGGCAATCACCTTAAACATTTCATTGGCCGAGGAACAAAAAGGCTGGCTTAATTCCCGCCAGGAGGCCGGGGGCTTTTCCAGTCAAAGCGATGTGGTGCGTGATTTGATCCGCAGCGAACAGGAACGGGAAAAGCAGGCGCTTTTGATTCAGTTCCGGCAAATGGAGCAGGACGGGAGCAACGAAGTTGAACCGGCGGAAGTCCTGAAACTGGTCAAACAGGTGAAAAAAGCCCGCCGTGCATCCTAAACCGCGTGCCATCCTTGACAGTTCCGTTGTGGTCTCCGGCATTGGCTGGCGCGGCGGAGACGCGCGCAAGGTTTTAACCTTGCTGGCGGCGGGCGGCTTTCAATCATATCGCACACCTTGGCTGACGGCCGAGTGGTCGGAAACGGTTCAATACGTTGCTGAAAACGAAAAACGGTGGAGAAACCCAAACTGGATCCACTGGCTGGAATGGCTGAAGCGCTCCTCAAAATTGGAGGCGGACATTCCCATTAAAAAAACCGTGAAGCGCGATCCCAATGATGACGCCGTGGTGATGGCGGCGGTTGCGGTTCATGCGTCCTACATTGTCACCTCGGACGGCGATCTGCTTTCTCTTCAGAAACCCTACGGTGCGGCCTGTATCACGCCTCGTGATTTTCTTGGCGTCATTTTGCGCCAGCCCTAAACCGGATGGGAGTTGGATTCTGTCCTCCTTGGCCTGTGAAATGGAATTTCGTATTTCACAGGCCGAGGCCCGTGAAGTCTGCCCTGGCCCGTGAAGTGCAAAGCTACTTCACCGGGCTACTTCACCGGGCAGCTTTTTGCTTTAGACCACACAGTCCGGCCTCGGCCCGGCGCCCAGCATCCATTCATAAACGGCGCGGGATTGTGCGGGAGGCTGTTTCAGGCCAGCGGATTTATGATTTTCAGGCCGAAATTTTCAGCGGGTTCAAAGTGTCGGACGTTGTTGGTGGCCATGACGTGACCGTGAAACAGGCAGGTCGCCGCGAGCAGGGAATCCTCGCACGTCATTGTTCGGTTAATGCCCTTCAATTCTTTCAACAGGGCCTTCCAGCGGGTCAGCACGTCCAAATCCAGCACGAGAAAACTTTCAGTGAACCGGTCTTCCGTGTCCGCCATTCTCTGTTCGAGTTCTTTGCGGTGTGATGCTGGGGCGGTGGCAACGCCGTGTCTCATTTCCGCCACGGAAACCAGGCTGATGAAGCTGTCGGCCTCGTTTTTTTCCAGCCAACGTGCCAGCTTGACCGGCAGGGTTTGCTTGTTGAAAGTCGAAACAATATCCGTATCCAGCAGGTAGCTCATTTTGTGGACAGGGTGTGGCGTTCAACCGGCGGAAAAACGGCGGTTTGATGTCGCAAATGTGCCAGCAGTCCACGTGCGCCGCGCCGGGCTTGTTTGCGCGGCGTCAATAACAGGCTGCCTTTGCCGTCGTTCAATTCGCGGGCGTCACACGGGCCGCCGGTTTCCAGGCCGAAAGCCTTGCGCCATTTCAGCGGAAGCACGGCCTGTCCCCGTCGAGTAACCGTAACTGTCGTTAGCGTTTCCATATAGGTAATTATCGCTTACCTTCTTGCTCGTTTCAAGCTCAAATTGATCGAACATCTTTGGACGGTCCCCTTTCAGCTTTCCCCGGCCCGTGGAATGCGAAGCATATTCCACCGGGCAGCTTTTCAGCTTTTTCCGCTCGGCGCTTGGCGTCTGTCCTCCGCCTTCCGCCCTCTGGCTTCCGTTCTCTCCCAATTTCTACTTTCTACTTTGCCTCAATCACACATCCCGGCTTCGGCCCGGTGCCCAGCATCCATTCGTAAACCGCGCCCATTTGGCGGGAAATGGCCGGCCACGCATAACGATCTTCAATCAATTGTCGTCCGCGCCGGCCCATTTCGCGCCGTTCCTCCGCCACGGCGGCCACGAGCCTGCCGTCCTGCAAAACGCAGGCGGATGAATCCGGATGAAAGGCGTTTAAACCGAGGATTAAATTCATAAAAGTAAATTCTGAAACGCTGAATACTGAAAGCTGAAATAGTTATCCGGTGACGCGCTGGATGTAAAAAGAGGATGGAAAATGCCCTTCACTGATCTGGATGCCGCCTTGATACCGGGCCGGCAGATAACGAGGAAACAATTTCAGCAATTCCGGCAGTTGCTGATGGTGCAACATGCCCATGGCACACCTGACTTTAAAATGCGGATTGAGGGTCAGAAATGCCAGCAACAGCGCGGTTTCGTGCGAGAAAAATAACGCCTGGTCCAGTATATCCCCCGGATAGTCGTAGGGTAGATAAATGTCATGAAAATGAGCATACACGCCCGTGCGCAACCTGGGCAAAAACTCCAGCATTATCCGTGTCACTTCACCCGCCGGGCCCGCGTGTGGGATGAATCCACAAAAAACAGGTCGCCGTCCGCCAGTTCCGTCACGCATTGGGGATCCATGTCCTGCAACTTCTGCATGACCAGTTCAATGTCTTTTTGGGCGGCGGCCCGGCGCAAAAATTCGGTGGGATAAGGCTCCACACAAATGATTCGCGGACGATACCCGGCTTCGGCGGCCGCCCGCAGGCATATCGCCGTCGAAACGCCGCACCCGATCTGGAATATCTGCCGGGGCCGGTGCTTGAGAACGAAGCAATGCAGTACATCCGCCTCCACCGGCCCGTAACCGTCCTCCCCGTTGTCCCGGCAGGCCAGCTGGTGGACATCCTTCTGTTTCAGGTCGGACTGCACTGCCGGCGGGACCATTGCCTGCAGCCAAGCCGATTGGTCCGCCGCCGATGCTCCCGGCACACCTATCAACGAATAGGGCTTCTTCCATGAATCGGTGCCGCGCAAAATGCGCAAGTCCGGAATCTCCGAATAGAAATGCCGGGGCAGAATATCAAAGCCCAACCGCTGTCCCTGGGCAAACAGGGTGTGCAGTTGCGACTTGAAAAACTCTTTGAGCCTGCGCTTGACAGATTTGTCGTTGCCCTTGGTCATGATCCTGGTCTTGCTGTCTTCAATTTGTTGTTCCCTTTTTCCCGCTCGTGGCTGCCAGCTTGTTCTCCAGCAATCGCAGCGAAAGCATTATTTCCGCCAACGTCCGCTGAAAGACGTAAAACCAACCCGGCCAGCCGTCGAGAATCAATCCTTTCACCAGCAGCGTATAGAAGAACACCAAAAACGGCGCGACAATCATTTTGCGCCGCAGTTTGTCGGGCAAAGTCAGTTGATCCGCCGACGTTCCCGCCAGCTTCGCGGCTTCGAGCGTGGCGTAGCGATCCTGCGCCCAAAACCAGTGCGCCAGCGGTTTGCGGTCATCATGGTCAATCACGCTGTCGAGCCGGCCGGTCTGCCCGTTGATTTGCAACTGTTGGGTGTGGCCGTCTTGCACATATTGGCAGCGGTCTTTGCGGAACAACACGGCCCGGGGCGGATATAGTGTGCCTCGGAGTGGGCGGCCCCAGATGCAGTAACGAAACTTCCCAAAGTAAGCGGTCAATTTTTCGCCGGGCGATAATGCTTCCAGTTCTCCGGCAACGGTGGCTGGCAAAACATAATCCGCATCCAGCGACATCACCCATGGCGTGCCGGTCTGCCCGATCCCAAAATTCCATTGCTGCGTATGCGTGTCGAACTTCCGCGGCACCACGCGCACTTGTGGAAACTCGCGCGCAATCGCCGGGGTCTCATCCGTGCTGAAGCTGTCCACGATGACGATCTCCTTCGCCCAGGCCAGCCGCTCCAGCGTGCGCCGGAGATTCGGCGCTTCGTTGTAGGTCAAGATCAGCGGTGTAACTTGCTTTAACATGTTCTGATGAGTGCGCGTTTGCGCCCCCATGAACCGGGGGTTGGCCGTTCGGTGTTGTTCAAAATCCCCCGGCGGGGAACTTATCTTGGCTTCTCAAAAACCACCAGGTGCTGGTCCGCGATGTCGTCAAACGGCTCGGGTATCAGGTCGCGGACCTTCACAACTTTGGGATTCACAAAATGCCCTGCCAGGATGGTTGCCATCACCGACTCCTGCTCCCGGCAGAAACAATTCAGTCCGTAGTGTCGCTTGATTTTGCCGTAGATGCCGGCCCCGGCCCTCCATTCCGATTCCGAACGCCAGCCTTTGGCGTCGCTCAAAACGATGTGAAACACACACCGGCCGCCCGCCTTCAGCTTTGGGTAAACGCCGTCCAGGATTCCGCCAAAAACCTCGTCGGTTACATGCTGAACAACGGCAAATGAATAGGCCAGATCCACGGAGTTATCCGGGACGGCGGGAAACGTCCCGTCGCCCGCCAGGAAATACACCAGGTTGTCAGCGGGATTCAGCACCTTGGCGCATTCCAGCACTCCTTCCGAGATGTCGCAGGCGTAAACTAGTTTTGTCCTTTCACGGACGTATCGGGCCAGCCAACCAGGCCCGCACCCGACATCGAGGGCGATGGTGGCGGCATCGAGATACGGACCCAGGATCCGCTCGCAGATGAGGCGGCGTGATGCCCAGTTCCTCTCGCACTCCGCCTCCAGGAACTGCCGCGTCTTCATCGTTTTGTATTCGGGCCGGGCACTCCGGTAGAAGTAATGCGGGCTTAAGGCCAGCAGACGGAGGGCTATGGCCCTTTTCCATGCGGCCGGCGAATGCCTCACCATGAAAGGAACCCATCTGGCTCCGAGAAAGGATTGGTGCCTGCCGCCGAGGATAAGGGCCATCTTCAGCGTGTAGAGAAGCTTTTTCATGGATGTTGTTTCGGTGACTGCGCTATTTCCGCATATAATTTCTTAAAAGCCGCGCCCATGGACGAAATGGTAAATTGTCCGGCGGCCATTCGTTTGGCGTTGGCGCCCAGTCTCGCCCTCAAGGCCGCGTCGCCCAGCAATTGACCCAGCGCAGCGGCCAGGGGCTTAACCTCGGCCGGCACCACCATCAGGACATCCGCCGCGCGCGCCTGCACGTCTTCCGCCAGCGCCACGCCGGGGGTGGTAAGACAGGGCAAACCGGCGGCCATGGCTTCCATGAGCGCGATGCCAAAATTTTCCGAATAGGACGGCAGGATAAAAACCGTGGCGGCGGCTAATGCGGAAAGCTTGTCCACGCCGCCCAAAAATCCGGTCCAGATGATGTCACCCGTCAGCCCGAGCCGGTCCGCATGATCGCGCAAGCCAGCCACATAGCCTTCCTCGCCGCTCCCGGCAATCACCAGCACCGCCAACGGATGTTTGCGCCGGGTCTCCGCGAACACGGGCAATAACAGGTCCAGCCCCTTTTTTGCATCCAGCCGCGAAAGAAACAGGATCAATGTCCGCCCTTTCGCCTGTGGAAAGCGGTTCAGGAAAGTTTCCGGACCGGGCAGGTTTTTTAAAACGGTCGTGTCAATGCCCAGCGGAATGACCGCCGCCGGAGCCGTTGCCCCGGCCTGTTCCGCCTCGCGCTGTTCGGCGCGACTGGTGTAGTGCATCGCCGCTGCATACCGCAAAATGGGCTTCTCAACAAACTGAAACGAAAGCGCTTTGATCAGCCGCCGCCGATTTTTCATGCCCCAGCCATTCAGCACGCCATGCGGGCTGATGAGATAGGGGACACCGAGGCCGCGGGCGAATCTCGCAGCCGAATTGCTGGTGTAGGAAAACATCACGTGAACATGCACCAGATCGTAATCAGACACATGGCCGGCGATCCATTTCCGAAACGGCAGGGAAATCTTGTAAAACTCGGTTTGCTTGCGGAAGTAATAAACCCCATAGCCATCTCGTTCCACGCGCTGATTGGTCAAGTCCTCAAATCGGTGGCCCGGCCCGTCGTCGTCGGTGGTCGCCACATCCACCTTCAGGCCCGCGTTCGCCAGACTGCCGGCCATGAGTGGAATCAAGGAGCTGGTTCCTCCGTGTTTCGGCGAAAGCGATGGAATGACGTGCAAGACTTTCATCGGGAAAAACTGAAACGCTAAAACGCTGACAGACTGAAATAAATTCCGATTTTAGAATTTTAGTTTTGATCCAGATTATCTTTGATCCTGTAGTCTCATTTCAGCGTGTCAGTATTTCAGTTCTCAGAATTTTTGCATTCTGCTTTCACTATTTCAACTTTTCAGTGTGTCAACTTTTCAGTGTGTCAGTTTTTTGTTTTGCGATCACCTCGACACACGCCTCGTAAACCCGCTGCGTTTGAATTCCACGCAAACATTGAAGCTCCTGGTCGCAAACTTCCAGCCGGCAACCCGAACAAGGCACGTCAAATCGAAGCACTTTATGGCCTTCCCCGTAAGGCTCCCAGATTCCCGGCCAGTCACGCGCGGAAAATATGGCCACGCACGGTATTCCTACCGCCGCCGCCAGGTGCATCGCGCCCGTGTCATTTCCCAGATAAAACCGCGCGCTTTCCATAAGTGCGGCGGACTCCCGCACATTGAGTTCCCCGGCTGAACACAAGCCGGTTTTCCATGAAGCCAGCAATTTCCCACCCGCTTCACGGTCTTCAGCGCCGCCGATGACCACGGGGAAAATCCCGTGTTTGTCCATCAACAACCGCACCACCTCGGTGTAGCGTTCCAGAGGCCAGAGCTTGGCGGTATATTTTGCGCCGGGACAAATCGCCACCCAGCCGTTTGGCCCGAGTCGGGCACCGGCCTTTTGACGCCACCAATCCCCGGCCCGTTGACGCTCCGCTTCCGTGATGCCCAAATCCATGCAACCATGTCCGGGCACGGGCACCGGCAATCCATCCCGCCTCAACCGTTCCAGCAACGCGTCGGCTTCCTTGGGCAGCGGCGTCAAGGTTCCATTCGGTGATTTAGGCTGAAGGTCTTCGGCAAATCCGTTGAAAGCCAGCAAGCGCTTGATCCCGGTCGAACGGAAAAAAATCCTGTCGCGCAGCCGATGTCTTTTGGTCCGCCCGCTCGGCGTCAGATAAACCAAAGTTTCGAATCCTTGTTTCCGCAGTTGCCTGATTTGCCGCCAGGCCACCAGCAAGTTTCTTGCGGATGCCCCGCCCGGATATTTCTCAAAGCCGTCCACCAGGCCGGTTTTGGGCAGGACGGTTTCCGGCGGCAGGTGTGTTTTCCTGGCGGGGATTTCGCTTAAGACGACGATGCGGGCGTCGGGAAAATGCTTTCGCAACACCCACAGGCTCGGCAAGGCGGCAATGGTGTCGCCGATTTGCCCGATCCGGAAAATCAGGAGACGTTCTGACGTGCGGTTCACACGGCTATCGGCCCTTCGAGGCAATGGTGGAACACCGGCCCGTTAATTACGACGAGCCCTTTTTGTCCGCGGGACACCGCCTTCATAAGCCTGTTTCAACAGCACATAAAGGGCGATGGAAAGCAGAAAGACACTGCCCACCATCAGGGCAAAGGAAGACTCTTGATAGTAGAGGTTGAACAAGATTGACACGCCATAGACAAATTCAAGCGGGTTCATCTGCGGCTGATTGAAGAGCTGGCTCAGAAACGCCAGCAACATGCCAAACACGCCCATTCCCAGCAGAATTCCCCAGGTTCCAAAGTTGGCGTAAAGTTCAACGATCCATGGAAGGTTCAATGAAGTCGAAGTATCCCCCGCATCAAGGAACTTATAACGCTGCCCAAAATCGTTGCCGGTGACTTCCTGGGGCTTGCCCGGCCACAGAAAACGAGGAATCCACTTGGTGAGCAGGCTGGAGTAGGTGGCTCCATTCCAATAGGGTATGGTGCCGGGCGTCATGTTCACCACCAGCGACAAAAAGTTAATCATTGAAAGGCGGGTCGCCAGCACGCTAAACACATATGAGCGATCTTCGCTGGCCCCCCCGGACCCGGCGGAAAAGTAGTGATTTTGAGCCAGATTAACCAGCAGTTCTGCCCGTTGAATGGCCGAAGTGTTGTTTTGTTCCCCTTGAGACCAAGTCAACTGGCGAAACTCGTTCTTGACTGGGGTTAGCAGAACTAAGAAACCGAGGGACGAAACGGCCAGCACGGTCGCCAGTCTCGGGCGGTAGCGAAACGCAATCACGGCCATGAACAAGCCGAAATTAATGGTCGTGGATAGCAGCCCGGTCGTGGTCAGGAACAGCAGTTCAACCATCAATCCCACCGGCACCAGCAGATATTTCTCCATCATGGACAATCGTTTGGCCAGCCCCAGAACAAGGATCATTCCCCAACCCAAAAAACCCGCCGGCCTGGCAAACTGCCCCAGCGAGGGTATCGAATTCAGAACCGGCAGGGCATTGACACTCAAATGCAGAACCAAGCATCCCCACAACAAAAACCGCAGCTTGAAAGAACCACCGTCCCACGGAATCCGGACATGACTTATTTCTCGCCAAAAAATCCTCTCCCCGGCCAGATAGCAGGCAAACATGGAAAGCATGCCCCCAACCGTCAGCCACAAGGAAACGATGGACACATCTTCGACCCGGTAGGCCAAAACTGCCTGCTTTTCCTGCAAGTGGCCCGTAAAAAGTGGGAGGCCGAAACTGACGGCGTAATACAGGCCCACCAGCGGCAGAAAAGGCAGGGGAGGCTGCGGGGTTTCGAGCAGGTAGATGAGCAACGGAACGAATCCCAGCCCAATGATGGCGAGTCCAAGCAGCGTTTGATTAGGCGAGAGTTCGGCGGGATGATACCAGTAAAGCCAGGACAAACCGGCAACCAGCAAAACCAGTAGCGGAACAAACCAGTGGCTTAAGCGGCTTTGGCTCGGGGCAATTTGCAATTGGGGATTGTTCCCAGCCTTGGGCAACCGGTTCTTCCGGTTCCGACGCCTGGGGTTCATAACCTCCGGGAGGTCTCGTGACTGTATTTCTTCGTTCATTTGCAAATGGATACACCATCCAAAATCGTTTGCAGCCGGTCGGCATAGGTATGCCGGTTTTTCTGGCAGATGTGTTGGAACACTTTTCCGCCCAGGGCGCGGGCGCGCTCCGGTTGGGCACACAGCGCCTTCGACTTGACCACCAGCTCATCCAAGCCCAGATAATACTCCACACAATCCCCTGCGTCACCAAATAACTCGCGATGTTCAAGCGTGTCCTCAACCAGCAGACAGGCGCCCATGGCCGGCAGTTCCAGACTGCGCATCGCGTGGCCGTCCCGGTTGGCTTTTCGCCCTAAACAGATGTTTACGGTTGCACCACCTACCGCCAACCTAAGTTCCCGACCAAATACAAGGCCTTTCCAATGCGATCGCAGTTTGGCGTAACGGTCCCAATAAGCACCATACAAATTAACCCTAAGGCCCGCCTGGACCAGTGCCAAAGCCATAGGGATTCGGTCATAATCCGCGCAGCCAACAAAGGCTACATCACAAGCGAATCTTTCTCGTTCCATGGGAGTTTGGGGCAGTTCAGGAAAATGCAGTTCTTGATTGTAACCAAACGGCAAATACTCCACCTGCTGACAACCCACTTGAAGCAAATCGGCCAGATTGGAACGCCGAGGACTGTAAACGAGATCATAATGACGTAGAGATTTCAAAAAAAACCCGGCGCCATTTTTTGAATTCCAAGGGTCGTCGGTTAGAAAATTACAACGGCAGACACCCAATTTGCCGATCTTTTGCAACGCGCCGGCACCCGGAGGGGAAATGCCGGTTACCAGCAAGAGTTGCGGCTTAAACTTTCGGCAAACCGATTCGGCATCAGCATCAAATTGCCTCAATCGGGCCGGGTGGTGCCGGCCCAAATGAAAAAAAATCCGGTTCACCCACTGGTTGCTGCTCCAAGCTTTCTGCACATCCAATATCTCAGCAGTTAAGCGAAGCTGGTTTGAGGCAGTCAAAAGGTGTGCGCCGACATGCCATTCGTCGAAACGTCCGATTATACAAATACGATGAATAGACATACAACTTCGGGATATGGCGGCAATGGCATCATCCAAAAACGACTTTCATGCCGCCACCAACCTGTAGAAAACGTGGCTATAGCATGTCGGCTAGGCAGTCTGATTTCCCATATGCGGAACCAAAGTTAAAATTAATTCTTCGGGACAGCAAGGATAGTGCATTGCACGCCAAGTTTTTCTGCTCCAACAAAGTCATCCACCGATTTCACCGGACAGCCCAAATGAACTTCTGTTCCGTAATAGTCGAAATCTCTCAAAAATTGTTCCGCACTTTCAAAGGCAAAGGGTGTCGGTTCACTATTTTTGTGCAATTCGACAAGCACCGTCGGTCTTTTTTCTTTCCACAGCCGGCTGCCGTTTAGCAATGCGAATCCTTCACCAGTTTCCAGGTCAAACTTAAGGAAATCAGGGGCCGGAAAGCCACGTTCGAAAATCAACTCATCCACCCCACTACAGGGCACGTTCTCGATTTGAACCGATTCCAATGGGAAATTCTTCCCAGGCATATCAATTGGACCGCTAGCGGCGCCCAAGTTTGAGGCGAACCGAATGGTAGTATGGGCTTCTCCTATGGCAAGGTATTCGACTTGGAGGTTGCGCCATCCGTTCGCCTCCGGAAGCCTAGCGATTCTTTGGTAGTTTAAACTCGACGCCTCAAAGGCATAAACTCTACCATTCAGGCCAACGGCTCTTCGCATTGTCGCGGTGTAAATACCGATATACGCGCCACAATCGTATGCAATCTGCCCCGGTTTAATAATCTGCATTAATAGAGATAAAATCTTCCGGTCATAAGTGCCAAGCCAATACGAAGACTCGGAGCGAAAGTCCACGCGAATCCTTGTTCCACGGCTTGGGCCGGAAATTACTCTTACCCCCGTCAGGCCGTCCCGCCCCTTGAGGCATCGCCACAGAATCTCCTTTATTCCAGTTCTCAACCACCCTCCGCCTTTATAAGTCGTTTTCATACGCCTAAAGCCTCGCTTAATCCCTTGACGCACGTCTCATAACTGTAAATCTTCGCAACTTCTTGTGAAGCCGGCCGGCAAATTTCCCGCCATTCCGGGTGGCGGGCGCATTGCCCCAAAATAGCCGCCAAGCTTTCAATGCCACCGCACCGGTAGACAAATCCATTCTCTCCGATTCGCACCATGTCCGGCCAGCCGACCACCCGGTCTGAAGAAATCAAACCCAGTCCTGCTGGCAATGCCTCGTTAAAAACGCATCCCCATGGCTCTTCCGCTGGATTTACACAATAGTCAGATGCCAGCAGCAGTTCCCTCATTTTTGATTGGGAGACAAATCCCGTAAAACATGCTCCTTTCACTCCCGAACTGGCCACTTGCCGCCTCATTTGACCATTCAGTGGACCATCTCCAACCAGGAGCAATGTGCTGTGACCATTCATTCCCGGCTCTGCGGAAGCTCGGATATAGGCATTAACCAGATCAATCGGCCTCTTTTCAGAACGATGTTTGCAGGTGTTTATGAAAATGACTGATTTGTCATCCAACTGAAATTCGGAACAGATCTTTTTACGAATCGCCGCCCGCTCCGGCAATGATAATCCAAGCCCGAAGTATTCGTTGTCGGCGCTATAGGGGACAAAAAACAGCTTCTCGTTTGGAACGCCCCGCCGGCGATAAAATTCACGATTTTCCTTTCCGATATAGAGTAAGGCGTCGCACTTCCTTAAAAAGTATTTTAAGAATGTTTCCCTCACGACATTTCTCCATGCCGGCCGCCTCTTTACATCTTCATTTTCTCCTCTAAAGAATAGTTTAATGCCTCTGCTCTCTAAAAAACGGCAGGAACGCACATTTGCAATAGAGCTATAGCCGTGAATATAGACAGCGTCCGGCTTTGAGGCTGAAATACGATTCTCCAAATTGGGAAGGTAAAGGTGCCGCAATTTTTCTAAATTGTTTCGAGGCTCCCCTTGCGTCAGAAATTCGTAGGAATACCCCTGGAGCAAGTTATTATCATAACTTACAGATGTTCCCGACAACTTGTCGAAATAGGGACGGACTCCCCGATCGTTATGAAAAATAACATGAAGATCGAACGCGTCCATTTCCGCAATTTTAGTATATAGCGGAGCATGATATTGAATCGGGTGGCTGATGACGATGGTGAGTTTTTTCCGCTTCATGGTAGTGTCCAGTCTGCTATTGCCTCCGCCTTAAATGGAATGATCGGCAGCCCCGTTTGAATTCCCGGGTTTCAATTAATCAACCCCCGCTGCTTGGCCTCACTAAGCGCCGCACCAAAATTGTCTTCAACCGCCTGTTGGTGCCTGACCCAATCCACCAGCTCTCCTATGTCGGTCCTGAAATGGCAGCGCGGCTCAAAGCCGAGGAGTTTGCGGATCTTTGATATGTCCGCAAAACAATGGCGGATGTCACCGGCGCGAAATTCGCCGCTGCATTGCGCGATTATTTTTCCGTCCGTGAGCGCCTGGCTCAGCAAATCCGCAATTTCAATCACTGTTATTGGCTCACCGCTGCCCACGTTAAACGTCTTGAAATTGGCGGCCTCCTTTTCCAAACAAAGCCGCAGGGCAGCCGCAATGTCTGTGACATGAACGAAATCCCGGCTTTGCCTGCCATCCTCAAACACCAGTGGCGCCACCCCCTTGATATAACGGGAGCAAAAAATGGCGGCAACCCCGGTGTAGGGATTGCTGAGGGCTTGGCGGCTCCCATACACATTAAAGAACCGGCAGGCGACGGATGGAATATCGTAGGCCCGCCCGATCGAGTGAACCATTTCTTCCTGGCTGCGCTTGCCAATGGCGTAAATGGAGCATGGCTGCAATGGCTTGGTTTCAGGAGTAGGCACAGGTTTAAGTATCTCTCCGTTATCGTTGTCAAAAAGCTCCCACTTCCGATCTCGTAATTGCGCTTCGCTTCTGGGCGACACCGGAATGGCAGCGCCTGTGGAATTCACATAAGCACCTTCCCCGTAGATGCTCATGGAACTGGCCACAACAAGCTTCTTGGGCTTGTTTTTTAACTTCACGATTTCTTCGAGCAGCACGGCTGTGGCCAGTTCGTTTCCCTGCACATAATGCTCAATTTGATACATTGACTGGGCCACCCCGACGCGCGCCGCCAAATGTATTACGGCATCAATGCCAGATAGCGCACTGGCGATTAGCTTCCGGTCACCGCAATTGCCCCAGATATAGTTGCACTTGGCGTTTAAATAATCAGGCTGTTTGTTCCTATGAACTTGAGGCTCCAAGGAATCAACGCTGGTTACCGAATAGCCGGCTCCAACGAGGCTATCAACTAAAAAGCTCCCGATAAACCCTGCCCCGCCCGTGACCAGAACGTGTTTAATGTGTGACATAATGTTTATTTTGCTGGTGCCGTGAAGAATTGCATTTTAATCATCGCGCCACGCAACCCAGCAGAGGGTTCCTGATAATATAGCTTGAGAGCCAGCCGCCATGTCAAGAAATTTGCTGGTTGCGATTCAGGCTAGTGGTCCCGACTTGTCCGGGCAAGGTCATTCTGGTTTCCGCCGCCTCGCAGCTTCCACCGGCCGACAAACACCGTGAGTTTGTGCGAAGGGTGGCAGGCACACGCATCACCACCGCTCAATCACTTTGAGGGCTGGTTCAAACTGGCTGTCATAATTCCACTCGCTCAAAATCCGTTGCCGGCCGCGCTCGCCCATTTCTTGCGTTTTCAGTGGATGCTCCAGAAACCAGCGCAGTTGGTCGGCAATGGAATTCGCGTCATCAGGATTGCAGGCCAGTCCATAGCCCGGCTCTACGAACTTTTTTTTCCAATCCGGCAGATCGGACACCAGCAACGCCAGGCCGCACGCCAGATAGTCAAACGGCTTGTTGGATGCACCGGTCATATTGGCCATATTCACGTCCCCGCCTTGCAGCGGCATAAATGCCAGCCCCACGTCGCACAATGAAGCCCTTACAAATATGTCATGGCGCGTTGGCAATGCGCCGACAAACTCCACTGCCTTGCCCAAACCCAAACGCTCCGCAGCTTGTAGAAATGCGGTCATGTATCCCTTGCCGCCAACCGTTTCATAGCCCACAACTGATAGATGCACCCGACCCGGAAACCGGCTCATCGCCTCCAGCACGGCCATCGGCAGACGATCCCGGTTGATCGAGCCATGAAAAGCCAGCCGCAGTTCCCCCGCCTCCCCATTTCCGATTTCCGATTTCCCTGGCCCGTGAAGCGTTTGTCTTTCTACTTCACCGGGCAGCATTTCAGATTTCAGCGTTTCAGCAACCGTTTTCTGACCTCTGACCTCTGCTCTCTGCTCTCTGCTCTCCGCCTCCCCCCCCACTTCTTCCTTACGCGGACAATTATACACGCACAATGATTTTTTTTGCCGGCCAGTGGCTTGCACAAAAAGCTCCAGCCGTTCTTGATTCGGCAACACAACTAAATCCGCTTCGCGGCCCACGCGCTTACGAGACCACAAAAGGAAAAGCTGAAAAGTTGAAACCGCCTTAAATTCTGAAACGCTGACATTCTGAAACGCTGACATTTCGGCTTTATTATCCAATTTCAGAATTTCAGGTTTCAGCATTTCAGCTTTTGTCTTTCCCGCCTCCGGCGAATCATGTTCGTGATACAGCACTTTGCATTTAGTAAATTGTCCGACCAACCACGCTGCCGGACAACTCATCAAGTCGGAGCAATAGACCCACGCCGGACGTTGCCATAGTGCGCGCCACAAGGCCATAAAAGTAAAGGCGCCGAAGTGCAGCTTCTGCGAAATTCCCGGCGGCTTGTATTGCCACAAAGTCTGGCAACCAGCAAGCGGTTCGGGAAAAACAAGCTTGCTGCTTTCCCCTTCGCTTTGGACGCCAAAATACCGGACATCCCAGCCCGCGTTCAGCAGCATCAGCCCGGACTGTTCCAACGGCGGATAGTTGGCGGGGTTGGTATATTGAACGTAAAGGATGTTTTTTTCCAAGATGAAAATGCTGCCCGTTGTTTCTACTTTCCGAGCATCACTGCGTTGGCGGCTGGCACCCTTTTTTCGCCCGCACATAAACGCTGTCCGCAAAATGTGTAATGAGTGGAACGGTGTGTGACATCCTTCGCAGAAGTTCAGAAACGCGGACGGCGCATTTCATGGCCGGGATCATGAATTTTTCATCCGCCGCCTGAAGGCCAATCCCAAAAAAGCAGTCCACTTCAAATGAAACCACGCCAAAATTTTCCTCAAAAAGCGCGCGCAGATCGTTCAACGACCAGTAACGCACCTCGAAACCCTCTGCTTTTCTGAACCGCCTTTGAGCCTGGCGCACCAAGGGAAGCAGCCCCAATCGGTTGGGGCAACAGAGTTGCAAGGTTCCCCCTGGTCGAAGCAGGTCGTAAAATAGTCGGACCATTCCCCGGTCATCTCGGATATGTTCCAGGGTTTCCAGACAAATAATCTGGTCAAATTGCCTGCCCAAATCCCGAAGTTTATAAGCGTTGAGGCACAGGAAGTTAATGCGTTCGTTATCTGAACCAAAAAAGGATTTTGCCTTGTCCACCTGTCCTTGATCAAAACTGATGGCCGTGACACGATTCCCTTTCCTTGCTGCCGCCAGGCTGAAAGCGCCATTGCCAAAGCCGACATCCAGCGTCTCAATGGGTCCCGCCTTAAAAAGCGGCGGCAGCCAGCGGTAACGACACCGCGTCGTTAGGTCCAAACCGGGAAACAACAAACGCTTCAGACAGTTTTTTATATTCATTTTTTGAATGAAAAATCAGATCAATTGAAACAAAGTCTCCTGATTCCGGCGTCGTATCGCTCTCCATAGGCTCGCCACGAAAGGCGTGTTTGGGCCGCGCCCAGAATGTTCCGGACTCCGGCCTGCGTTCCGGCCCTGGCCAGTGTTTTTTCAATGCCCGCTCGTAATGCGGACACATCATCCGGCTTGACCACGGTCACCCAGGTTGGATCGTCCAATAATTCCGCCAAATCCTCCCCGCCCGTCCGGTCGGTGCAGACCAGCGGCAGGCCGCAGGAAAGCGCCTGGCCTAAAACCACGCCAAAACCGTCTTCTCTTGATGGCAATACAAAGGCATCGGCTTCAGCATACACACTTGCCAGCTTTGACTGCGGCACAACCCCGCGCGATTCAAAGTTGGCGAGCTTCGGAAACGGCATATCTCCCGCAGAGCCAACGTGAATCAATTTCCAAGGCTGACCCTCTATTGCTTTAGCCAAAACATCACAACCTTTGCGCAAACACCATGTTCCGGCAAACAACAGTGTTGGCAGTTTATTGTGCGGCTTGGGCGTGGGCGGAAACATCGTCAAATCCACGCCGTAGGGATTGCGGAACAATTTTTCTTTTGGAAATCCGCGTTCCAAGAAACTGCGCTCCACATGGCGCGAAGGAATGGAAACCACGTTGGCAAACTTATAACCCCACAGTTCGCGGCGCACATTGAACTCCGGCACGGCTGGTTTCTCCATGCCCGGAATGGCTTCCAAGATTTCCTTTTGCGACAGAATATGCCGGCTGCCACGTTCCAGAACTATTTTAGCGCCATATTTCTCCCGTGCCATCTGTGCACTCTTCAAGCAGAGTCCTGACATGCCGATAAAAATGTCACACGGTTCCAGCAACTGCGCCACCAAACCGTCCACGGCCCGTTGCAGAAGAACATCCAGCTTTTCGCCCCAAGCTTTTGGCCCTTGGCGCTGCGCCGCAATGAGCGGCAAAACATACGGCAACAAACTGCGGTGACAATGCCGCGGCAGGCCAAACTGTTCCGCCCGTCGGCGCGGCACGTAGGAATAAAAAGCAACCTCATGTCCCAGCGCCGCCAGTTCCCGCGCTAGATCGAGCACATGAAAACGACCGGTAGTGACAACGGAAATCCTCATTACCGCCCTCTTATAAAATCAGGACGCTTCGTATTAGCACGACGGAACATTGTTCCAACATTTCCGGGTAAAATGCTATGCGCCGGGGGCAGTATAAATATCAGTCATCGTAATCCAAGGACGGGCAATGCCAAGTCCCCTGAAACTTTGGCGATGCCAACCTTCTAAAAACTTGGGAACCTCGCGATATTCAGCTAGGTGGGCATCGTCAAAAACAAGCAGCCCGCCTGGCCTTATGCACCCCCTGGCTTCCATCATGCAAGACACTCTTTTTAATGTGTCGGTCTCGGTATTGTCCACGATAACAAGATCCCAGGGAGCGCCGGCGTGAACGTAACGAGGAAAGGCGGCAATTTGATCTTTTGTGGGATGATCGTGACAATGTTCAATCACGTGCCAGTTCAAATTCCCACCCGACGCTTGTTTTATGGTGTTAACCCACTCCGAACTCGTTTCAACGCTCGTAACTTCGCAGCCAAGGTTGAGCAGGAAGATGGTGGACCCCCCGCTGCCAAACTCAAACACCCGGCTACCGGGCTTCACTTGCTGGCGGAGGAAATCGATCGCGCTCCAGGAAAAATATGGCAATCCCTGTTGCAATGGACTGCGCCCGTCACGTTGGTCCCGAATGTATCGGACTCCTTCAGTTGGGCATTGCATCATCCGCGCGAATACACCGGCATAGGCGGTAAGCCGAGTCTTAGCCTTGGCGAGAAAAACACGGGGTGGGACGCGCCAAGTGGAAACCGAAAATGCCGTAGGTAGTCTATTATGCATAATTATATCTTTGTTGGGGATTGGAGTTTCACAACCGGTTGCTCGTGAAAAAAGAAGTGGGCACCCTAAGATACAGATTGTCGGACCCAATGCACAGTCTCAGATGACTTAGAGGGCTAAAACAACTTCGGGGCATAACTTAATTTATAAGTCAAATCGCCGTTCCGTTTACCCACTGGTCGGGCCGGCACCCCGGCAACAATCGTATAGGGATCGACATCTTTTGTTACTATCGCACCAGCGGCAACCACCGCGCCATCACCAATTGTCACCCCCGGCAAAATCATCGCCCGCGCAGCAATCCAAACATGGTCTCCAATGGTGACTTCTCCTCCCGTTGAGGAAAAGTCTGGTGATTGAGGATCATGTCCCATGCTTAAAATCACGGCCTCGGGGCCAATTGAGACGTCATTTCCAATGCGAATCGGATAAACCCGGCCATCGAATAAACAGCCAAAATTGATCACATTCCGTTCGCCTAAATAAACGTTCGACCCGTGAAAAAAACGGCAGTCCATTTGGAATGAGGTGCCACGGCCCACGCTACCCAAGAAACGTTGAAGAAAAGCATTGCGGACACGCCGGGAAGGGACGTGCGTTAGCCAATGGTTATAAAAATAAGTCAATAATAAGCTGGTTCGACCACTCATATTTGAATATCTATTTTTTTCTAATCCACAAGCCGGACGCCCTAAAACCTTTTGCGTCGTGGAAATCGGAAAGAAAGTAGGCACATCATTTCAATAACTTCACGCGCCGCCGGAGCAGAGTTATGAACTCCGCCGCGTTGACCCCCAGCACCGACGCCACAAGACGATACGTGCGCGGCTGCCGGGTGGTGAACGAGTTTGAAAGCCGGCGGGCTTCCCCGAGCATCTTATTAAAAAATGGACGGTCTTTCTGGTAGTAGCAGCGGACGATTTTGAAATAAGATAGGGCCATGGCCTGACGGTATGTGGCAGTCAACCGGCCGGACGCACCGAGCTTCCTTTCAGCATCCTTCAAAACCGAGATGATGTTATCGTGCATCTTGCTTGAGTCACGCGTGGACACTGTTCCCATGGCGGGGCGGCGATAAACCGAGCAGCAACCCGGCAGATAGGTATAGTTCGCACCGGCCATGGCAATGCGAATATGCAATTCCCAATCTTGGGCAGAAGATAATTTTTCATTCCAACCGCCTGCCGTTTCTATAACATGCCTCTTAAAAAGAAATGAGTGCAATGCCGCCACCCAACCGCCGAGCAGTGCTTCCAACATATCAGTCTTGGACCCTGAAACCTCAATTGGATGAAAGAATTTTGTCCCGTCCGAATTCTCCTGCATTCGCTGCCAATCTTCATAAACCAGATCGGCAGCCGTTTCTTCAAGACAGGCCACTTGGCGGGCGATTTTTTCCGGCAACAAGTAATCATCCGCATCTAGGAACTGAACATATTTTCCGGAAGAAAGCGCAAAGCCCCGGTTTCTGGCTGCATTTCCACCCCGATTCGGCCCGGTTTCCCAACGGATTTTATCCCCAAACGATTTTATCACCTCAAGACTCCTGTCTGTGGAACCGTCATCAACAACAATCACTTCAATTGGCTGATAAGTCTGGTCGAGGCACGAATGAATGGCTTCGCCAATCCAGCGCTCCGCATTAAAACAGGGAATAATAATGGATACGAGTTGGGCCATTTCAGCTTTCA
>OBLU010001767.1_pt1 | contig 19944 bp, 16 predicted proteins | sample 1518681 | NCBI WGS metagenome assembly OBLU01 (sample SAMEA3539304, study PRJEB22396) | soil metagenome | biome: tundra; feature: field; material: soil | place: USA | collected 2010-05 | depth 0.15 m
ATTGTGTGGTGCCACGGTCGCCGAGTCGCGCCGTAGGTCTGCCAGGGTGGCCAGCTCGGCGGCTGAGGTCCTGCGCTGCTCGACGAATGCCCGGTCGGCCAGCACGTCGTCGACCAGCCCGAGCATGGACGGGTCCGGAATGCCAAGGGTGAAGCCAATGGCGCGACAGCCCTGCACGACGTCGGCGTCTATGACCATCTGCTCCGTGGCCGGGTCCTGCACGTTGTAGACGCAGGCGATCTGGGTGCCTGCGTACACCTTGGCCTTGGCCAGGCGGTACTCCTCCAGGGACCCATGCCAGTCGAGGTGGTCGGGCGCGAAGTTCAGGCAGGCTGAGGCCACGGGTGCAATGGACCTCTGCCAGTGCAGCTGGAAGCTGGACAGCTCGACGGCCAGCACGTCATACGGATCAGGGTGCAGTACCGCCTCGAGCAACGGCGTGCCCACGTTCCCCGCGCTGGTCGCGCGCAGCCCCGCGGCGCGCAGGATGCACGTGAGCATCTTGACCGTCGTCGTCTTGCCGTTGGTGCCGGTGATCGTGATCCAGGGCGCCGCGCCGAACTCCGCACGCATACGCCAGGCGAGCTCGACCTCGCCCCAGACCGGTATGGCTCTTGCGGCCGCGGCCAGGAGCAGGGGGTGGTCGGGCCGGAAGCCGGGCGAGGTCACGACGAGCTCTGTGCCCTCGGGCACGTCAAGCAGGTGCTCGGGCCCCAGACGGACGTCCACGTCCAGGATCTGCAAAATCTGGGCGCGTTCGTTGATGGCAGCGGTGGCGTCGGCGCTGACCACCGTGACGGTGGCACCGCGCTCCGAGAGCGCGTCAGCGGCCGCGAACCCGCTGATACCTAGCCCAGTGACCAGGACGCGCAGCGAGGACCAGTCGGCGTCGCGGTGTGTGAGGTTATGCAACCCCTGGCGCGGTTCGTAGCTCGGGTCGAACTCTTCAGAACTCTTCACTCTTGGCTCACCCTGATCCGACAACCCACTCTGCATAGAAGACACCGAGACCCACTGCGACGAACAACCCGGCAATGATCCAGAACCGTATGACGATAGTGATCTCGTCCCAGCCCGCGAGCTCGAAATGGTGTTGGAGCGGGGCCATTCTGAAGACTCGGTTGCCGGTCAGCTTGAAGTAGCCGACCTGAATGATCACCGAGAGCGTGATGATGACGAACAGGCCACCGAGGATCACGATGAGAAGCTCCGTGCGGGTGGTGATGGCCAGCCCGGCCATGGCGCCGCCGAGAGCCAGCGACCCCGTGTCGCCCATGAAGATCTTGGCCGGAGAGGCGTTCCACCACAGGAATCCGAAGCAGGAGCCCATGAGAGCGGCGGCCACCAATGCCAGGTCGTGCGGGTCGCGGACCTCATAACAGTTGACGCCCGGGTTGCTCTGGCAGTTCTGGTTGAACTGCCAGATGGCGATCAGGACATAAGCGCCGAACACCATCACGCTGGTGCCCGTTGCCAGCCCGTCTAGGCCGTCGGTGAGATTCACGCCGTTGCTGGTGCCGGCGATCATCAGGTTGGCCCAGAGCACGAACAAGATCGTTCCGAGCAACGTGCCGGCGAAGGCGAAGTTGATGTTCGTGTCTCGGACGAAGGACACGAACGGCACCGCAGCAGTGCGGAACCGGCTATTGGGGAACTGCAGCGCGAGGCCGGCGAAGACCACCGCCACCAGGGTCTGCCCGGCGAGCTTCTGCTTGGTGCGCAACCCCAGGCTGCGCTGTTTGGAGATCTTGATGTAGTCGTCGAGGAAGCCCACGACCCCCAGGCCGGTCATCAGGAAGAGCACGAGCATCCCGCTGACCGTCAGCGGAGTCAGGGTCAGCAGGTGCGCACCGACGTAGGCCACAAGCGCGGCCGCGATGATCAGCGCACCACCCATGGTGGGGGTGCCGCGCTTGGTGTGGTGGGAGGTCGGTCCGTCGTCGCGGATGAACTGGCCATACCCCCGCCGGACCAGGAACTTGATGAACAACGGAGTACCAAACAGCGACACCACGAGCGAAATGAGCCCGGCCAGCAGCACAGCCTTCACGAAAGAATCTCCGAACCGGCGTCCTCAAGCAGACGATCTCCGAGCCAGCGCAGCCCCGCATCACGACTGGACTTGACCAGCACGACGTCACCGGGGGCCAGGTGCTGGCGGAGCAGCTCGAAGGCTGCTTCGGTGTCCGGGACCCAGATCGGGGCCCCTGCGCTCGAATCGCTCGAGTTCTCGTCATGGGCACCATCGTCGATCGGCTGGGTGCCTGGACCGACGGCGACCAGACGCGAGACACCAAGACGGACGGCAAGTCGGCCCACGGCGTCGTGCTCTGCGGCCGACTCGGGCCCCAGCTCAAGCATCTGACCCAGCACAGCCCAGGTCCGCCGGCCGTGACCCATGGCCACAAGTGCCTTGAGCGCTGCGCGCATCGAGTCGGGGTTGGCGTTGTATGCATCATTGACGATCGTGACGCCATCGGCCCGCTCGTGGACTTCCATCCGCCATCGACTCAGCGGGCGCGCGTCTCCCAGGGCGGTGGCAACGTCAGCTAACGGCATACCGACTGCCAGCGCGACTGCTGCCACAGCCAGGGCGTTGCCGACATAGTGCTGTCCGTGGAACCTGAGGACAACCGGGGCGGTGCCCTGGTCGGTGACCAAGGTGAAGGACGCACGGCCCTGCGGGTCCAGACAGATATCCAGCGCCCGGACGGCTGCCTCGAGCGACTCCCCCACCCCTATGACGCGTGCCGAGGTCTGACTGGCCATACCCCAGACAATCGGGTCATCGGCGTTGAGGACGGCGAACCCGCTTGAAGGCAAGGCCCGGACAAGCTCGGCCTTAGCCTTTCCGATTGCCTCACGCGAGCCGAACTCGCCTACGTGAGCGGTCCCCACGTTGAGGACGACCCCGATCTGGGGCTGCGCGATCCGGGTGAGGTAGGCGATGTGGCCTATCCCCCGGGAGCCCATCTCGAGAACAAGATATGCCGTGGTAGGCGTGATCCGGCAGACGGTCAGCGGTACGCCGACCTCGGAGTTGAGAGAGCCGACGTTGGCGACCGTCTCGCCATGGCGCTGCAGCACCGACCACAGCAGGTCCTTCGTGCTTGTCTTTCCCGAGGATCCCGTGATGCCGATGACGATGACCTGGGCTCGGCGTTCCACGAGGGCATGGGCCAAAGCGACGAACGCTGCCTGAACGTCCTGGACCACGACCGATGGCAGGTCAGCCACTGGCCGTGAGGTGAGTGCGGCGACGGCGCCCCGGGATCGGGCCGCCCCCACGAACTGGTGGCCGTCCAGATCCTCACCGATGCGCGCGATGTACAAGCTGCCATGCGTGGCTGCCCGTGAGTCGGTGACCACCGGCCCGTCCACCAAAGGATCGGCTCCCTGCGTTTCGATGGCGTTGATCGCCCCGAACACCTCGCCACCGGTGATCTTGGCGATCTCGCTGAGCCTGAGGGCAATCACAGCGCTCGGTCACGGTTGGCATCAGTTACGCTCGGGCCGACAGTGTTCTGCGTTGAGGCCTGCGCGGACGCTGTGTTCTCGAGAGATGCTGCATGCTCCATCAATGCTGCTCTCACTTGTGTCACGTCGTCGAACGGGTGGACCACGCCAGCAATCTCCTGCCCACTCTCGTGTCCCTTGCCGAGGACCACAACGGTGTCGCCCGCACCGGCCCGGGCGACAGCCTCGCGGATGGCTGTGGCGCGGTCACCGATCTCGCGGATCCGACCGGTTGCCGACGGGTTGGACCGTTCGTGGCCCAGCGCTCCACCCAGGACAGCCGCCCGGATGGTGGCTGGGTCCTCCGAGCGGGGGTTGTCATCGGTGACGATGACGAGGTCTGCGTGTCCCGCAGCCGCCGCGCCCATGGCCGCTCGTTTGCCGCGATCCCGCTCACCCCCAGCACCGAGCACAGCGATCAGCGACCCAGCCGTGTTGTACCGCAATGCTTGCAGAGCTGCTGCCACGGCGTCAGGAGTGTGCGCGAAGTCGACGACGGCTAGTGGCATCCGACTCCGGTCAGCATCGCTCTGGCTCGCCGTGTGAACGCCCGCCAGCACAACTCTTTCCATCCGGCCGGGCACATGTGGGTCAGCGGCCAGGGCCTGCTCAACGGCGTCAACCGGGTGGCCGGCTGCCAGGAGCACCACAGCAGCCACTGCTGTGTTGACTCGGTTGAAGTCTCCGGGCAGAGCCGAGCGCAGTGACAGCCGCCGACCCTCACCCACGAGCTCGAAGGCAGACTCACCCGGCCCTGCTGTCTGGATCTGCCAATCAGATGTCACGTCCCGACGCGAGGTGACTGTCACCACGGGCACCCCGGACTCCCGGGCCAGACGCTGGCCCCATTCGTCGTCCACGCACACCACAGCGCGGACGGCTCGCTCAGGGGTGAACAGCGACGCCTTTGCCAAAAAGTAGTCCTCCATCGAACCGTGGAAGTCGAGGTGGTCCTGAGACAGGTTGGTGAAGGCAGCCACGTCATAGCGCACGCCATCAACGCGATGCAGGGCCAAGGCATGACTGGACACCTCCATGGTGCAGGTGTCCACACCGCTCTCGAGCATCACGGCGAACAAGGCATGGAGGTCCGTGGACTCAGGCGTGGTCCGGATGCTCTTGATACGGTCCTGACCAATGCGCGTCTCGACAGTGCCGATCAGCCCTGTCACACATCCGAGGTCGCGCAATGCCGAGTCAAGCAGGTAGGCCGTGGTCGTCTTGCCGTTGGTACCGGTGATCCCCAGCATGGTCAACGCTTCGCTGGCCCGGCCGTAGATCAGAGCCGCAACGGCGCCCAAGACGGCTCGGGGCTCCGCAACCACCAGGACAGGCACCGTGTGCTCGTTGAGCGCGAGCAGTGCCGCTCCGGCGGGGTCGGTCAGCACGGCAACCGCCCCGAGGCCGACTGCTGCGCCCACGAAGCGGGCACCGTGCACATTGGCCCCGGGAAGGGCCGCATACAGGTCTCCGGGGCGGATGGCACGCGAGTCAAGGGTCACCCCCGTCACCACGACACGAGAATCGATGACTCCATGGGGGGTGGCAGAAACACCGGCACACTCAGCCACAGACAGCAAACTGATGACGTGCTTGGACAGGGGACGCGGATTCGCGTTCACGGGTGCACCACAGGGGTGACTTTACCGGGCGGGTGCCGAGGGCTGGAGACCCGACTGCGACTGCAGGGTTGCCGCTGCCTTGCCGGCAACTGTCGGCGGGTCCTGGATCGTGAGCTTCATGACTGGCGGCGGGGTGCCGGTCGGAGGAATCCCGAACTCCTGGAGTACGTAGGTCATGACGTCCTTGAACACCGGGGCAGCCACCGCTCCGCCGTAGATGCCGTTGAGCGGGTTCTGCAAAATGACAGCGACAACGTACTCGGGCTTGTCAGCGGGGGCGAAGCCGATGAAGGACGCCGTGTAGCCGGAGTAACGACCGTTGGCGCCAACCCTGTCAGCCGTCCCGGTCTTGCCTGCGACCCGGTATCCAGGGATCGTCGCCGCCACGGCGGTGCCGTTGTCGCTGACGACGAACTCGAGCATCTGGCTGAGCGTCGTGGCAGTCGATGGGGAAATGACCCGCACCGGGGTGGTGGTCGGCGCCGGCGTCACAGTGCCGTCCGCGCTCTTGGTGCTGGCCACCAGGCTCGGAGGCACGCGCAGTCCCCCGTTGGCGATGGTCTGGAAAACGCCTGCATCCTGGATGGCGTTGACCGACAGACCCTGGCCGTACATGACGGTGTAGCGCTGGGAGCCGCTCCAGTTCTGAGACTTGGCGAAGATACCCGGCGTCTCACCAGGGAAGTTGACTCCGGTCGGCTGGCCAACTCCGAAGGCGCGGAAGTACTTCTCCAGGGTGGCCGGCGGCACCTTCTCGCCGACCATCATGGTGCCGATGTCGCTGGACTGGGCGATCACGCCGGCGAACGTCAGGTGCTCCAGGCCGTGCTCATGGGAGTCCCGGAACGACTGGTCGGCGCGGGCCAGCCGGTCGGGAACCGCCACAGGGGTCGCCGCCGACGCGACGCCCTCTTGGATAGCTGCTGCCGCCGTCATGACCTTGGCGGTGGATCCTGGTTCGAACGCCTCCCCGAAGGCGTTGTTGTTGAGGTTGCCGGTGGCCTTGGCGATGTTGTTTGGGTCGAAGCTCGGATAGGACGCGACCGCTGTCAGCTGACCGGTTTTGACATTCATCACCACGACGGTCCCTGACAGCGCCTTCGTTTCGATGACCTTCTGGGCAATGGCGTTCTGGGCGAACCACTGCAGGTCGCTATCGATCGTCAACCGTACGTCGAGTCCTGGAACGGCCGGGGTGATCTGCTGCTCACCGGTGGTGATCGTGCGGCCATCCCTGGACTGCTCGTAGGTCGTCACGCCCGGCCTGCCCTGCAGCTGGCTGTTCAGCAACAGCTCGAGGCCACCCCCGGGCGACCCGTCAGCGCCCACCCAGCCGACCAGCGAGGCCGCCGCAGAAGAGGTCGGGTAGGAGCGCTTCGATGTCGCCTCACTATAGATGCCCGGGATCCCCAGCGCCTGGATCTTGCCCCATTCCGGCAAGGAGATGTCCTTGTCGACGTACACAAACCGTCGAACCCCGGTCAACGTCGTGGCCAGCTGGGCCACCGACTTGCCCAGGATCGGTGCGAGGTCGGCAGCGGCCCCTGCCACGCCGACCGTGAGGCTGACGCCATTGACCTGCTTCTTGTATGTCGGCACCGCGGTCTGGTCAGCCGTGACATTGATACGCGCGACGCTGGTGGCTAGCACGTCGCCGTTGAACGCCGTGATATCGCCACGAAGAGCCGGCACCGCCACGACGCTCAACCGACTTTTGAGGGCCGCGTTGGCCATGGCCGAAGCGTCGAGGGCTTGCAGCCGGAACAGCTGAGCGCCAAACAGGCTGAGGATGAAAAGCGCCGTCAGCAGAAGAGATCGGACCCGGCGTTCAGGGTGGACACCGATTCGAGCCGGACGCGACGGAGGCCTGCCCGGCCGGCGAGGACGGACACCGCCGGCCCTCTGGGGGGCTTCAGACTTGCGGCGTCCCGGTTTTCGAGGCGCCGCCGCCGAGGACTTGCTGGCAGGACGGATCACGCTTCCTCCGGGCGCGCCTCGACCAGCCGGCTTGCCTGAAGATACGTCAGCCGCCGAGGCTCGGGTGGGCCGGGCATTGCCCGATCCCGCGCCTCGGGTCTGCTTCACGAGCTCACCTCTTTGCTGGCTTGACCGCCGTGGCTGCAACCGGTTTTGGCTTAGCCCGCCTCGTTGCGGACGGGGCTGGTGCTTTCTTGGCCGGCTTTGCTGCCGCCTGGGCTGGTGCTGTGGTCGCCGGCTTCGGTACAGCCGGTGCTGGTGCGGTGGTCCCAACCACGGTAAATCCGAACCCTGGGGACGCCGGCTGCGCCACGCCGATGACCTTGCCGTCAGAGAGCCGAAGGAAAGCTGCCGACTGATCCGGCACCATCCCCATGCTGGCCGCGTTCCTCGCGAGGTTGGCGGGGGAGCTCGACGCGTCCACAGACTGGTTAAGAGTGCCCTGGGTGTCGGCCAGCTGATCGGAGGTGGTCCGCAGATCGTGAAGGGTGAAGGAACCCTGAGCCAACGAGGTGTTGAGCAGCAGCAGTCCGATCAGCCCTATGGCCAGCAGGCACGCGCAGATGATGCCGAAGCCAGCACCGCCATGCCTCAGGGGTGCCCCCGTGACCACGCGAAGTCTGGGCGTCTCGGTCGTAGGCCGGTTGAGAGCTCGTGCGCCAACTCGCGCCGTGGATGTCATCTGACTCATGCGGGGCGTCCTTTCGAGACCCGGGTACGTTCGGCCGCCCGCAACCGAGCCGAAGCTGCGCGCGGGTTGATGCTGATTTCTGAGGCAGTCGGCTCCTCTGCTCCGCGGGTGAGCAGGCGCAGGTAAGGGGCAAGCTCGGGCAGCTCCACCGGTAGACCCACGGGGGTGCCGCTGCGAGCGGCGGCGGACAAAGCCTGTTTGGTGAGGCGGTCCTCAAGGGAGTGGTAGCTCAGAACAGCGATCCGGCCCCCAACGGCAAGCGCGTCCACGGCCGCCGGAAGCGCTGCTTTGAGGGCTTCAAGCTCACCATTGACCTCTATCCGCAACGCCTGGAAGGTGCGTTTGGCGGGGTGCCCACCGCTCCTCTGTGAGGCGGCAGGGATGGCCGAGCGCAGTAGCTCTACCAACCGCGCCGAGTTGGTGAAGGGTTGCAGAGCGCGCTCGCGCACGACGGCTGAGGCCACCCGTTTGGCGAACCGCTCCTCGCCGTGCTCGCGCAGGATGCGCTCCAGCTCGCCTTGGTCGTACGTGTTGAGAATCTGGGCTGCGGTGACGCCGCTGTCTTGGTCCATCCGCATGTCCAGTGGGGCGTCGTGCCGGTAGGCGAACCCGCGATCCTCCTCGTCGAGCTGCAGCGAGGAAACTCCGAGGTCGAGCAGCACCGCAGAGACCGATAACAGCTCTGCGAGCCCAAGGTCACTGAGGACTCGAGGTAGCTCGTCATACACCGCATGCACGGCAGTGAAGCGGTTACCGAAGCGGGCCAGCCGATCGCCGGCCAGGTCTAGAGCTTCGCGGTCCCGATCGATACCCACAACGTGGGAGCCCGGGCACGACTCAAGAATCGCCTCACTGTGCCCTCCCATCCCCACGGTGGCGTCCACCATCACCGCGCCCGGCTGCTGCAGTGCTGGGGCGAGTAACTCAACGATGCGATCACGCAGGACAGGGACATGAAGGTCGTCGGCGCTCCGGCGAGCATTCATCGGTATGTCTTCTCTCGTGTCTGGAAGGGCCTCGCGCCTCTGTGTCGTTGAACTTCTAGGTCGCTGGGACTTCTATGTCCTGGAAGTTCTGTGCCGTGAGGTCTCAAAAGCGGTGTCAGGAAATGCGGGTCACAAAGTTCGTTTCATCACGTCCGCTCACCCTGGTCTGATCCCTGCTTTCAGGTCTCCAACCGCTTCAAATATGTGCGGCCCGACAACGGGGAAGTGAGGTCGGGACGCGAAGCGGGTGGAGACCTGACTACAGGGCTCGGCGGGTAGCCGCTGCGCGAATCACAGGAGTCCGGGAATCACCTCCTCGGACTGGTCCGCAAAAGCTTGCTCGGTGCTTGCGAGGTAGGTGTTCCACGCGTTCGTGTCCCACAGCTCGACACGCGATCCGGCGCCGATGACGGTGCAGTCGCGGGTGAGCCCGGCATACTCGCGCAGCGTGGACGGGACCGTCACCCTGCCTTGCTTGTCAGGGATCTCATCCGAGGCACCGGACAGAAAGACACGCAGATAGTCGCGGACAACCTTGCTCGTCACGGGTGCGTTGCGCATGGTCTCGGCGACTCGAACGAACTCGTCCATCGGGAAGACGTACAGGCACCGCTCCTGACCGCGAGTGACGACCAGACCACTGGCCAGACGGTCACGGAACTTGGCGGGCAGGAACAGACGGCCCTTGTCGTCGAGTCGGGGGGTATGCGTACCAAGAAACACAACGCCCTCCCTCCCCGTTCGATGACCCATTCCGGATCATGGACAACTGATCTCCACCGCCCTCCACGTTACTCCACTTTGCACCACGGTCAACGTAATCTCAGCAGAAGTCCGCTGTTCGGCAACGTGTTTGCACTGGTCAGCGCCGTGACCCGACGGTGGGGTGGGGACCCTCAATCCACCGTCTTCGCAGACACCCCGGTGACGGATGCAGCGAAGTGGGGGAAGATCGAGGAAAGACGGGAGGAACTGTGAACGTGATCGGCAGCTCGCACGAGGGGCTTGCGCAGGATCAGGTCATGCGGGACTCGGGAATCGATCAGGCTGGACTCGAGCTCGTGACCGAGGTGACGACCCGGATTCGCCTGGCCATGGCGACCGTCATCGAGGGCAAGCCCGACGTCATCAACACCGCGATCACCGTTCTGTTGGCCCAAGGACATCTTCTGATCGAGGACGTCCCCGGCGTTGGCAAGACCATGCTCGCCAAGGCTCTGGCCAAGTCCATCTCCTGCACGGTGCGTCGCGTGCAGTTCACCCCCGACCTCCTGCCCAGCGACATCACCGGGGTCAGCGTCTTCAACCAGGACCTGCGCGACTTCGAGTTCCGCCCGGGGGCGATCTTTGCAAACGTCGTGGTCGGCGACGAGATCAACCGTGCCTCCCCCAAGACACAGTCAGCACTGCTGGAATGCATGGAGGAGGGCCAGGTGACGGTCGACGGGGAAACCTACGAGCTGCAAAAACCCTTCATCGTGATGGCCACCCAGAACCCGATCGAGATGGAGGGCACTTACCCCTTGCCTGAGGCTCAACGCGACCGCTTCATGGCCCGCATCTCGATGGGGTACCCCTCCGCTGCAGCCGAGGTCGAGGTTCTCGAAAGCCACGGTGGCGCGTTCCCGCTCCTTGAGATGGCACCGGTGACCGACGGCGAGACCGTCGCCAAGCTCATCGAGATCGTCCGCACGCTGCACGCCAGCCCAGCCATCAAGCAATACATCGTCGACCTCACAAGGGCAACGCGCGTCACGCCAGCGCTGCGACTCGGCGCTTCCCCGCGCGCCAGCCTGCATCTGCTCCGGGCGTCTCGGGCGTATGCCGCCCTGGCTGGACGCGACCACGTCCTTCCCGATGATGTTCAGGCGCTGGTTGAGCCCGTCCTGGCCCATCGCATGATCCCGTCCGGTGAGACCCGGGTGGCCCGACGCAGCTGCGCCGATGTCATCCAAGAAATCGTCGAGCGAGTCACCATTCCGGCCCCTGTGCGCTGAACGACATAGGACGAAGGAAGGTCCAGGACGGTGACGCGCATCCGGGGCGTATTGACCACCCGAGGCAGTGCCTTCATGGCGGCAGGCCTGACGTTGCTCGTCGGCGGCCTCGTGCTTGGGTTCACTGACATCACCCGGGTCGGCGTGCTCTTGTGCTCGTTGCCCGTCCTGGCCGGCCTGAATGCCAGGCGTAACAGCAACAGCGTCGTGGTCAACCGCACGGTCGACCCGACCCGGATCGTTGTCGGCCAGCCTGCGAGCGTCGCGGTCGTCCTTCAGAACACCTCGGGCAGACGCACCCAGCTTCAGCTCGCAGAAGAACATGTCGATCACCTGCTGGGCGATCGGCCCCGTTTCATCTTGCCAGCCATGGAGCCGGGCGACGTCCGTGAGGTGACCTACCCAATCCGCTCCCAGGTCCGCGGACGCTACCGACTGGGACCCCTGACATTAAGCAAGCAGGACCCATACGGCCTGGCTAACACCACTGCATCACTGCCCGGTACCACCGACATTCTGGTCCTGCCCCGCATTGAGATTCTCAGCCGTGGGCGTCCGCGCGCCAACGATGTCGGCGCTGAAGGCGCCATCCCCCACCTCGTCGCCCTGCACGGCGAGGACGACGTCGCGGTCCGTAGCTACCACGACGGCGACGACCTGCGCCGTATCCACTGGCCGACCACGGCTCATCGGTCCAAGCTGATGGTGCGCCAGGAGGATCCCCCGGCCAGACGGCGCGCCGTCATCGTCCTGGACTCGCACGAGGCTGGGCACCAGGGGTCCGGGAGCATGGGGTCCTTCGAATGGGCGGTCACCGCAGCTGCGTCTATTGCCGCACACCTGTCCGAGCACCGTTACATACTCCACCTGGCCAGCAGCGAGACGACCGCCCAAGGCCAGACGACGCAACCGGTCGACGTCGACGATGTGCTGGCTTCGCTGGCCATAGCCCAGCTTGGCACGCGCCAACAGTTCGATGACGTGCTTCGTTGGGCTCGTCCCCTGACCTCGACCGGCGGCCTGGTGGTCGCCGTCGTGACGGACCGGGACGAGGCTGCGCTCCGACAGACTGCTGCGCTGCGCCAGCCGCAGGGGATCGGTCTTCTCATCCTTCTCGACACCGCCACCTTCGCCCAAGGGAGACCCGGGGCGCCGTCGGACCAGACGCTGGCGCTAGCAGACATGGTCGCCGCCGCAGGGTGGAGCACCTGCGTGGTGAGCTCGGGCATGACGGTCGCCCAAGCATGGAACATCATTGCCGCCCGCGGCACGGTCATGGTCGGGACGGGGCGATGAAGAGCCGGGCGAGCCAGAGCGCCGACTCGGCTCTGGCCGCAGTCGCCACGCTGACAGCCGCCTGGCCTATCTCGACCTTGCTGGCTGAGCCGACCTGGCTGCGCGGAACCGTGATGCTTCTCGCGGTGATCGCCCTGAGTGGCATCGGCGCCAGGTCGCTGGCGCTGAGGGGATGGCAGGTCCTGACGGCGCAGGTCGTGTGTTCGCTCGCAGCTGTGAGCGCGATCTACGGCCAAGGTCATCTCTGGCACGGGCTGCCAACTTTCGAGACGCTGGGGTACGCGGAAAAGCTCTTCCGTGACGCAGTGACCACCGCACAGCACTATGCCGCGCCAGCGCCCACGACCCCTGGGCTGATGTTTGTCGTCGGTTGCGCTCTGGGCCTGGTCGCCCTGGTGGTCGACTACCTCGCCGTCACCCGCCGCTCCCCGTCGCTGGCCGGGCTGCCGCTGCTGACCGTGTTTCTGGCAGCTGTGGCCAATCGGGGCTCCACCATGCCTGTCGTCTTCTTCATCGCGGCTGCCGCCATGTGGCTCATCCTGATCGCCAGGGCGGACAGCACGATCCTGCGCCGATGGGGCACCACTGTGACGCTGGCCCACACGCCGGCGCCGCAAGGCCTCGAATCTCGGGGTGTCTATGAGCACGCCTCGATGGCGCGGATGCTGGGTGCGGCGGCGCTAGCCGCCGCGGTGGCTGTGCCTTTGGTGTTGCCGCACACTGCCCCAAGGTTCCTGGGGACCGGTCTTGGCCGCAGTTCGTCGGTGACTGGCAACGGCTCAAACGCAGTGGGCTTCTCGCAGAGCCTCGACCTGTCCGCCGACCTCAAGGACCGCAGCAAGGCGCCGGTGCTGCAGTACACGACCACCGACACCTCACCGCCTCCGCTGCAAGTTGCCATCGGCTCCTACTACCGTCCAGACCCAGGCTGGTGGCTACCTTGGGGTAGGCCCTGGAGTTCGAGCCCGGGCAAGTCGGAACTGTCCGCGAACCCCAAAGTCCCCCCGCCCACCGGGCTCTCGCCCGAGGTTCCCAGGAAGACCTTCGTCATGGACGTCCACCCCAACCTGCTCCAGGACCCTTACCTGGCGGCGCCGTACCCGATGACCGGCGCCGACCTGGCTGGAATCGCATGGGGAGCGGACTATCAGACCCAGAGCATCCGAGTCGCGCAGCGTCCCGAGTCCTACACAGTCTCCTACTTGCAGCTTGCGCCCACCGCGACGATGCTGCGCAACGCACCCTCTTTGAGCGACCGCGACCGGCACCTGTTCGACTTGGACCTGTTGCTCGATGGGCCGTACGTCGGGAAGGTCACCGCCCTGACCAAAGAGCTCACCGCCGGCGAGAGCTCGGCCTATGACAAGGCGATGGCCATCCAGCAGTACCTGCGCGCCGACGGCGGTTTCACCTACTCCCTGACCCTGGCCCCACCAGTCAAGGACCGGTTCGGCAGAGATGCCGGGCTCGATGCGCTCTCCAACTTCCTGGTGACCAAGCAGGGCTACTGCGTCCAGTTCGCCACGGCCATGGTGATGATGTCACGGGCTGCCGGCATACCCGCGCGAATGGCTATCGGCTTCCTGCCGGGGGCCGAGTCCAAAGGCGTCTGGACCGTCATCGCCTCCGACGCCCACGCCTGGCCGGAGCTTTATCTCAACGGCATCGGCTGGACCCGGTTCGAACCAACGCCCTCGCGCGCAGCACCCCCTGTGTACGCCATACCTGCGCCGTCGCCCGCAACCGCGGTCAGTGGTAGCCCCTTGACCACGGCGAAGGCCCCCTCTGCAGGCCACGCCCCCCGCAACGACCTGGGCGCTGCCTCAACAGGCAACAGCGCAAGTCCGCAGGTCACTCTGAGCCCGACCTCCGTAGTGCGGTGGCTCACGCACGGCTGGGGGGCGGTCCTGCTCGGGTCCCTGATTGTGTTTATCGCATCCATGGTCGTGCCCACCGCAGCGTTGTGGCGCCGTCGGCGAAGACTGAGCGCCGCCCGCACTCCAGCTGAACGGGTTGAGGTTCACTGGGACCTCTTGACGTCATCGCTGGGCGATCTTGGCATCGCGCCTGCGCCAAGTCGCACTCCACGGCAGTTGCGTGGCTATTACGACCATGAGGCGCTCCTCGAGAAGGAAGCGTCCCTGGCTCTGGGCAGGGTTGTACAGACGCTGGAAGGCTCTCGTTATGCGATGTCCCCCCCGCCCCCGGAAGACCTCTCCACCGATGCCCGCCTGGTGCTCAGGGCGGCTGCCGAGACACGCAATGGCAGGAACCGCCTCCGAGCAGCCTTGTGGCCTTCCAGCGGCATCACCCAACTTCGCTCGGCACGCGCGTTTGTCGCCTGGCATATCCACACTCCCCTGCGCGGTGTCAACAACGCGATCCGCCGACGGTTCACCCGCCGATGACCACGATGGTGAGCAATCAGACTGCCAGAGGCAGGCTTCGTCGTGGTCAAGAAGTGTTCCACCGAGGCCCATCCTCGGATGGGGCTCGCGTTTGGCTCACACGTCACTAAAACGTTATTACAACAATCAGAGTCGCCCGCCTATGTTTCGCCCCTTCGAAGCACTCGACGCGCTACCTTTGGACCGTTCTCAACGGCGTCGTCATGACCCGTTCACCACACGAAGCAGGTGTCTGTGATGAGTGGCTTAAGCAGTGTGGCGGGGGCCCCCGGGAAGTACATCGCCTGGGGTGTCATCCAGATCTCGGTGACCAACCTGACGATCATCTGCGTGATGATCGTGCTGTTCATTCTCGCCCTGGTCGTGCCTTTCCCGACCCATGATGACGAGCAGCCCAAACAGGAAGGGCGCAGTCAATGACGGCCCGGGCCGGTGAGATCAGCCCGGACCAGACGAGCGACCCCAAGAACTGGACCAATAGGCTTCGCGGCCGGATCGAAGGGCTCGTCCCGCCAGGGCAGGCTCTTCCCGACAAGCAACCGGTTTACGTCGCTTCGTGGATCTATGTCTTCGGCGTGCTGACACTGACATCCCTGGTGGTCGTCATCGCCTCCGGATGCGTCCTAGCGATGGGCGGCTCGGCCTGGTGGCACGTCTCCTCACTTGGTCACTACGTCAACTCCGTTCACCTGTGGAGCGTGGAGATGACCTTCGGTTTCATGGTGGTCCATCTCTGGGGCAAGTTCTGGATGGCCGCCTGGCGCGGCAAGCGCGCCCTGACGTGGATCACCGGCGTCTTACTCTTCGGTATCTCGATCGGCACGTCGTTCACCGGCTTCCTGTCACAGTCCAACTTCGACTCGCAGTGGATCGGCGGCCAGGCCAAAGACGGCCTGAACTCCATCGGCGCCGGTGCCTTCTTCAACGTGCTCAACCCTGGGCAGATGTTGATGTGGCACATAGTGCTGCTGCCCCTGGCCGTGGGCGCCCTGACACTGATCCACATCATTCTGGTCCGGCGCCACGGCGTCGTTCCGCCTCTCGACGCAGAACTGGAGGGCTGAGTTATGAGTCGTGACCGCACCCCGGACTCACATGACTTCCCGACCCGGCCTTACGACCTGGCAAGAGAGTTCGTCATCGCCCTGGTCGTCGCCCTCGTCCTCGCCTGCGGGCTGGCCGCGATCTTCTCCTCACCGGACGACCCTGCGATCACGATGTCGGCCTGGGCGACGACCGCCCCCAACGACGTGGTCGCCACAGCCGCCGGAGAGCTCGCCGGCACCACTACGAGCGCTGGGTACGGGCCTCCATACAACAGCAACAGCACCGGCCAGCAGCTCGGGCCGCTGTCCCTGCAGAAATGGGCAGGGGTCCGACTTCCGGTGGACTCCACAAGCCTGGTCCTGCGCCCGCTGAGCAACCTCAGTGGCGACCCGGCGCTGACCACCGCACTGGCAACGTGGAAGTCGGCGACCCCAGACCAGCAGACCAAATGGGCCACCGCGTACTCCGACGCCCTGACCAAGGCGCCCAATGGCGATCCCGCAAAGGTCGCCACGGGCGACTACGGCCCGGTACCCGCCCTGTCAACCGCGTTCCTGGGGCTGGCCAAGACAGGCGGACTCGAAGGCGCCCTGACATCATCCGGCAACTTCTACGGAGGCGACCAGACCCAGTCACTGCTGCTGCTCACCGACGGGACCTACCTCGCGAACCTGGCAGACGCACAGCATCTCAGCGGAGACGCCTGGGGCATGATGAACGAGGCAGGGAACGCGCCCGGGCAGCCCTGGATGTGGCTGTACACGTTCTGGTACCAGGTTGAACCCTTCAAGAGCTCGGCCAACGCCGACGCGCAGATCTGGGCCGTGATGATGTTCCTCACGCTCTGCCTGATGCTCCTGCCGTTCATCCCGGGGCTGCGTTCGATCCCCCGATGGATCCCGGTCCACCGGTTGGTTTGGCGCAACTACTACCGCAGGTCTAAACGCGCCTGAGCATTCACTGACACTGAAGGCCCGATCCCACCGGAGCGGGCCTTCAGTGCTGTCTGCCGCGAGCACGATGTGAGCTAATGCTGTGGCTCGTCATGGGTATTGCTCATCAGTGCGCCCTGACGGACCAGTGCTCACTGGGTGGGAGCAGGTCCATCCCGTCGGGGTTGGCCAAGTACCCCCGGCGTCTTGCCAGGTGCCTTGTGGCCGTACTGCCAGGGGACGCTGTTAGTCCGAGGCTCGACGACGATGATGGGTGGTCGGGGCGTCATCGACGGCGAAAATGTCGCCGCCGGGTAGCGGGAGCGCGAGTGAGGGCCGGCTGAGCTGGGCAGCGCCGGTCGGACGGTAAGTCCAAAGAGCATTGCCGTTGCGGTTGAAGACCACGATCTGCCCTGGGGTGCTGTCGTCCACGGTGAGGTACCGGTCGGCGCAGATCTCGTTCGTGTCCAAGGGGTAGGCGACCCCGGGTGGGTGGGTGCTCCACGCGACGGACCGGTGAGGCTCTTCGGGTTCAGCCGGTCCCCGTTGGTCTCAGTGACCAGATCGCGCCCCGTCGCGCATCGGGAATACCCTGTGGGGCTGCGAAATACGCCGGAGGCTGGCGGTGGCAGGCGCCGGTCATCCCCAGCTGTGCCGAAAGTGCCGAGGCACCCGGTTGGACGAACAGCAGGCGGCAGCTGCGGATGTCAGGGATCATCAGCCCAGCGTCGGGCAGGATCGTCGCATCATCCGGATTGGACAGCTGGGCCGCGCTCGATCCGGGACTCTGGAGGTCCATACCGGTAGACGATGTGGCAGGTGCCCGATGTCGATGATGCTGACGACCTGGTCCTCTTCCTGGTTGGCGACGTTCCGGTTGCCGTCTGGGGTGAAGAACACGTCGCTAGGACGTATGAAGCTCTGGCCGGGTACGAGATCCCCCGGTCGGGGAACTCCCATTAGCGTCCGACCCTGCGGGCCGATGATCACGAGGCGATTGTTGTCTTCGTCCGCGACGATGACCGGGGCCGGAAGGACGCCCTGGTTTCGAGCCGGGAGCCAGGAAGGGTCCCGTGATCGGGATGGGATAAGCGAGCGCACCAGCCATGGTGACGCTGACAGGCGCCGAAGCCGTCGTAGCTGACGGCATAGCCGCAGCTGACGACCCGTGCGATGGCTGGGCGCGACGATGTCGAGACAGATCAGCTGACCGCGGTGACGGAACGGGCCGAAGCAGCACGACCAGCATGGCACCAGCCACAACGGCAGTCTCGACAGTCGGTCGAGGCCTCATGAATTCCTCCACTCGCTGACTGGTCGTGCTCCGCGGATGGCTTCCTGGCAGGACGCTAGCCGGGGAAAGGGGACTTCTCGTCCTGAACTTGCCCTCAGGATGCCAGTCTTTGGAACCCCTGCGTCCGAGCAAAAGTGTCCCGTTAGACAGCCATTTGTCGTTGACAACATCGGGCTGTTGCCGGGCGCCCACCAGCCCGGCGGGTGCGCCGTTCGGTCTGGCCGGGCCATTTCGTGGCATAGGCTGAGCCCGGCTGACCATGGCGAGCACCCCCGAGGGCCGATATAGGACGAGGAGAGATCGATGTGGCGAGTGGCTTCGATCGCCCTCAAAACACCAGGTCGGTATCCAGGCATGCGACCCTTCAGGTCAGCCTTTGCCGCAGCAGCCGTAGGCGTGCTAGTGGTCGGCTGCTCGGCTGCCACAGGCTCAGCTCCGGCGGGGTCGCAGCCATCACGACTAACGACCGCCTCATCACCGGCGGCCTCACGTGGTCACTCGCCGATCGTAACGCTCACCTTATCCATGGCACCCTTCACCCTGCCCGCGGCAGTGTCGCGCCCGACCGTGTTCGCCGCCGGTGAAAGACTGCTCGTGGTGGGTGGCCTGACGGCCGCCGACACCACGACACAAGCGATCCTGCGAGTCGACCCTACCCGAGGGAGCGTAGTCCAGGCGGGGTTGTTGCCCGTTCCGGTACACGATGCAGCGGGCGCCGTGGTGAGCGGCCGGGACCTCCTCTTCGGCGGTGGGTCGACCGCGGTGACCAGCGCAGTCCAAGACGTGACCCCGGGTGCATTCCCCCAGGTTATCGGCCATCTGCCCCAGCCACGCGCTGACCTCGTCGCGATCAGCGACGGCGCGACGGGCTATGTCCTTGGTGGTTTCGACGGTTCCCAAGGGTTGACCACGATTCTGCGAACGCAGGACGGTCGGACATTTACCGTCATGGGTACTTTGCCGGTCGACGTGCGCTACCCCGCAGTCGCGACGGCGGCCGGCTCGATCTGGCTCTTCGGTGGTGAACACCAGGGCAAGCAGGTCACCGACGTCCAACGGATCGACCTGACAACCGGCCATGGCAGCGTCACTGGGCATCTGCCAAGTCCCCTGGCCCACGCCGGCGCATTCACGTTGGGGAGCGCGGTCTTCGTGGCCGGCGGACGCACAGGTGCCAAAGCGACAGACAACGTCATGCGATTCGACCCTGCAAACGTAAGTTTTACGGCCGTTGGGCATCTGCCCGCCGCCCGGTCCGACTTTGGTGTCGCGGTGGTTGGCGGCACCGCCTACCTGGTCGGCGGGGAGAACCCCAAGCCTGTGGACACGGTCATCCAGGCCCGTGCTCAACCTGGAGGATCACCGTGAGCAGTAAGCACCGCCTAGCGCCCTCGCCCGAGCTACGTCGACACTGGCGGCTCGTAAGGGGGCTGCTGGTCACTCTGACTGCCGGTGTCGCCGTCGGGTCCTGGTGGCTCATGGCGGCGGCAACTCCGGCCAAACCGCCTGCGAAGTCGGTGGCATCGCACTCGGCGCGGGGCGCTGCTGCAACGGCACCGCCCCCGACCAATGCAGCAACCACATTCAGTGGGGCGATCGCGCTCACCGCCTCCGGTCCGGGTTGGCTCGCCCCCGGTTCGGACCCCTCGGTGTTGCCAGGACCGATCCTGATCTCGGACGGAGGCGGAGACCGGGTGCTGATCATTGACCCCAAAGGTCGGAGTATGTGGCAGTTCCCCCGCGCTGGGGACCTGGCTGCGGGGCAGACCTTCAAGGCTCCCGAGGCCGCGTGGTTCACGCCGGACGGCAAGCAGGTCGTCGCTGCTCGCGAGGACAGCGCCATCATCTATGTCATAGACATAGCCACGCACAAGCTCGTCTACACGTATGGCACAACTGACGCCCCCGGGTCGGGCCCCAACCAGGTGAACGCCCCTGACGGCGTGCTGATGCTGCCCTCCCATGATCTGCTGGTTCCCGACGCCGCGAACTGCAGGATCATCAAGATCCCTGCAGGAGGCCACGCAATCAGTCAACAGCTGGGCCAGACCGGAACATGCGTGCACAACCCGCCGCAGACCTTCGCGAACCCAAGCGGCCTGTTCCCGATGTCCAACGGCGACTACGTGCTCACCGAGGGCATCGGCAACTGGGTCAGTGAGATCAACCTGTCGGGAA
>OBLU010001771.1_pt1 | contig 19909 bp, 14 predicted proteins | sample 1518681 | NCBI WGS metagenome assembly OBLU01 (sample SAMEA3539304, study PRJEB22396) | soil metagenome | biome: tundra; feature: field; material: soil | place: USA | collected 2010-05 | depth 0.15 m
CGCCTCTACAACGGCAAAGCCGCGCGCATTACATCGAGCGGTGCTTCCCGCCCAAACCAAATCTCGAACGAACGCGCGCCTTGATGAAGCAACATCGACAAGCCATTTGCGCCGCGCGCGCCGGCTTCGTCAGCAGCGACCAGTAAAGGCGTGCGGCCGCGCGTGTAAACGGTGTCGTAAATCATGAGATGGGGCGCGAGCAATTCTTGCGGCAACGGCGCGGCGTCGTTTGAGTTCAAACCAAGCGGCGTTGCGTTCACGACAAGATCGACATTTCCTAACTGAAATTGCAGCGCCTTATTTTCCCAGGGAACGGCTTCAAGTCGCGCGACTGGACCCAGCACACGTGGCCCGGCAAAGCGAGGATGTAGCTCGGCAACCAGTTGTTTCGCCTTGTCGAAATTGCGGCTCACGATCACCAAACGTTCGCAATTTGACTGCGCGCATTGCATCGCAATAGCGCGAGCGGTGCCGCCCGCGCCCAGCAGCATCACGCGCAGATCGCGAAGGTCGACCGAAAACTCGTTGCGGATGGCGCGGGTAAAGCCGACGCCGTCAGTGTTGAAGCCGATTAACTTTCCGTCACGGACCGCGATCGTATTTACGGCACCGATCTGTTTCGCTTCGTCATCAAGCTCATCGACGAAACCGAGCGCCGCGATCTTGTGCGGCACGGTGAGGTTCGCGCCGACGAAATCCAATTTTAAGAGAAGCGCAATTGCGCTTCCCAATTCTTCCGGGCGAATATGGAAGCGCGCGAATTGGATATCGATCTGGCAAGCCTTGAGCGCGGCATTCTGTATTTCCGGCGAGAGCGAGTGCGCGACCGGATCGCCGAAGACGCCTAGACGAATCGGTGGATCGACCTCGCGCGACGCTTCGGTCCAACTCTGCAAATCGGCGAGCGTGTAAACTTTTTTCGCGGATTTCTTTTTCATGTCATCCCAAACGGAGTGAGGGACCTCACATAAGGTGAGGGAACATTACTAGTTCTAAAGTGTAATCCAGGCTTCGTTGGTGAGGTCCTTCGGTCGCCGCGGCGACCTCAGGATGACATCTTTGGGAGATTAGAAAATTTTTCGCCGGCTCTTTGCATTCGTGCGAGCACCCGGTCTTTGTCCATTACTTCGAGCATGTGATACAAACTTGGTCCGATCGAACGGCCGCTCACCGCGACTCGCGCTGGGTGGACAAGATCGCCGGTTTTGCAGCCGAGTTTTTGCGCGAGATTCTTCAAAGTCGATTCGAGAGTTTCAGCGCTCCAATTATCGGTCTTGGTGAACTCTTGCCCCAAAGCGCTCAATCGCGTGGCAGCTTCTGGTTTCCCGAAGACTTTTTCGACCGAGGCCGGATCAAATTCATAATCTTCGGTGAAGAAATAAGCGGTCCATTCCGGCACATCCTTAAATAGTTTGATTTTCTCTTTTACGATCGCGAGGACCTTTTTCAGATATTCCTCATCGGAGATGTCGATCTTCGCTTTCGTCAAGAACGGCCGGGCCAGCTCCGCAAATCGGTCGAGCGACATTTGCGCGATGTATTGGCCATTGAGCCAAAAACATTTGTCGAGATCGAACGCGGCATTGCGTCGATTGATTTTCTCCAGTTCGAAAAGTTTTACGACTTCGTCGATCTCGATTTTTTCCCGGTTGTCCTTGGGCGACCAGCCGAGCAGGCAAAGATAATTGCGCACCGCTTCGGGCGCGTAGCCTTGCTCGATGTAAGCCGCGACGCGCGCGCCTTCATCTCGCTTGCTCATCTTCGAGCCGTCATGGTTGAGGATGAGCGGAATGTGGGCGAAGCGCGGCGGGGTCGCGCCAAGTGCGCGATACAACTCGATGTGCTTCGGCGTGTTTGACAGGTGATCTTCGCCACGAATGACGTGCGAGATTTTCATCTCGATGTCGTCGATCACATTGACGAAATGGAAAATCCATGAGCCGTCCGGACGCCGGATGGTCATGTCGGGATGCGTTCCCGGATTGGTGAGATCGAAATCGATTTTGCCACATACGAGATCGTCGACAATGACGTGCTCGCGTGGCGAACGAAAACGCAGCGCGCCGGCGTCTTCGAAAATGTGGCCGGCGTCCTGAAGTTTTTTCAGGTAACGCTCGTAGATTTCGTTTCGCTCGCTTTGAAAATAAGGGCCGAAATTTCCGCCAATTTGCGGGCCTTCGTCCCAATTCAGCTCGAGCCAGCGCAGGCCTTCGTAGATTGCGGCTGCGGCTTCTTCCGTGTTGCGCGCCTTGTCCGTATCTTCAACGCGCAAAATTAATTTGCCGCCGTGATGCCGCACGAAAAGCCAGTTAAACAATGCGGTGCGCGCGCCGCCAATATGTAAATAGCCGGTAGGCGAGGGTGCGAAGCGGGCGCGGATTTCGGACGTCATTATCTGTCATCCTGAGCGAAAGCGAAGGATCTCGCAAATTATCGATGGGATCGTGAGGTCCCTCGCTCCGCTCGGGATGACACGAAGACTAGCCACAAATAGCCACAGATGAAACGCAGAAGAATTACTCGATGAAGATTTTCTTTGCCCGGCGGCGCGCATGCCGATCTTGCGGCAGATTGATTTTGGCGATGCGCGAAGCGGGATCGAGCAGAGAGCGGACACGTTCGATTGATTCGTAACCAACGCCAGTAATGTTTTGTTCGCGCAGCCATTTCAAGATGGCGCGACGCTGCAAGGCCACCGGTAACACGCGGAGTTTTTCCACGACGAGATCGACATCCTTTGGACCGACGTCAGTCGTAATGCTTTCGACCCAAGCTTCCTCTTCGGCTGCGATCATGGCCGTGCGCCAAATGCTGTGGCGGATGTTTCGGCCAAGTGTCTTTTCCAGATATGGAATGATGCGGTGACGAATGCGATTGCGCAGTGGCGCGAGATCGAGATTCGAAATATCCTCGCGGAATTTGTGCCGATGTTCGTGCAGATACTGGTCGATCTTAGTGCGCCAAACGCCGAGAAGCGGACGAACGATGGTAAGATCGACGTCGTCGATGCGGCGCGTTGTGATTTCGCGCATTCCGGCGAGGCCGGTGCTTCCCGTGCCGCGGAACAAGTTGATTAGAAAGGTTTCCACCAAGTCGTCGGCGTGGTGGGCGAGGAAAATTTCGCGGCATCGTCTGCGCTTCGCGATCTTTGCGAAGAATCTGTATCGCGCGTCGCGTCCCGCGGCTTCAATCGACATTTTTTTCTTCGCCGCCAGCGCGCGGACATTGGTCGAGCCGTGTTCGAAATCGAGATCGTAATTCGCGGCGAGCTTCTCGGCGAATTTTGCATCGGCTTTTGCAGATCGTCCTCGCAACTGGTGATCCAGATGGCAGACGATCAATTTCGTGTAGCCAAGATCGACAAGCGAATGCAGCAGCGCGACGGAATCTCGCCCGCCGGAGACGCCGATGAGGTAGCGGCGGGTCGGTGGAAAATCACGGGCAAGCTGTTTTGAAGGAATGAAGGCTGGCCCCTTGTTGCGCATTTAAGCAGCAAACGTCCAACGCCGAACGCCCAACGTCCAATGCCGAATTCAGAGGTGGATTTGACAATGAATGAACGTTCATTCATCGTTCGACCTTATGTCAGATTCCCGAATCGAACCGGCGCCAGATCGCCGCGAGCAAATTCTTAATGCAGCGATGATTTGCTTTGCCAGGCGCGGATTTCACCAAACCAGCATGCACCACATTAGCGGCGAGGCGGGGATCAGTGTCGGACTCATCTACCGCTATTTTGAAAATAAAGATGCGGTGATTTCGGCGATGGCCGACAACCACAAGAGCGAAATTCAGCACGTGCTGGAGCGCGCTCGCGGCGCCGAGACTCTTTTAGCAGCGCTCGAAATCCTGTTCACGGCGCATTGCTGCGAAAATGAACCGCAAGTGACGGCGGCGTTCGTGGTCGATCTTTTCGCAGAAGCAAGCCGCAACCCGCGCGTGGCGGAATTAGTTCGCGACGTAACCAAGACGGTGATGGACGGCGTGACCGATCTAATCGCGCGCGCGACCGAGTCGAAGAACGCGACCCACGATCTGACTCCGCGCCAGCTCACCGAACTTATTTTCGCCGTCAGCGATGGAATGCTCATGCGTGAAGTTTTGAATGTTTCCACCGCGACCGATAGCGAACGGCGCGAGCGGCAATTGGAAGTAGCGCGTCGTTTATGGCGATTGTTGTTCAGCGGCCACCCTCGGCCGGCTTATGCATGAGTAAGACTTTTCGAACGCCCATTCGTTAGCACCACGATAATGCTCAATTTACTCATTCTAATCGCCAGCGTCGCCGCAATATTGTTCGGCTTGCTCGCGTTTTTTTTGCTCCGCCGGTCGAAGCGGCTTGTGCTGGGTACCGTGTTTGCAGTTGTCTCCCTTTTCTTTGTCCTCACCGACATCAAATTGTTTCAATTTCACAAAATGGGATCGACGCCAATGTCGATGCCCGCCACGACGGTTACGAGCGCGGTGGTGAAGGAAGAAGATTGGGCACCGACGTTGACCTCAGTCGGCTCGATTTCGGCCGTGCAAGGCGCGATGGTCGCGACGGAGTTGGCCGGAGTGGTCAGCCAAGTCGCATTTGAAAATGGCGGAGTGGCGAAAAAAGGCGATCTGCTCGTGCAGCTCGATGCCTCCGCCGAAGAAGCGCAGTTGCATTCATCGGAAGCAGATTTGGAATTGGCCCGGGCCGATCTTGAGCGCTCGCGGGATTTGGCCGTGCGCAAGGTGATTTCGAAAGCCGATCTCGATGCGGCCGAATCGAAATTCAAGCAGAAAGAAGCGAGCGTCGATCAAATGCGTTCGATGATCACGAAGAAAACATTGCGCGCCCCTTTCGACGGAGCGCTGGGCATTCGCCAGGTGAACGTCGGCCAAATGATCAACGCCGGCCAACAAATCGTGGCGCTGACATCGCTCGATCCGGTCTATGTCGATTTTGCAATGCCGCAGCAATATTTGTCGCAGCTGTCGCCGGGATTGGACGTGCGCGTTCTGACCGACGCGATCCCAGGCCGAGAGTTTCACGGAAAGTTGACCGCAATCAATTCAATGGTGGATACCTCAACGCGCAACGTGACTCTGCAAGCGACGCTGAAGAATCCTGATCACGCCTTGCGACCGGGAATTTACGCGAAGGTCGAGGTGGTGTTGCCGGAGAAATCGCGCGCGCTCGTCATTCCCGGAAGCGCGGTTTCTTATGCGCCGTTTGGCGATTCGGTTTTTGTGATCGAAAAAAAGAAGGACCCGAAGACCGGCAAAGAATCGCAAGCGATCCGCCAGCAATTTGTGCGCATCGGCGAAGCACGCGGCGATTTTGTTTCAATCACAAATGGGCTGAAGCCGGGCGAGACGATCGTGGGCACCGGTGTTTTCAAATTGCGCAACGGCATGGCGGTAACCATCAACAACGATCTGGCGCCGAAGCCCCAACTGAATCCGACGCCGGCGGATACTTGATGCAAGATCGACCATCGCCCAAATCGCCATGAAATCGTTTACCGATCTTTTCATCAAGCGCCCGGTGCTGGCTCTGGTGGTTAGCTTCGTGATTCTTATTGCTGGATTGCAGGCGATGAAGAATCTCAACGTCCGGCAGTATCCGCGGAGTGACATCGCCTCCATCACGGTGACGACCGTTTACGTCGGCGCCGACGCGGAACTGGTTCGCGGATTCATCACCACGCCGCTGGAACGAGCCATCGCAGCAGCGGACGGCATCGACTACCTGCAATCGCAGAGTTCGCAAGGCGTCTCGACCATTACGGCGCGTCTCAAACTAAATTACGATGCAAACAAGGCACTCTCCGACATCAGCTCGAAAGTCGACGCGATTCGGCGCGATCTGCCACCAGAAGCGGAGATTCCGGTCATCGCCATCAACTCGGCGGATTCGCAGTTTGCTTCGGCCTATCTCAGTTTTACCTCCAATATTTTGCAGCCTAACGAGGTGACCGATTATCTCGTGCGCCTGGTGCAGCCGCGCCTCACTGCGCTGGGCGGCGTGCAGAAAGCGGACATTCTCGGCGGCCGCACATTTGCCATGCGCATATGGATGAAGCCAGACCGAATGGCGTCCTTAAACATTAGCCCAGGCCAAGTGCGCGATGCTCTTTCTCGAAATAATTATCTGGCTGCGGTCGGCAATACCAAAGGTTCGCTCCTTCAAGTCAATCTTACCGCCAATACCGATCTTCACACGGCGGAGGACTTCAAGAATCTGGTTGTGCGACAGGATAAAGGAAATCTCATTCGACTGCGCGATATTGCGGACGTCGTCCTCGGCGCGGAGGATTACGATACCGAGGTCCGCTTCTCCGGACAACGCGCTGTCTTCATGGGTATCTGGGTGTTGCCCAATGCGAATTCGATCGACGTGATCAAGCGCGTGCGCACCGAGATGGAGCAAATCCAGAAAGAACTGCCGACCGGTATGACTGGCGAGATCGCCTACGACGCGACTGCTTACATCAACGACGCAATTCACGAAGTCGTGAAAACCTTGATCGACACGCTCCTCATCGTCATGGTCGTAATCTTTTTGTTCCTCGGCTCTCTGAGGTCGGTCATCGTTCCTATCGTCGCGATTCCGATTTCGCTCATCGGTGCGCTGTTCCTCATGCAGCTTTTCGGCTTCACGCTGAACTTGCTCACGCTGCTCGCGATTGTGCTCTCGGTTGGATTAGTGGTCGATGACGCGATCGTCGTCGTCGAAAACGTAGAGCGCCACATGCGCGAGGGAATGACGGGCCTGAATGCAGCGTTGCTCGGCGCGCGCGAACTGATCGGCCCAATCATCGCGATGACGATTACGCTGGCGGCGGTTTACACTCCGATCGCCTTGCAAGGCGGACTAACGGGCGCGCTCTTTCGCGAGTTTGCTCTTACACTGGCCGGCGCCGTGTTCATCTCGGGCGTGGTCGCGCTGGTCCTTTCGCCTGTGATGTCAGCCTATTTGCTCCGCGCGGAGGGCATCGACAAAGGATTCAGCGGTATTGTTAATCGCACGTTCGACAGATTCAGGGACTGGTACGGAGATCATCTCGACCGCACACTCGCGGCGCGGCCCGCGGTGTATGTCGTGTGGATCGGGCTGTCGATCTTAGGCGCCTTTTTTTGGGTCTTCTCACCTAACGAGCTCGCGCCGACCGAAGATCAAGGAGTCATTTTCGGAATCATGACGGCTCCAGCCAACGCAACGATTGACGATACGATTCGCTATGCCGATGCCGCAGGAAAAGTTTTTCAAGACATTCCGGACACACGTTTCACATTCCAAATCACGAATCCGGGCGGCGGATTTGGCGGCATGGTGTTGAAGCCCTGGGGCGTCCGTAAAACCCCCACCGCCGCTTATCTCCCGCAAGTGCAAGCGAAGCTCGGCGCCATTCCCGGTATCCAGATGTTTCCGGTGATGCCGCCCGCGCTTCCGGGTGGCGACAGTTTTCCGGTAAGCTTCATCATCGCTTCAACGGCCGACCCGGAGCGGATTCTTGAATTCGCCAAGCAAATCCAAATGAAAGCGATGCAGGCTGGAGTATTTCGATTTTCAGATCTCGATACGAAAATCGACCAGCCGCAAACCCAAATCGTTTTCGATCATGACAAAGCTTCATCCATGGGACTCGACATGCAGCAAGTCGGCGCCGATCTCTCCGCCAGCATCGGAGGTAATTTCGTCAATCGGTTCAACATGGAAGGTCTCAGTTACAAAGTCATCCCGCAGATCAAGCGAACCGATCGGTTAAATCCGGAACAGTTGAAGAGCATTTACGTTACCGGGCCCAACAATCAGCTCGTGCCGCTCAGCACCGTTGCGACGCTTCAGCAGAAAACTGTCGCGCGCTCGCTCAATCGTATGCAGCAGCTTAATGCCGTTCAGATCGGCGGAGTTCCGACTCGATCGCTCGATGCCGCATTAAAGTTCTTGGAGAATGAAGCGCATGCCATTCTGCCGAAAGGCTATGTCCTCGATTACACGGGTGAATCGCGACAGTTGCACGCGGAGGGCAGCAAATTCCTCGGCGTCTTTTTGCTTTCGGTTGTCCTGATTTTTCTCGTCCTCGCCGCCCAGTTCAACAGCTTTCGAGATCCACTCATCATTCTGCTCGGCTCTGTGCCGCTGGCCCTGTTCGGTGCACTTCTCTTCACTTCTCTGAAGATGCCTTTCGGAACGTTTTTCACAGATGGCTGGACAACCACGCTGAATATTTACTCGAAAGTGGGGCTGGTGACGTTGGTCGGTCTCGTTTCGAAAAATGGAATCTTGATCGTGCAGTTCGCGAACGAATTGCAACGCCAGGGTTTGGGTAAACTTGAGGCGATTGCACAAGCCGCGCGTATTCGGTTACGGCCTGTCATGATGACGAGTGTCGCTACGGTTTGTGGTCACTTTCCGCTTACGCTGGTGAGCGGCGCCGGCGCGGCCGCGCGAAATTCCATCGGTCTTGTGCTCGTCGGCGGGATGACCATTGGAACGATTTTTACTTTGTTCATTGTGCCGTCGCTTTACATGCTAATTGCGAAAGAGCATCACGAACGGGCGCTCGGAGAAACAGAAGAAGAACCGGCGCCGGAAGAGATCGATCGCACGCCGGAGTTTGCGATGGCGCGAGATGGCAACGGCAATGGCTGGAAACAAGCATGACCGCGATCGGCTGATTGCGGGCGCGGCTCGCCGTTGCCCCGTCGACTAGCGCGGTTATGATTTGCTCCAATTTATGAAAAGAATCCTCGTCGCCTTTTCGCTTATTCTGCCGCTATCAGTTCTGCTGACCGCGGAAACCAAAACCGAATTCAAATATCCAGCCGCGCCAAGAAGCGATCAGGTCGATGATTACAACGGCACCAAGGTGGCTGACCCGTATCGGCCGCTGGAAAATCCGGATGCGCCGGAATCGCGCAAGTGGATCGAGGCGGAAAACAAGATCACGTTCGATTTTCTCAAAACGATCCCGGAACGCGATGCGATCAAGGCGCGGCTGACCGCACTTTGGGATTATGAAAAGTTTGGGGTGCCGTTCCGGAAAAAAAACCGCTACTTCATTTCGAAAAATTCGGGATTGCAGAACCAAAATGTTCTTTATGTAGCGGCGAATTTGTCCGAGCAGCCGCGCCAACTTCTCGATCCAAATACTTTGGCGAAAGACGGGACGGTGGCGCTGGGTGGTGTGGCGGTGAGCGACGACGCCAAACTCATGGCTTACGGACTCGCAACCGCGGGCTCCGATTGGCAGCAATGGAAAGTGCGCGACGTTGAAACCGGGAAAGATCGAGATGACAAACTCGATTGGATAAAATTCTCCGGCGCCTCGTGGATGAAGGACGGCAGCGGTTTCTTTTATAGTCGTTACGACCAACCGGACGAGCAGAACAAACTGCGCTCGCAGGTTTACGGTCACAAATTGTTCTTTCATAAATTGGGGACTCCGCAGGCGCAGGATAAATTGATTTACGAGCGGCCCGACCAAAAGGAGTGGCTCTTCAACGCCGAGGTCACTGACGATGGCCGCTATCTCATTATCACGGTGAGCCATGGGACTGATCCCAAGAACCGCATCTTCTACAAGAACCTTGACGATCCGAACTCGAAGGTGGTCGAGCTATTCGATAAAGCCGATGCGGCCTACGACTTTGTCGGAAACGAAGGATCCGTCTTTGCCTTCAAGACCGATTTAAACGCGCCGTTGGGCCGCATTATTTCCATCGATACGAGCAAACCTCTTCCGCCGCAGCCGAAAGAGCTTGTTCCTGAATCGGCGGATAAGCTCGAAGCGGTCAGCGTAGTGGGCGGTCGTTTTATCGCGGTCTATCTGAAAGATGCGCACAGTTTGGTGAAGTTATTCAAATCCGACGGGGCGGGGGACGGTGAGATCGCGTTGCCGGGAATTGGGTCGGCCGGTGGTTTCACTGGCAAACGGGGCGATCGCGAAACGTTTTATTCATTCGCGAGCTTCACCACGCCGACGTCGATCTTTCGCTATGATTTCGACAAACGCGAAAGCACTCTGCTGTTTCAGCCGAAAGTAAAATTCAATCCGGACGATTACACGACCGATCAGGTTTTCTACAACAGTGCCGATGGCACGCGCGTGCCGATGTTCATCTCTTACAAAAAAGGAATGAAACGCGATGGCCAGAATCCGACATATCTTTACGGCTACGGTGGATTCGATATTTCCGAGACGCCCTCATTCAGTCCGGCAATCTTAGCCTGGATGGAAATGGGCGGAATTTTCGCGCTGCCGAATCTGCGTGGTGGCGGTGAGTACGGCGAGAAATGGCACGAAGCCGGCGAGAAACACGTGAAGCAAAACGTGTTTGATGATTTCATCTCGGCGGCCCAGTACTTGATCGACAATAAGTTTACGTCAACGCCGAAGCTTGCGATTGGCGGCGGCAGCAACGGTGGTTTACTGGTCGGCGCGTGCCTGACGCAGCGGCCCGATCTTTTCGGCGCGGCGTTGCCGGCCGTGGGCGTGATGGACATGCTGCGGTTCCAAAAATTCACGATCGGCTGGGCGTGGACTTCGGATTACGGAAGCTCGGAGAACCGCGAAGATTTTCCGTATCTTTATGCCTACTCTCCGTTGCATCACTTCGCGAAAGGTTGCGCTTACCCCGCGACCATGATCACGACGGCAGATCACGACGATCGCGTCGTGCCGGCGCACAGTTTCAAATTCGCTGCCACGCTGCAAGCCGCGCAAAGCGGTCCGGCGCCAACCTTGATTCGTATTGAAACAAAAGCCGGTCACGGCGCGGGCAAACCGACAACGAAAATCATAGAAGAGACCGCAGACCGTTGGGCCTTTCTCGTGAAAGCGCTGAATATGAAAACAGTGAAGTAAGCCTCGCGGTGCTTAGATCATTATTCGCAACGACTCGATTCGCGCGAAATAGCTGTTTGCTACGCCATCAATTCTTCATACAGTCGTGCGCTTTATCACGGAACGTTCATGACAATTCTTGCTCTCAATTTGCTCGAGTCCGGTGTGCACTTGTCGATGGTGTGCGCGGTTGTCGGATTGGCTTTCGCGTTTTTCCTGATCGCGGCGATCAAGCGATTGTCACCGGGCAACGAGAGGATGCGCCAAATCTCCGCGGCCGTGCAGGAAGGCGCCAAGGCTTATTTGAATCGCCAGGTAATTACGATCAGCGCGATCGCAGTCGTCATTTTCTTTTTGCTTTTTTTCTTTAAAGATCACCCAACTGCGATCGGTTTTGTGGTCGGCGCATTCTGTTCGTTGTCGGCGGGTTTCATCGGGATGCGGATCGCTGTGCTGGCGAACGTGCGCACGACTCAATCCGCGACCAAATCGCGGACCGCGGCATTGCGAGTTGCGTTCAATGGCGGCGCGGTGACCGGTTTGCTCGTGGTCGGCCTCGCGCTGCTCGCGGTGTCGATTTTTTACAGCATCGCTAACAACATGATTGGCCATTATGCCGCTGTGCGCAGTCTTGTCGGCTTGGCGCTCGGCGCGAGCTTGATCAGCGTGTTCGCGCGACTCGGCGGCGGGATTTACACGAAAGCAGCGGATGTCGGCGCCGATCTCGTCGGCAAGATCGAGAGCGGCCTCGAGGAAGATGATCCACGCAATCCGGCCACGATCGCGGACAACGTCGGCGACAACGTCGGTGATTGCGCAGGCATGGCCGCGGACGTGTTTGAAACTTACGCCGTCAGTTTGATCGGCGCGATTCTCGTCGGCGCACTTACGCTCTCGGCTTATCCCGCGGCAATTGTTTATCCATTTGTCCTAGGTGGAATTTCAGTACTCGGCGCGATCATCGGAATTTTGTTCGTGAACGTCAGCGGCGGGAAACCCGGCACCGTTCTCATGGGCGCGGTCGGAGCGAGTGCGATTGTCTCGGCGATTCTCTTCTGGCCGGCGACGCATCATCTTTTTCCAAATGGAATCACCGTTGGCGGTGTCGCTCGCTCGGCCAACGATCTCTATTTTGCGTCCGCGGTCGGTCTGGTCATGACCGCAGTCGTCGTAATCATCACAAATTACTACACGTCGATGCATTATCGGCCGGTGCAGAAAATAGCACGCGCGTCCGAGACCGGACACGCTACCAACATCATCGCCGGCCTCGCCATCGGACAGCACGCGACGGCTTTACCGGTCGGTTTCATCGGCATCGCGATTCTGCTCAGTTTTCATTTTGCCGGTCTCTACGGAATCGCCGTTGCGGTCATGTCGATGTTGTCGATGGCGGGAATTATCATCTCGCTCGATTCATTCGGCCCGATCACCGATAACGCCGGCGGTATCGCGGTGATGAGCAATTTGCCGAAAGAGGTTCGCGGCGTCACCGACGAGCTCGACGCCGTCGGCAACACCATGAAAGCGGTGACCAAAGGTTACGCCATCGCGTCGGCCGGATTGGCTGCGCTGGTCTTGTTCGGGTCGTATGTCGAAGAATTGAAGGCGCACAATGTCGCTTACGCGCAGTTCAATTTTTCACTCACGGAGCCGAAAGTGATTATCGGATTGTTCATCGGCGGATTATTGCCGTTCATTTTCACTGCTTTTAGTATGGATGCGGTCGGCAAAGCGGCCGGTGCGGTCGTGCGCGAAGTTCGCCGGCAATTGAAGGAGAAGCCTGGGATTTTGCGCGGCGAAGACACACCCGATTACGGAACCTGCGTCGACATCGTGACGAAAGCAGCGTTGCGCGAGATGATCGTTCCGGCGCTCTTGCCGTTAGTTTTTGTCGTCGGGGTTGCGCTCATCAAACCGCTGGGGCCAGTCGTTCTCGGCGGCGTGCTGGTGGGCACGATCGTTACCGGATTGTTTGTTGCGATTGCGATGACCTCGAGTGGCGGCGCCTGGGATAACGCGAAGAAATTTATCGAAGAAGGCAATTTTGGAGGCAAAGGTTCCTTCGCGCATGCCGCGGCGGTGACCGGCGACACGGTGGGCGATCCTTACAAGGATACGGCCGGCCCGGCGATCAACCCGATGATCAAGGTCGTAAACATCGTGGCGATCCTGATCATTCCTATTTTCTTTTAGGTAGGGACGGCGCGCTGCGCCGTCCACGGACATCGCAGCGCGATGTCCCTACCAGTAAAATATAACGCGAAAGTTTCGGACGATCTGTTATAAGATCGAATCGTGGCCCTAATGCCGTCACCGAACTTTGTCGATCGACCCATGGAAGAAAATCACGATTTCCAGATTGTTTCGTCCGATCAAACCGGCGCGAAAAAACAAAGCCTTGCCAAACCTGATCCGTCAGGCACGCCGTTCAAGATTGTGATCGATCCGAAAGTGCGGATGGATTTGCGGCGCGCGCTCATCGATTTGATTGATTACCACGACGATGCGTTGGCCGATCATTTCGCCGAGGGAAATCTGGCGCTCGAATCTTACAAGGAATACATCGAGCTCTTCGCGCGGAGCTTGAAGGAAACAATGGAAAGTCGCGAAGGCGTCTCTTACCTGTTGCGGTCGGTGGGTTTCGAGATCGGCGCCGGAGAAATCAATATGCAGCCGGAACTGCGCTGGAAAAAAGGGCCGCGGCCGTTTGGTCCAAGTCTCTTGTAATTATTTTGCTTCCGTGATCGGCGCGATCAGGGTCTTTTCTTCGGCATTCAAGCTTCCTTCCGGGATTGTCGCGATTATCTCCCTGGCTTTTTCCGGTTGCTCGTTGGCGAAGAGCGCGGCCGCGTAAACGGCGCGCCACGATGGAGGCGTCTTACTCCATTCTATGGGTGGAGCGTTCGACGGTCCGCTAAATTGCGCGAGAGCAGAACCGGCATCGTGTTGGCGAAGATAACCCAACGCCGCGGTGATTCGAAACGCCAGCCGCGCGGGAAATCTTTTCACCAGATCGTTTGCTTTCGCGAGATTCGCCTCAACGTCCGAGCCGAGGAGCAGATCAAGATAGAGGAGTTGTGCGGTGGAATTCGGGTCGGTCGGGGTAAGCGCCAGGAGCTTTTCGGCGGCGGCGCGCTGGGTGGCCGATGCGCCGGTTTTTCCCCCGACGCGTTCGATACCTTGATAAGCGAAGGCCGCGTGCTCGGGAAACCGGGCCAATTGCTCGTAAGCTTTCAGGGCAACAGCGGTCGTGCGAGTCTGTTCGGCGAAGTTCGCAACAAAGCGCAGCTTGAATGGATCGTTGCCGGCGGCTGAAAGCGCGCGGTTCCAATGAAATTCTGCGTCGGTCGCGGAGTCTTGCCCCTGAGCGCTACGCGCGCGAAAACTTTCCAGCACTTCCGGATCGAACGTGAGATCGCTGCGAGCCAGCAACTTATCGATGTCGCTCCAACGCTGCAGGAGCGCGAGCGCGTCGAGATGCACCATGATGAGCTGGTTATTCTCGGTCGCGCGCTCGATTGGCAACAAAGTCAGCACGCGTTCGGATTGCCGGTGTGCATTCAACCAACGCGCGAGCTGCAGCAAAGTAGTGGTGTCTCCTTTTCCAAACCGCGCAATCGTTTCGTCATAGATTCGATCTGCATCGCCGAGCTGAAGCTTGATTCGAAAATCCGCCGCGAGGAGCACATCTTCGACGATTGGAGAAGCAAGGCCTTCGAGAGACCGGAGGATGCGCGTTTGTTCATCTGTCGACAATTCGGGTGCGCGTGCCAGAACCTGGAGGGCAAGCCGCTTGTTTGGGCCCTCTTTGCCGACGAGCTCCCAAAGAATTCGGCGCGCTTCCGCCTGTTGCGTGGAATCAGGCGAGGCCGCGAGGAGTTCGGCCATCCGAGAACGTGCCGCATCGTCGTCTGGGGCGCGGTTCATCGCCACTTTTGCAAATTCCAGAGCTTTTCCCGACTCGCCCGTCTGCTCCGCATACCGCGAAGCCAGAGTAAGCGTTTTAGTGTCGGGATTGGCTTTCAACAATTGATCGATGATTTTTCCGGCGACGTCCAAGCGCTTCAATTTTAGGAGAAGCGCGGCATATTCCTGGCGGTCCGCGTCCGTGCATTGGGGCGATTTGAATACTTGTTCCCAAAGATAGGCGGCTTCGGGGCGGTCTGCGCGGGAAGCAAGTCGCGCAGCTCCTTCCAGTCCAGGGTATCCAAGCGGATTCAGTTGCAGTGCGGCCCGATACTTCTCGGCGGCTTCATTCCATTTTCCCTGTTTGAACAGTTCCCCGCCTTCAGCAGCGAACTGTTCGGCCCGGCGCGCTTTCAACCAGTGGTATCCCGGCTTGGCGCCGATCACCGCCGCCACCAGTAAAATTAATAACGTGATCCAGAGAAATGCGCGCTTTTTTCGGGACGCGCGGTGTTTTCGCCGCCCGTCGCCGCGTTGCGTGGATTCTTCTGCTCTTTCGTCGGTCATCGGCTTCTATATTCGAAGACAGATTGCAAGAGCGCCACTGCTATCTCGTTCGCAGGCATGGCGTCATTTGCCATTACAGTACAAGCCACGATCTCCGTAGCCGACTTTCGTTTGCCCTCCAATTGCAACGACGGTGGAGGAATCGCGGCGCCGAACACCTGGGCAGATTGATAATCCAGCGACACCGGCGCGCCATTTCGCCAAACGCCCCAAAGTTCCAGCGCGTAAAGATTCTCTCGTTGAAATTGAAACGCGTAAAACCGGATCGGCTGGCCATCCAGCGAAACATCGATTGGTTCCGGACCGCCAATCAGCTTCCATCCTACTCCCGGCATGCAAATGTCCGGGCGATGCACCAGGACAAACCGGTTCCACGGCGACGGCTTCCAAAAAAAATGATACAGACCCGCGTTGCCGTCGCCGGTTTTTGGATTCGGTGGTCGAATGGATTCGCCGGAGGTCGGGTGTAACTCGTTCCAGATCGTTTGTGGCACGTGTTGCAATTTGTTGCCATTCGTATTGTCGATCTTCGCGATAAAGAAGGGAACGGTTTGGGTTTGGTCGCGCCGTTCCAGATAAGCGGAAAGAGAACGCGCGCAGATAATGCCCGCAATAAGACTGAGTGCCAGCGCGCGCAGGACCGGCGCAGTCGCGCTGGTGAAGCTGGCAAACAATTGCCGCGCGCGCTCAGCGATTTGTTTGATCGACAATGCAGCCGGTTTCGTGACTCGAGGCGCGAGAAGTTTTCCCACCACCCAGATTCCAACAATCAATGTTGCGATCACGACGTTGCCGATAAGGTCGTGAACGCGATCCACCGATTCGACCCCGTGCCGTTCCGCCTGAAGCGAGAGCAACAAGGTTCGCACAAGATTGGTGGCGATCGCCAGGGTCATCGCCACCACAAGCAAGACAATCCGGCGCAATGGCCGCAGCAGAAACCACTCGCCCATAGCAAGGCCAAACATGATCCCGGCCTGCAAAGATCGAACGCCGCTGCACGCTTCGGTGATCCCAACCAGACCGGATCGAAGCGCGATTGCCGCGCCGGAAGTCTGCGCTTCGACGCCAAGCCAATGCAACAACTCAGTCGTCATTTCGGCAACCCAGCGCATTAAAGTGCTAACGATCGGTTGTTCGAAACGAGGCGGCCACGGAACCGCAGTCAGAAAAAAAAGCACGGGAAACAATTCTGCCCGGGCCAGTCGAGTGCCGCCGTAAACAGCTAAAATGGCGATTGTCGATGCTATCGCCAGTAAACAAATACTCCAGAGAACGATCTCCGGATGCCAGACTTGCTCCCGCGAATATTCGAGAAAAAAGACGGCGCCCGCGAAAACGAGGCCGACAAAAATCTGGGTCGCGATTGGTTTCCGAGAGGCCAAGGTCGGATTGGCGGCGCCGGTGGAATCCAACTGCAAATATCGGCGCAACGCAAAACCCAGAGCGAGCAGCGGTACGACCCAGCCGTATGAGTAATTGGGATTGCCCAGCCAGTGTTCGGCACAACTCCAGATCGCCCAGGACCAGACGGCAATAACCACCAGGGCCGGCCAGGGTAAAATCGGCACCCGGCGAGCGGGTTCCTGGGTGATCGGTGGATTCATGGAAGTGGCGGAGTATTTACCGAACGGCGAAAAAAAATGAATTAATCAGAATTTAGTATTGACGTTTGATGCCAAAATTGCTCATGATGCGCCTTACACCCTACAAAAAATCATGAAGAAAACATACTTTCTAGGCTTAATCGCATTTGCAACGATGATGACGGCTCGCGCCGATATTATCCCAACCTTGTTCAGTACCACGCCCAGCGGTTCGAATTTTACCTGGGATTACACAGGTATTGTAACTGCTAATCAAACTGTCACTACCAACGATTACTTCACGATCTACGATTTCGGTGGATATGTTGCCGGAAGCGCCACGGCGCCAGTCGGCTGGATTGTTACGGTTCAGTTGCTTGGGATCACACCGTCGGACGTGAACCCGGCGGACAATCCATCACTATTCAACCTGACTTGGAAGTACGTTGGCACAACCCCCCTCGTCGGCCAGGCCGATTTGGGCGGCCAATTCACGGCGGATTCCATCTACAAAGACGCCACCAGGGCCAACTTCACTGCGCAGGCAACGCGAAGCGACGGTCCGCAAGCGGGGACGAAGGTCGACAACATCGGTATGATCGATGTTCCGGTTCCGGAGATGTCGGCGCTCCTTCCGATCTTGAGTGTTTGCGGAGCTGGTTTGCTTTCCTTGGTTCCGTCGTTTCTACGGCGTCGCCAAGATAGCTAAGAAAGTTTTGTTTTAAGAAAGCCACCGCGGAATTCCGCGGTGGCTTTTCTTTGTACTGAGGCTTTCACAATCGTAATCTCCGCAAAAACTCTTGGTTTCGCGGGAGTTGCATGCCAGAATCGCCCTCCATTCTAACATGCCAACATCCTCCGCATCTGGTGCGCGCCTGAAGTTTTGGGGCGTACGGGGCTCAATCCCCGTTCCAGGAACTTCAACCCTTCGCTACGGCGGCAACACGACTTGTGTCGAACTTCGCGCCGATGACGAGATCATTGTGCTGGATGCGGGCACCGGTATTCGCGCGCTCGGTACCGCCTTGGAAGAAGAGTTCGGGTCGCAACCGATCAACCTCAGTTTGCTAATCACGCACGTTCATTGGGACCACATCCAGGGGTTCCCATTTTTTCTTCCATCTTACAACGACAAAAATCAGATCACTATTTTCGGTTACGACGGAGCGGACTCGGGTCTGCGCGAAATCCTCAAGGGCCAGATGGCGACGCCATTTTTCCCGGTGGCATTGTACGACCTGCCGGGCAAGATCGACATCAAGAAGCTGGACCAAATGGAGTTCAACCTCGGCAAAGTGCACGCGCGCGCCAAGTTTATGAATCATCCAGGCGTTTGCGTAGGCTACCGCCTGGACACTTCATCGGGGTCGGTCGCCTTCCTGCCCGATACCGAACCCTTCGATGCATTCAAGCTGCACTCAGTGAAATCGCATTTGTTAAGTCCCGAACAGACTCAAAAAAGAGCGAAAAATGAACGGGCCGATTTGGTACAATTCCTAAAGGGCTGCGATGTTCTGGTTCTCGACACGCAATACACGGACGAGGAGTACCAACATCACATTGGATGGGGCCACGGTTCGCTTAGCACCACCGTCGCCCTGGCCCTCGACGCCCAAGTTCGCAAGCTCGTGCTCTTTCATCATGATCCCACTCATGATGACAAACAAATCGAAGAGATGGTGGAAAATGGCCGCAAGCTCGCGGCTAAGGCCGGAAAAACTCTCGAAATTGTGGCCGCGCGCGAAGGGGAGGAGATTTTGATCGGCCAGAACTAAAGTAGCGAATTTCTGCTCCGTCGATTTTAGGTCGACATCTTCTTCGGCTCAGTTGCGAAAGGGCGGCGATCGGTCTTAATTCTGCACCTCTTTTGCCTCGTGGTGTAATGGTAGCACGAGAGATTCTGGATCTCTTTGTCTAGGTTCGAGTCCTAGCGAGGCAGCCATTGCGTGTATCGCTATCCGATTTCCATAAAAACATTTTGGAAATCGGCGCGCTCTCAGGAAACTTGGTCGCAGCCAACGTAAGATCAACATCATGACCTCGGCCCAGATTCAAAATTTGCTTCTCGGCGTTTTTGCCCTGGGCCTTGGCTGCGTCCAGCCGACGCTGGCGCAATCAATCACTCGGGCTGAGGCGCTAAAGATCGCGGAGTCGTATGTCGAACATCGTTGGGAATCGTCGCCGCGGAATCTGCTCCACGGCAAAGATCGAGATGGAATTGAAGTGCACACGCCGGATCGTGATGGCGGCCGCGGCTCGCCTTTGCCGGATTGCTGGCGGGTAAATGCAGAGAACATCGGCATCGCTTACAAATGGGGTGGTATCGACACGCCGCAGAGTTTCGATGTTGGAATCCGCGCTGGGAAAGCCGCCGGCGATGTTTACACTTCGGAAAAACGCCGGCGTAGCGTAGCGGCTGTGAGCAGTGCCGCCGTCGGAGTCGATTGTTCCGGTTTTATTTGCTGCTGCTGGAAGCTGACCACGAGATATTCGACCGGATCGCTGGCGTCGATTTGCCGAGAACTTCCTTCAACCGATGCGCTTCAACCGGCCGACATCATGAACCATCCCGGTGGTCACGTGGTTCTTTTTGTCAGATGGCTTGATAACAATAAGAAACGGGCGCTCTTCTACGAGTCGTCCCCGTTCAGTAAGACACTCGCTTCCGAGCGAGATGTTAACAAAATGGCGACCGAGGGTTATCTCCCCATGCGCTACCGGCAGATCCGCAATGACTAGCTCCGAAATCAGAAAATCGTTTCTCGATTTTTTCCGCGAGAAACAGCACACCATTGTGCCTTCGTCGTCGTTGCTACCCGACGCGCCCAATCTGCTGTTCACCAACGCCGGCATGAACCAATTCGTGCCGATTTTTCTCGAACAACAAAAACCGTCTTGGAATCCGCCGCGCGTCGCCGACACGCAAAAATGCATCCGCGCCGGCGGCAAACACAACGATCTCGAGGATGTCGGTCTCGACACTTATCATCACACCTTCTTCGAAATGCTCGGCAACTGGAGCTT
>OBLU010001772.1_pt1 | contig 19904 bp, 16 predicted proteins | sample 1518681 | NCBI WGS metagenome assembly OBLU01 (sample SAMEA3539304, study PRJEB22396) | soil metagenome | biome: tundra; feature: field; material: soil | place: USA | collected 2010-05 | depth 0.15 m
TGCTGCAGGCGGCCACGATCGGCCGGGGCGGGGAAGCCCTCGTGCTCGACATGGGCGAGCCGGTGCGGATCGCCGATATCGCGCGGCGGCTGATCGCCGGCACAGGCCGAAATCTGGACATCGTTTTCACCGGCCTGCGGCCCGGCGAGAAGCTGACCGAGGATCTCCTCGGGCCCGGCGAGACCGACCATCGTCCGTTCCACCCGCTGATCAGCCAGGTCCCCGTGCCGGCCCTGGATCCCAGCGAGGTCACCAGGCTGGATCCGGACGCCGAGCCAGGTACGCTGCGCCAGGTCCTGGCCAGGCACGCGCACGGACACTCTCATGTCGGCACCATGACGATCCCGCCCCAGGAGCAGGCCGCTTCGGCGGCCCGGCCAGCGCACGCCGAGCTAGCTAGCGGCCCCCGTCCGAGTGTGGCGCAGGGTTAGCGATGCGGTCCGGCATGCGCCCAGCCAAGCTCGGCCAGCCTGGCCACCAGCCGGTCCAGCAGGCCGGCGGTATCCGCATAGCCGCGCAGCGGCCCGCCCGCCGGATCGGCCACGTCGTCGTCGGGGGAATCACCGAGCAGCGACGTGCGCGCGCGTCCCGCGTGAGCACGCGACAGCCAGCCGGAGAACGGCTCGCCGGGCGGCCGCGGTCCGATCCGCTCGGCGCGCCGGATGAGTTCCTTCAGCGTGAACGCACGCGGCCACGCCCCGGGCTCGGTAATCGCGGCATGCCGGAGATGGTCCCGGGTCATCGCCAGCACCAGGCTGGCCGAGGTCAGGTCGGCCGCGCAGACGATGCGGCTGCGGTGCGGGGTGATCTCGATCCCGTACGAGGCCATGACCGAGACGACTTCCGGGTGCGGCGGGTCTCCGCCGCCGATCATCCCGGCCGAGCGCACCGGCACGGTGACGCCGAGCGTGGCCAGCCGCCGCGCGAGCAGCGCGGCGGCCATCGGGGACCGGCATACGTTCGCCGTGCACAGCACGACGATGCCGGTCTCACCGGGGTCTTCGGGTTCATCTCGCTGCGCCCAGGCGGCGGGAACATGCCCGACGCCATCTATGCCGCTCATCGCTATATTACCGGAAAATTCTCTTCGTCCGCTTTTCATGAAAATGGCTTGGCTGATTCGCGCCGGGAATCACCCGCAGTGCGGGACTTCCGGCCACGAAACACCCGGCCGGGCGCGGCCGGGATTTTTACCGCTGTGCTTGCCGTACACTCATTTTACCCAGCGAATGCCGAGTGGCGACATCCCTCAGGCGACTTTCCGGTTTCCGAAGTGCTGACAGCTGTTACTTGCCGATCAGAGAGAAAGTCATAATGACCGAATTCGGTAGCGAGCCGTCATTTCGCACATACCTGCAGATCATGCAGCAGCGAAAATGGTGGGTTGGCTCGATAACGGTGCTAGGCCTCGCGGTCAGCCTCGCATTTTCGCTGACCGCGCACAAGCAGTACTCGGCCACCGCGCAGCTGCTTGTGCAGCCCTCTGTCTATGCGGGCTCGCTTGGCGCCGTGCAGCAGCCGGTGACCCAGACGGACGTGGAGACCGAGTTGCAGCTGGTCACCAGCGCTCCCGTTCAGGAGGCCGTCCGGAACCGGCTGAAAAGCACGCCGGCGGTGTCGGCCTCGGAAGTGGGCCAGACGAACGTCATGGCCATCACCGCCATGAGCGCGGTGCCGTCCCAGGCGGCGCTCATCGCGAACCTCTACGCGACTGCTTTCGTGCAGTACCGGCAGGAGGTGGCAAGCCATAGCCTGGCGACCGCCGAAGCGCAGCTCCGCTCGCAGATCTCCTCGATCGGGCAGCAGATCGGCTCCCTCCGGGGCAACACCACCTCACCCGAGGCGACGGCGCTGCTCAATCAGGACGCCGTCCTGAAGGAACAGCTGGCCCAGATGCAGGTCAGCGGCGCGAACGACACCGGCGACGTGGTGCTGGTCACGCCCGCCCAGACCCCTACCTCACCGAGTTCGCCCAAACCCACCCAGGACGCCCTGCTCGGCCTGGCCGCCGGGCTCGCGCTCGGCCTCGGCGCGGCCTTCCTGCGCCACAGCTTTGATGACAGGCTGACCTCCAAAGAGGCGACCGAGCACGCCGCGGGCGTCCCGGTACTGGCCATGACCCCGCTCGTGACACCCTGGCGGCGGCGGCAGCAGCAGCAGCCGATGGTGGTGTCGGTCACCGAGCCGAGTTCCCCGGCCGCGGAATCGTACCGGTCGCTGCGGACCTCGCTCCAGTTCGCCCGGCAGGAGCAGCAGCTTCGCAGCCTGGTGGTGACCAGCCCGGGGGTGGGAGAGGGCAAGACCGCGACCCTGGCCAACCTGGGGGTCGTCTTCGCTCAGGCAGGCGAACGGGTGGTACTTGTCTCGTGCGACCTGCGCAGGCCCCGGATCGGGGAGTTCTTCGGGCTGGACGAGCATGAGGGCCTGAGCAGCGTCTTGCTCGGGGAGCGGACGCTTGACGAGGCGCTGCTGCCGGTACCAGACCACGACCGGCTCAGCTTGCTGCCAGCCGGCCCGGTCCCGCCGAACCCCGCTGAACTGCTCAACAGCACCAAGGCCCGGGAGATCTTCACGCGACTGCGGGATAAGTATGATCTGGTCCTGATCGACAGCCCGCCGGTGCTACCGGTCACCGACGCCGCGATCTTGTCCCAGTACGCGGACGCCACGGTGATGCTCGCGGCGGCGGGCCAGACCCGGCGATCGGACCTGCACCGCGCCGTCGAGAAGCTGGACCAGGTCGGCGCCACGATCCTCGGTACCGTGCTCAATAAGGTGACCAGGCAGACCGGACGCTACTACGGCTACACGTATACGTACAAGTCATACCGGGTAGGGGCGCACGCGGTAACGCAGGCCGGACACCTGAATGGGAATAGCAAGGTAAAAGATCATAACCCGAGCTGATCATTTGCGGCAAAGCCGCGCCCCGTCGGGATGCCATGATTTACTGAATGCGGGTCCTGCTTATCACGGAATAGCCAGGGGACAATTAAAGGCAATTGCAGGTAGCTACGGGTTCATGCCTGGGGGAGGTATCGACGGACTCGTGTCGGGGGAATTTACTGATCTGCTTGCGGTGGCCGCATGCGGTGCGCTGGTCGCCGTCGCAGAGGCCGTGACAATTCCGCTGTTGCGCCGGGCGGCCATTATCGACGTGCCGGGTCACCGGTCTTCTCATACCGTCCCGACGCCCCGCGGCGGAGGACTCCCGATCGCCGCTGGGCTGCTGGTGGCCGCCGGGCTGATCGGGGGCGCGAACGCGGCCGTCTTCGCGTTTGCTGTGGCCGCCTTCGGATTGCTCGGGTTCGTCGAGGACCTGCACGGGCTGGCGGCTGGCTGGCGGCTGATCATGCAAGCGGCGGGCGGCATCATGGTGGCGGTCGTGCTCGTCAGCAGCCTGACCGGGCCAGCGGTCAAGCTTGTCGTGCTGGTGGCGCTCGGCGCGGCATGGATCACCGGGTTCGTGAACGCGTTTAACTTCATGGACGGCGTCAACGGCATCTCCGGGGCGCACGCCCTGATCGCGGGCGTCGTTTATGCCGGTCTGGGGTGGTGGCGGCACGACGGGTTCCTAGCTCCGGCGGGCGCCGCCGTCGCGGTCAGCGCGCTCGTCTTCCTGCCGTGGAACGCCGGCCGGGCCCGGGTGTTCCTGGGTGACGCAGGCAGCTATGTGCTGGGTGCGGCCCTGGCGATCCTGGCCGCTGATGCCGTCCTGGCGGGAATCCCGGTGGAGGCCGCGCTCGGCCCCCTCGTGCTCTACATCGCCGACACCGCCTGGACGCTGCTGCGGCGCATCCGGGCCGGCGAGCGCTGGCTCGAGGCGCACCGAACGCATGTCTACCAGCGCTGGTGTGACGCCGGATGGTCCCACCAGCGGGTAACGGTGACGGCGGCGGCGACCACCGTGCTGCTCAGCCTGCTCGGGGCGGCCACCCTGGCCGGTGATCCCGCCCTGCGGGCCGCCGCCGACCTGGCCGGTGCGGCGGTCGTCGTCGCATACCTGCGGTCACCGGCGCTGCTGGCCCGCCGCCTGGTCCGGGCGGAGGCATCGTGACGATGCGGATCATCATCGTGACCCACTATTTCCCGCCGGAGACCGGGGCCCCACAGGCTCGCCTGTCCGGTCTGGCGGCCGCCTGGGCCGGGGACGGCGACGACGTCACGGTCCTGACCGGCATGCCGAACCACCCGACCGGGGTGATCGCGCCCGAATATCGCGGCGCGATCCGGCGCCGCGAACGGCGAGACGGCTACCGGGTGCTGCGGACCTGGCTGTACGCCACCCCGAACGAGGGAATAGCTCGCAAGACCATCGGCCATCTAAGTTTCATGATCACCAGCGTGCTGCTCGGCGGCCGGGCCAGCGGCCCAGCCGACGTGGTCGTCGTCTCCTCGCCCACCTTCTTCGCCATCGGCTCCGGATGGCTGCTCGCCCGGCTCAAACGGGCCCGGCTCGTGGTGGAAGTCCGCGATCTGTGGCCGGCGATCTTCACCGAACTCGGCGTGCTGACCAACCGCCCGGTGATCCGGTTGCTTGAGCGGCTGGAACTGGCCGCCTACGCGGCGGCCGACACCGTGATCGTGGTCAGCGACGGGTTCCGCGCCAACTTGATCGAGCGCGGCGTGCCGGCCGCGAAGGTGCACACCATCCGCAATGGTGTGTGCCCCGGTGAGTTCGACCCTGATGCCCCGGCGGACGCGGAGCTTCGCGCCCGGCTCGGCGCCGGCCCCGGTGACTGCCTGGTGCTCTACGCCGGGACGCACGGCATATCGCAAGGGCTCACGTCGGTGGCGGACGCCGCTGCCCTGCTGACAGGGGAGCGGATCCGGTTCGCGTTCGTCGGCGAAGGCGCGGACAAGCAACGGCTCCAGCGCCAGGTCGCCGAGCAGGGGCTGCGCAACGTCACCCTGCTCCCTGGCCTTCCGCACGAGCAGGTCCCGGCGCTGCTGGCCGCCGCCGACATCTGCCTGGTCCCGCTGCGGGACGTGCCTTTGTTCTCGTCGTTCATACCGTCGAAGATGTTCGAGTACCTCGCGGCCGGCAAGCCCGTGGTGGGAGCGCTTGCGGGCGAGGCCGCGCAGATCCTGCGTGAGGCAGGTGCGTGGGTGGTGCCGCCAGCTGATAGCCGAGCCCTCGCGGGCGCGATCCGGACGCTCGCCGCCGACCCGCAGCGGCGGCAGGCGACGGGACGGCAGGGGCGCTGCTACGTGGAGAAATACTTCGACCGCGGCACGCTGGCCCGGCAGTACCGTAAGCTCCTCGACGCATCCGGCGGCCGGTGATGAGACTCCTGGTCGTCGGGGGCAGCGGCTTTCTCGGCGGCTATGTGCTCCGCGAGGCAGCCCGCCGAGGGCACCAGACCCTGGCTATGGCCCGGAGTCCGGCGGCCTCCCGGATAGTAGCGGGTCACGGTGCGCAGCCGCTTTCCGGTGACCTCGACGATGCCCGCCAGCTCGACGAGGCGTTCGCCGCGGCCCGCTGTGAGGCTCTGGTCTGCCTCGCGTCGCTGGGCTTCGGCCACGCTCCGGGCATCGTCGCCGCCGCCGAAGAGGTCGGCGTCCCGCGGGCCGTCTTCGTCTCGACCACCGCGGTGACCACCACCTTTCACCCGCCGACCAAACAGGTCCGGCTGGCCGCGGAGCAGCAGATCCGAGGCTCCGGGCTGGACTGGACGATCCTGCGGCCGACGATGATCTACGGTGCCGCCGGTGACCGTAACCTGTCCCGGCTGCTGTCGCTGCTGCGCCGGGCGCCGGTGCTTCCGGTGCCGGGCACCGGTGGGTGCCTGCACCAGCCGGTGCACGTGGCCGACGTCGCCGACGCCGTGCTGGCCGCTCTGGAGCGAACCGAGGCGGTGGGGTCGCTGTACAACGTGGCGGGGCCCGAGCCGCTTCCGTTCGCCGAGTTGCTGCGGACCTGCGCCCGCGCGGTCGGGAGCAGGACCCGGCTGGTACCCGTATCGCTCGGACCGCTGGTGACGCTGGCACGCGGATATGAACGGCTGAGCCGCCATCCCCGGATCCGCGCGGAGCAGCTGCTGCGGCTGGGCGAGAACAAGGCGTTCGCGATCGACGACGCGATCAGTGATCTCGGCTACGCCCCGCGCTCGTTTGCCGACGGCATCGGCGACGAGGCGCGCTCACTGGGACTAGCCGTATGACCCGCGCCGACCTCGCCGTCCTCGGCCGCACGGTGGTGCAGCTACGGCCCGGCCAGCTGGCCCACCGGGCCCGGCTGCGCACCCAGCAGGCGGCCCTGCGCCGGTTTCCTGAGGCAGGACGCCGGGTGCTTCGCGGCCCGGATCCGTCGGCGGCCGCGGGCTGGCCGGACGCGTTCCGCCCGGTGGACGCGCTGACCCCCGGCCGCTGGCCGGGCCTGCCCGAACTGCGGGCAGGCAAGATCAGGCTGCTGGGCCAGCTACGCGAACTCGGTGATGCGCCCGGCTGGGACCACGCCGACGCGCCGCGGCTCTGGCGCTTTCACCTGCATTACTGGGACTGGGCGTGGGGCCTGGCCGCGGACCCTGACCGGCCGGAGGCCCAGTCGCTCTTCGCCTGGCTGTGGCGGTCCTGGCAGGCATCAGCCGGATTCGGCCGCGGCGATGCCTGGCACCCGTACCCCGCCGCGCTCCGTGCCTGGTCATGGTGCGGCCTGCACCGTGATCTCGTGGCCGGCAGCGATATCGAGCCGGACTTCGTGGCTGGACTTGCGGCCCATGCGGGCTTCCTGCGCCGGCACCTCGAGTACGACGTCGGCGGCAACCACGTGATCAAAGGGCTCAAGGCGCTGGCCGGCCTGGCCGTCTTCTTCGCCGACGAGCGGCTCCTGCGCCTGGCCACCAGGCGGCTGGCCAGGCAGCTGACCAGGCAGATCCTGGCCGACGGCGGCCACTACGAGCGCGCGCCCGCCTATCACTGTCAGGTACTCGCCGACCTCGTCGACGTGGCGGATCTGCTGCGCGCCGCGGGCCTGCCCCCGGCCGCCGAGATAACCACCGCCGTGGACCGGATGCGGCACTGGCTAGGCGCGGTCCTCACCCCCGACGGCCAGGTACCGCTGCTCAACGACGGCTACCCGGTCGACCGCGAGCTCCTCGCAGCGCTGCGGCCGGGTCCGGACCCGGTTACCCCGGCGAGCCCGGTGCTCGTGCTGGCCGAGACGGGGCTGGTGCGTGCCATGGCCGGTGGCTGGCACCTGCTCGCCGACGTCGGCCCGCCGTGCCCGCCCTCACTGCCTGCGCACGCGCACGCCGACACCCTCGGCTGCCTGGTGCATGTCGATAAGGTGCCACTGCTGGTCGATAGCGGGACGTCCACCTACGAGCCGGGGCCGGTGCGAGATCACGAGCGGTCCACCGCCGCCCACAGCACGGTGCAGGTGGACGGGGCGGACTCGACCGAGGTGTGGGGAGTGTTCCGGGCCGGACGCCGGGCCCGGGTCAGCGGCCTGACCATCCACGCTGATGATGCCCGCATCACCTGCGAGGCGGTCCATGACGGGTTCCGGGCGCTGCGCGGCCGCCCCATCCATCATCGTCGCTGGTCGCTGACCAGCGACGGGCTGCGGGTCGACGACACGGTGACCGGGACAGGCCGACACGCGATCGTCGTCCGGTGGCAGCTGGCGCCTGGCTCGGCGGTGCGGGTCGCCGACGGCGAGGCGTTGGTCACCACCCCGGCCGGCGCTTTCTCGGTGACCGTGGCGGCCACCGCCCCGGTGGGGCTGAGCGCCGAGACCAGGGCGGTGGCCGCGGGGTTCGGGAGTACTGCTGACGCGCCCGTGCTGACCTGCCGAATGGATGCGGCGCTGGCGGCCGGGATCACCACCGTCTGGAGTCGTGCCCGCGGCAACGCGGGCGGAGAGAGAGCGAAGTGAAGCAAGTCGTGCAGCCGGTTAGCGGCGGGTCAGTCGAGGTGCTCGACGTTCCCCGTCCCGCGATCAGCTCGACCGAGGTACTGGTGCGCACCGTGGCCTCAGTGATCTCCCCAGGTACCGAACGGGCGGTAACCGCGCTCGCCAGGTCCAGCCTGCTCGCCAAGGCACGCGCCCGGCCAGATCTGGTCCGTCAGGTCGTGCGCAAGGCCCAGGCCGAGGGCATCCCCGCCACGGTCCGGACGGTCCGGGGCCGGCTCGCCGCCGACGTGGCTCTCGGCTATTCCGCGGCCGGGCTGGTCGCCGAAGTCGGTGCCGCTGTCAACGGGATCGCAGTCGGCCAACTGGTCGCGACGGGCGGCGCCGGCAAGGCCAGCCACGCCGAGTTCCAGGCCGTGCCGGGCCTGCTGTGCGCGGTCGTACCCGAACGGGTGCCGCCGCAGGACGCGGCGTTCGCCACCCTCGCGTCCATCCCGCTGCACGCGCTGCGCCTGTCGGGGGTTGGCCCGGGTTCTAAGGTGGTGGTCCTCGGTCTCGGGCTCGTGGGCCAGCTGGCGGCGCGGCTGGCGATGGCCTGCGGATGCGACGTGGCCGGAATCGACCCCGGCGGGTTCGCGCGGGAAGCCGCGGCCGACGCTGGCATCCTGGCGCTGGACGAGTGCGAGGACGCGACCACGGACCAGATCCTCAGCTGGTCCCGGGGACGTGGCGCGGATGCCGTGCTGGTATGCGCCGCCGACAAGTCGCCCCGGCCGATGTCCCGGGCCCCGGCCCTGTGCCGGGACCGGGCCACCGTGGTGATGGTGGGCGACGTGGGTATGCCGACCCGCCGGACCCCGTTCTACGAGCGGGAGATCTCACTGCTGTTCGCCCGGTCCTACGGTCCGGGCCGGTATGAGCCGTCCTACGAGACGTGGGGGGTCGACTACCCTGCCGGGCAGGTGCGCTGGACCGAAGGCCGGAACCAGGAGGCGGTGCTCGACCTGCTCGCCACCGGCCGGCTCCGGGTGTCCGACCTAATCACCCAGTCTTTCGGCATTGACCGCGCGGATGAGGCGTTCCGGCTCCTAGAGGAGCGGACCGAGCCGTGCCTGGCGATCAGCCTCACCTACCCGACCATGGCGCGTCCGGACGAGCCGGTGTGCCTCAAGCCGTCTCCCGCTGACCGGTCCGGACCTGGAGTCGGCTGGATCGGAGCGGGTGCCTTCTCCACAGGGACGCTGCTGCCCGCCTTCCGGGAGGCCGGTTTCGAGCGTTTCGTGACCGTGGCCACGGCCAGCGGTGTCTCCGCGCGGCGGGCGGCGGAGCGGCACGGTTTCGAGAAGGCGGTCACCGGTGCCGCCGCCGTCATCGACGACCCGGACGTTAGCGTGGTCGTGATCGCCACCCCGCACGATGTTCACCAGGAGCTCGCCAGCCGGGCCCTGACCGGCGGGCGGGACGTATGGTGCGAAAAGCCACTGGCGCTGACCTGCGCCGGTGTCGACGAGGTGGAAAAGGCCTGGCGGGGATCCGGGCGCCAGCTCACGCTCGGCTTCAACCGGCGCTGGGCACCGGCCGTGCTGGCTGCACAGCGGGTCCTGGCGGACGTGCAAGAACCCAAGCTTGTGGTCTACCGGATCGCCGCCGGCCGGGTGCCTGACGGCCACTGGTACCTGGACCGGCGCCAGGGCGGGCGCTCGCTCGGCGAGGTGTGCCACTTCGTCGACCTCGCCCAAGCGCTGGTGGGCGCCGACATCGAGGACGCAGCGGGCGTCCTGGGCGGAGACGCGTCGCAAGGGAACGACGACATGGTGGTGGCGCTGCGGTTCACGGACGGCTCGGTCGCGTCGATCTCCTACGGCAGCGCCGCGCCGGTGGCGGGCAAGGAACGCATCGAGGTACTCGCCGGATCGCACCAGGTGATCATCGACGACTTCCGGTCGGTCCATGTCGACGGCCGTGCGCTCTGGAAGGGCAGGCAGGACAAGGGTCATCGCGCCCATGCCGCCGCGTTCCGGCAAGCGGTGGAGGGGGGCCCGGGCATGCCAACCGAGGCGATGCTGGGCAGCATGCGGGCCATCATTCAGGCCGCCGACCAGGCCAGGACATCGTGACGGCCGGGCGCCTGCCCGCCGCTGTCCGCGAGGACGCCGCTGAGCCAGACAGGCAGGCCGGGGAGGTATTGCGGCTGTTCGATGCCAAAGCGGCGGGCTGGGCCGCGAAGTACGCTCCGGACGGTCCGCTGGCCGCGCGCCTGGTCCACCTGTCCGCTGCCGTGGCCCGGCACGCACGAGCCGGCCGCCGGGTCCTCGACATGGGGTGCGGCACCGGGGAACTCGCCCGTGCCCTCGCCGCAGCCGGGTTCCAGGTGACGGGATGTGACGTATCCCCGCAGATGCTGCTGCGTGCCGCCCGCGACCGCGGCAGGTGCGCCGGGTGGGTGCGGCTGGAGCCGGACTGGCGGACGCTGCCGTTCGCGTCTGCGGCATTTGACGTGGTGGTGGCCTCGAGCGTGCTGGAGTACGTGGCCGATCCCCGCGCCGTGCTCGGCGAGTGCGCCAGGGTTCTGCGTCCAGGGGGGGTCATGTTGTACACGGTGCCCGATCTCCGGCACCCGGTCCGCTGGGCGGAGTGGTGGGCCCAGCGGCTGGCCACATGGACGGGGGAGCCGTCCGGGGAAAGCGGCCGGTCACCGTGGCCCCGGTACCGCGCTTACCTGAGGGCGTCGCGGCAGCGGCATCGCGTCCGGTGGTGGCTGGCAGCTTCCGGGTGGGCCGGCCTGCGCCCGGTGGCAGGCCCAGCCGATGGCGCGCGGTCCGCGCTCCGGCTGCTGGCGTTCCGGCGTGCTGATGAAGGCAGCGGAGAATCGCTTGCTTGTGACACCGGGACCGGGCTGTGACCGCCGCGGTGACCGTGGACGCGGCCGGGGCGCAGATGGGCGGCGCGGCCCGGTACCTGGAGGAACTGCGCGGCTATCTCACTCGCACCGGACGGGAGGATGTGCAGGTCATCGGCTCGCGGCGGCGGGTCGGACCGGGCTGGCTGTTGCGCCGTGAGCTTACCGGCCTGGCCCGCACCCGGTGGATAGCGCTGAACAATGTCGGGTTCGTCGCCCCCGGCGGGCAGCGGTGGACCCTGCTGCGTAATGCCTTGCACTTCCTCACCCCGGGCGAACAGGCCCAGCTCGACCCCGCCCTGGTCGCCTCTGTCCGGCGCGACGCGGTAGTCGTGCACCTGGCCGCCCGCCGTTCTGACGTGCTCGTCGCGCCGTCCACGGCCATGGCCGAGCGAATCGCGACGGTCCGGCCGGAGCTCAGCAGCCGGGTCGTGGTCCGCCCCCATCCGGTCTCGGCCGCCCCGATCCGGCCCCTGCCTGGCAATCCCGTCATCTTGTGCCCGGTGCTGTTCGCCTCCTACAAGCAGATGGGACAGCGCCTCGCTGAGCTGCTCGCGGCCGTCGGCGACCTGGGGGATCCCTCGGTTAGGGTGCGGGTGACCGCTCATGCGACGGAGCTGCCCAGCGCGGTCGCCTGCCATCCGCAGGTCGAGCTGGTGGGTCGCATAAGCCCAGGTGAACTGCGCGAGATGCAGGCCCGCAGCCACGCGATCTACTACCCGACGGGCCTGGAGTCGTTCGGCTACCCGCTCGCAGAGGCGCGGGCCAGCGGGCAGCCGGCCATCGCGCGCGACAGCGCCCAGAACCGCGAAATCGCCGGTCCGGCCCTGTGCGAGTACACACCTGGAGACTCCGGCTCGCTGCAGCAGGCCGTCAAGGCAGCGCTAGCCGCGGACATCGCGCCCGATCCCGGTCCGTTCGACCCGGACAGGTATTTCGGGTGGCTGCTCGGGGAGCCCAGATGACCAAACTGGGCCTACGGCCGTATCGGGCCGGTGACGGACCGCCGTCGGCCAGCGTCCCGGTGAGCGTGGTCGTGCTCACGCTGAACGAGGAGCCGAACATCGGCCGGTGCCTGGCCTCGCTGGCCTGGGCGGACCAGATCGTGGTGGTGGACTCGGGCTCATCCGATGGCACGGTACCGGCGGCGCGCTCGCTGGGCGCCGAGGTGGTGGAGCAGTCTTGGCTGGGCTTTTCGGCGCAACGCGAGTTTGCGCTCCGGCTACCGCTGCTTCGCCACGACTGGGCGTATTTCGTGGACGCGGACGAGTGGGTGTCTTCGCAGCTCGCCGCAGAGATCGGCGTACAGATCGCAGATCCGGACTGCGCCGGGTTCGCACACCGGCTCCGGCTGGTCTTCATGGGTACCTGGATCCGGCATTGCGGCTGGTATCGCGGTTCCTGGATCGTCCGCCTGGTCGACCGGCGCTACACCAAGTACGACGGAAACCTGATCGGTGAGCGATCGCATGTCGACGGGCCGGTACGGCGGCTGGCGAACGACATCGTGGACGAGGACCGCAAGGGTCTCGCGGCGTGGCTCCGCAAGCACGTGGGATACGCGGAACTGGAAAATGAGCGGCGTCGCGGTCGTGCCGGCCTGCGGGAACAAGTGCGGGCGCTGCGTCGCGGCGGCAGCAGCCGGCCGGTGGTCCGCAGCGTGCTGAAGGAGCTGGTGTTCCCCAGCATCCCGGCCAAGCCCGTCGCGCTCTTCCTCTACATGTACATAGTGAGGCTTGGCTTCCTCGACGGCGTGGCCGGGCTTCGCTTCTGCTGCTACCACGCGTGGTTCGAGATGAGCGTAGCGTCGCTCCGGGCGGAAGCCCGCGGCGGCGCGGGGAGGTGTCATGAGTGAGACCCGCAGGGCCATCGCCGATGCCCGGTCTGTCTGCCAACGCGCCCGGCCCGCTTCGGCGGCGCGCTGGCTGACATCGTTCGCGGCCCACCTGAAGGAGTGCGAGAGCACGCGATCGCTTGCCCCCGCGGACCGGATCTGGGCGCGCACAGGAGCGCGTTTCCAGCTGCAGGGAAAGGCGGTTATCTCGCTTCCCGGTCCCTACACCGCAGGGGCACGCGAGATGTACTGCCGGAACGTGTACCTCCGCACCGGATTCGTCATGCCGCGCACGGGGTGGGTCCTCGACCTCGGCGCCAATCGCGGGCTCTTCTCAGTCTGGGCCGCACTGGCCGGAGCGCAGGCCGTGGCGGTCGAGGCTCAGCAGGGCTTCGGACCGGAGATCCGGTGCCTCGCCGCGCATAACGGCGTGGGCGACCGGGTGCACGTGGAGATCGCCCTAGCCGGCGGCATCGTCACGGCTGGAGCGACCACCGGGGTTGTAGCTGACGATCAGCGCTGGGCAGCCACCTCACACGGCGCTCCGCAGCGGCCTGCTGGCGTCTCGATCCCACATCTCATGTCGGCCTACCAGATCGGCAGGATCGGGTTGCTGAAGGTGGATATCGAGGGCGGTGAGTTCGCGGTATTCGGCAGCGACGAAGACCTGAGCTGGCTCAGCCAAGTGGATCACATGGTGATGGAGGTCCATCCCGGTTTCGGTGATGCCGCTGGCTTGATCGGCCGGCTCCGGCAGCACGGATTCGCCGTCGACCTACGTGACAACGCCGGAACCCGGGTCTCCGCCACCTCCAGCCAGCTTGACTACGCCTACTGCCGACGGTCATGAGCACCGCGTCAACGAAGTGCCGGATCGGCCGGTGAGTCGCCCTCACGCGGGTGCGCCCCTGGCAGGTCCGGAACGGTCACGCGAGTTTCTCCAGGATGGCCGTGACGCGTAGATCAAAGGTGTGCTCACGGTGGGCGCGCTGTGTGGCGGCGTCGCCGAGCTGCGCAGTCAGGCCACGCTCGTTAAGCAGCCTGGTGGCTTGTTCGATGAGATCATCGAAATCATGAAAGGCCAGTACTTCTTTACCGACCGTGAACAACTCGGGAATGGTGGGGCGGAACTCGGTGAGCACCGCGGCGCCGCAGCCTGCCGCCTCGAACAGGCGCGTGTTGACTCCGCTCACCTCGGACGGGTGCATGGTGTTCAGCACGCCGGCGGCCGAACGGAAGACCCGGGCCTTCTCCTCTCGGGCGATATAGCATCCGGTGTACACGGTCCGGGCGACCGTCTCACCTACCCAGCGGGGGAACCCGTCGCCATATATTCTGAGCGGGATTCCTTTCGCGATCAGCCGTTCGAGCAGTCGCACCCGGCTCGGGTACATGTTGCCGGCGATCACCAGGCAGGACTCGGTGCCTGCCGACGTGACCGGCCGGTGCCAGCGGGGATTGCAGGCTTCTGGCAGGTAGTACACCGGCAGATCCAGCATGGCCCGGAGTCGGTCCACCAGGAACGGCTCCTTGAAGAAAATCGCGTCGTAAGGAGCCAGCAGCATGAGCTGCCGCCCAAGGTTCGCCACGCTGTCGGGGAACCAGAACGCTACCCGGGCACCACTGCTTCTGAGCCGGGTCACCACTGAGGGCACAAGGTACGCGTCCAAGTTTATGACGACCTCGCAGCCAGCGCCGAGTGCGGATCGTACGATCCGGTCCTGGGCATGTTCATTCAGGCGCGGCAGGGCCTGACGGGCTAGCCCTGCCGCGCGGTCGACCAGTCGGCTACGGCTGCGGTGATGAGCCGGGCCAAGCTGGCTTACCGCATGCCCGAGGCGCTGCAGCGCGTCGCCCACATTCTCGGCAAAGTAGTCTGGGCCCACTGGCCCGATGACGCCGATCCTAGGCACTGCCACTCCCGCTTATTTCTGAGAAATTAGATTATGACAGAAAGCAATTCATGCTGGAACCACCGTCAGCTTGTGGTGCGCCGCAGATCTTGCGCCTTGACTAGGGCAAAATCGGGTGCAGCGTTAAGTATTTCCCTGTGTTGCCTCCGATTACTCCTCGCGCGCAGGACCTCGACGAGCTTGACTACCACCGCAATAGCGACACCCGCGCGCAAAGCTACCAGCATTCCTGGCAGGCCTTTCTCGTACGCGAGCGCAGCGATGACCGCCGCCGCAAGGAGGATGAGCCTGGCCGGCGTACAGCGCCGGAACAACCACCGCTCGCCGCAGCCGCACAACCAGCCGATGAAAGCGAGAAGTGCTAGCAGCCAGGGTGCGGAGAGAAATCCGACATAGAGTCCGGGCAAAGTCGGCAGGAAATTTATCTTCTGCAAGCCAAAGTCGCTCACTTCCATATAAGCCGGATCTAGGGCGTCCCCCTTAGCTAGCTTCGAAGACCATATTGAGCTAGGCACGACAAGCAGCAGCGACTCGGGAACATAGGTGGCGCTAAGTCGCTGCTGACCGAAGCTCAGGGATTGAAGGATCGCACCGGCAAAGTCAACACCGTCTACCCGAACAGCCGTCTGTGCGATGAGAGCGGAGCCGGTCAAACTTGTGCTGGAGGAGCCGCCGAATTCAGTAAGACCGCTACCGAGAGCAAAAATCCGCGTGCTAAGACCGCTGTCCTTATAGAACAGGGACCGACCCTGCTCCACCCGAAGCCCGGTGATGGCAAGGATGGCTATGAGCGTGAGAGCTGATGCTGTACGCATTTGCCTGGTCGAAGGAGGGGAACCGGCAAGCAAAAGCATCAGGATCAGCGTGATCGCATCCGTGATGACCGGGATTCGTTCGCCCGCTGCGGCAAGCACCAGCGACTGGACCGTTAGCACTAGAATAAACCAGCGGACGCCATGCCTTAGCAGGAAACTAAATGCTGCGACCACAACGAGCAAGATGAAGAAGGTCACCGCAAGGTTACTGCCAAGGGTGGGTCCGACGGCAAGAGAGTTGTTGTACCCGCGCCCCTCGTAGGTAAGGATCGCGAGCGGGACGCAGACTCCGGTGAGCCATTTCCAATCCAGTGCTTTTATCACATTGCGAACATTTGCTGATCCGGCCATAACGTCTGTGCGCTCGGGCCGCGTTATAAGATATGCAATCGTAAATGCAAGCATTTCTGCTGACATGAGCAGTGTTGCAGAGTTTGTGAAATTCTGCTGGACTCCATTACGATAGCTATCCAAGGCGCCAATGGGCTGGAAAATCAACAGTACCGGGGAAAGCCCTTGATATACGGCTGAGGCCAACACGATCAGGGTCACTGGATGGCGTAGCCAATATTGGCCAAGGCGGTGGCGCAGCAAAACAACTGCCACTACCTGGAGCAGTAGCGCCATCAACATTGTAACGGTCACGTGGCATCCAAGCTTGAACTCCGGGCCGCGGCAACGATAGCTGCGATCTTTATACTCCCCCCGTGAGCGTATTTTACGGAAAGCTACCACCTGATTACGCAAAGTGTCAAGTCGCCGGTCGGCCGACGTCCGAGTCGGGCTTTTTGCCTGGACCACGCCGCGATGGGCTCCGAGGCGGCCGCTCTCTCCGGAACGTGAGATAAATGGCAAATAGCCAGATCAATAGCGTCCCAGGCAGCTCGGCAAGCATCCCGATCCAGTCGTTCTCCTGCTTGACCAGGCTGGGGAACAGCAGCAGGAAAAGAAATATGGAATGTGGGTTGTTGTAGACGTCCATGACATCGTCGAGGAACCGTGTCCCGCAGCCGAGCAGGAACATCCCCACGATCACCGGGATCCAGCCGCCGTGGCGGTACAGGTCTCCGACCGGCGTAATTGCGGACGAGGTATATACCGTGGTGGGCAGTTCATAGTAAGTCTGGCTGAACTTGTAGCCAGGGTCTAGGATGGGTTTGCCCGGCCATACCGCCCGGGGTACAAGGGTGACGATGGGCGCCGTGACAAGCTGCACAGGGCTTACGAACCCGATTTCTGAAGGCGTGCGCTGCATGATGATCGCGGGACTATCGATTTCCCCGATCCTGGTGAGCAAAAAGGTAGCCGAAGACGAAAGCGCCCCAATGGCATTCCCGGAGCCAATGGTTTGGGCCAGAACACTTGGCGCCGTATCAAGCGCTTGGCGAACGGATAGCGTTCCGGACGTGCCGCGGGCTGTGCTTCGATACGCCTGGTTGAACGGGACGACAATCAATAGGAAGGTCAGCCCCGTCAAGGCCAGTGCCGTGAAGGTCAACAAGTCCTTGTGTACCCGGCGCCGGGCAGCGGTGAACGGGATAGCAACGGCAATGATCGTGATGATGAAGCTCTGCTTACCTCCGGCGGCGGCGCCGAACGCAATCTCGGTCACGAAGAGAACTATCAGGGTCACACGGGCGCCCGGCATACGCTCTCGATAGACCTGTAGGGCTGCGGCGGCCACGGCCAGCGGGGCGCAGAAGGTAAGAATACTCAGAAGCTGCTGATAGCTGGAGGCGGTAGTGACGGCTGACTGGACATTCCCGACGTAACCGAACAGCCCTGTCGTGGCCGCGGAGGCAACCCTCGCTGCGGTGCCGATCAGGTAGAGAATCCACGGCGCCAACGGGCTACGTACCTCCGGTCCGAACCGGAGGCTCAGCCTGCCCATGATCCTGTTCCCGAAGCGCCGGGCTGGCAGGGCCGGCCTTACGAAATAGCCGAGCACCCACAGCGTCATGCCGACCGCGACCAGCCATAGCGCCCGGAGCACGCTGGACAGCGAAATCTCTGCCGAGGTTCCCATCTGCGGCTGGACCCAGGTCAGCGTGGCCAGGCCGAAGGAGATGCCGTACCAGAGCAGGGTCCAGGAGCCGAACCGCCAGCGACCCAGCCCGAGAGCCTTTCCCTGACCACCGGCGGCAAGGCAAAGCAGGCTTGCCGAGTAGGCGGTCAAACCGAGGCTTCCCCACACAACGGCATGTGTTGGCTCGCCCGTCGTAGCCAGTGTCTGCCAGCACAGCCCGATCGCTGCTGTCACGAGCATCGCTGCCGCGATCATCCATCGGGGGGCGACCATCGACCTGGGGCGCGCGCGCGCGGTAATGCGCGCGGTAATGTCGGTCACACGATTCTCTCAATGTGCATCTAAATGTCCCCGCCTCATCTGGGCTTCCACCAACGTTTCCTACGCTCTAGGCCCGGTCTTCGTCAGCCGGGAGCTCGTTGTGTCCGGAGCCAGAACTGTCTGAAGGCAGTCTTCGCAAGGACAGGAGCATCATGCCGAGCGCGACACCGTAAGCCACTGCGGACGCGATCGCGGCGCCGTAGACACCAACGACTGGCAGCAGGGCCACCAGCAGGATCACCGTGAAGACGGCCGCCAGACCCTCGGCCCGGGCGACGACCAGAGGGCGTTTCCTGCCCCGCAGCACATCCCCCGTGACCTGGTTGCAGGCCAGGAACACACCCGCTGGGGTCAGGATCCACAGCAGCGGCACTGCGCCGGCGTACCCGGGTCCGAAGACATGCGGGATGAGCCAGGGCGCGGCCAGGTCAAGCGGGACTAGCGCACCTGCCGCGGCGCAGGCACTGCCCAAGATGCCCAGCCACTGCATCCGAGCCGCCAAGCCGTCCACGCGCTGCCTCGAGGCCAGCCGCGGAAAGGCGACGCTTCCGATCGCGGACACCAGCGGCATCGGGACCAGGCTGCATGAGACCGCGATGGCGTACTGTCCGAGGACCGCCGGGCGCACGGCCTGGGAAAGGACAAGCTGGTCGAGCTGGGCATTGAGGGCAGCCGGAGTCAGGGCCGCGATCTGTGAGGCGCCATACCGGGCAAGGGGCCGGATGAGCTGGGCCTGAGCGTGGCCGGGCACCAGATCGGCAGACCGGCAACGGTAGTACGCCCAGCCGAGTTGGAGAAGCATGGTGATGGCCAGGACGATCAGCGCTGCATTCAGCGTGAGCATCCGGAGCCGCCACAACACGACGAGGGAAACGAAACTCAGGACCGGCTGGCTCACCCGCACGGTGTTCCACCAGTGCAAGTTCGTCGCTTGAAGTGAGAACGTGTAGCTGGCCCCGACAAAAGCCACGATCGACGTGGCGAAGGCGATCCGGTAGGCAACGGTCAGTCCTGCGTTCCCCCGGGCCAGGAGCGGAGCCAGGAGAACGCCTGCGGTCAGCGCGGCGATGCCGGTCACCAGCATCATCGCCCGTGACGTTGCGACGTAGCCCCGGGCGTTGCCAGGATCGCGGGCGACATAGAAGCAAAGCGCCGCGGGCTGGCCCATGCTGCCGATCATGAGCGTGACCCCAAACCACGCCATGACCGCAGCGTATTCGCCTCGCATTTCCGGCCCCAGGGCACGCGCGACGATGATGCCTCCCAGGCCGGCGGCCGCGGTCGCGGCCATGTTGTAGCCAGCGGTGCGGGCCACCTGGCGTCCGACGCCGCGGCGCCGCAGCGTGGATGCGAGCTCCTGCCGCCGTCGTCCCATCGCACCTGCTGTGACCTGCGGAGTCACAGCAGCCTTCTGACGGCGAGCGGCGCGTACTGTTCCGGGGCGAACGCCTGCCGGGCCCATTCGGCGGCGTGCCTGCCCATCTGCGCCAGCCGGACCGGATCCTTGAGCAGACTCTGCAGGGTTGTGGCCAGAGCTTCGGCTGACTCATCTACCGGGGCTACCCCGGTAACCCCTTCGACATAGGCTTCGCGTGAGCCGCCGTAAGCGGGCGCGATCACCGGCGTCCCCGCTGCCTGTGCCTCGAGCAGAACAAGACCGAAACCCTCGCCGACCGCGCCGCGGCCGCTTCTGATCTGGGTGGCCAAGACAAACAAGTCCGCGGCAGCTAGCTCGCGGGCGAGGTCGCCGTCGCTGAGGCCTGGCCGCAGTGTGCACCAGGAGTATTCAGAGACCAGGCGGAGCAGGCCCGCTGGCGGGTTCCCGCTGCCGCAGATGGTGAGGCAGACATCCGGACGCCCCAGAGCAGTCACCGCTTCCAGCAGCTGAGGGAGTCCCTTTGTCCGCCACTGCGACAGCCGGAATGCGGTCGCCAGCCTGATCCCAGGACCACGGCCCAGCCTGCCTGCGCCCGCTGCTGTCAGAGTGTCAAACCAACCTTGCGACAAGGCTGGCGGCAGGACTATCGCGCGACAGTCCCTCATAACGGCACCTGCGGTGAAATTGCTCACCGCCACCACTCGCACGCCAGCGCCTCGCATCAGGCGGCGCTCCAGGCTCCTTCGCGGCCTCCACCGCGAACCCCACATCTCGCTGCCGTGACATACGACCGACACGCCCAACGCCGCGGAATTCCTGGCTAGTAGAGCCGCCGTCGGCAGTAGCGCACGGTGTGCGACGAT
>OBLU010001775.1_pt1 | contig 19893 bp, 14 predicted proteins | sample 1518681 | NCBI WGS metagenome assembly OBLU01 (sample SAMEA3539304, study PRJEB22396) | soil metagenome | biome: tundra; feature: field; material: soil | place: USA | collected 2010-05 | depth 0.15 m
GTTTCGGCGATTTACTCGTCTTCGCGTCCTGCGAAGCCTTGCTGCATCTAATCGTGATGGAGAAAGCAATGCCAACTATTCTCAGTTCGGGAACGCCGGCGCCTGAATTTCATTTGCATGTAACGCCCGACCAGGAACTTGCGCTCAGTGAACTGCGTGGGAAGCCAGTCGTTCTTGCCTTTTACCCGGCGGACTGGAGTCCCGTTTGCGGCGACCAGATGGCGCTCTACAACGAGATCCTTCCGGAATTCAAAAAATATGGAGCTGAAATTCTGGGTATTTCCGTCGATGGATCCTGGTGTCACGAGGCGTTTGCAAAAGACCGCAATATACGTTTTCCTCTGCTCGCCGATTTCGAACCAAAGGGCGCGGTCGCACGCTTGTACGGTGCGTATCGTGAAGCAGATGGGGTTTGCGAACGAGCCCTGTACGTCATCGACAAAGACGGTGTCGTTGCCTGGAGCTACTGCTCCCCGATTGCAGTAAACCCTGGTGCGGACGGCATCCTTGACGCGCTTGAAGCGTTGCTTAAGTAGGAGGTTCACGTGACCAAACTCAGGGTCCCGGTTGGGCCGGAAGATCATGCACAGGGCGATGCCGATGCCGAAGTCACGCTGGTGGAGTACGGAGACTACGAGTGCCCGCATTGTGCCAGCGCGCATCCGGTCGTGAAGCGCCTTCAGCAGCATTTCGGGAAGAAGCTTCGATTTGTCTTCAGGAATTTTCCACTGAGTCAGATTCATCCCCACGCCGAAGCCGCGGCGGAGACGGCTGAGTTCGCTGGAGCCCAAAGTAAGTTTTGGGAAATGCACGATCAGCTCCTTAAAAATCAGAACCTTCTTGGCCAAGAACTCTTCGAAGAGCTTGCAGAGGACATTGGTCTCTCGAAAACGGAACTGCGAGAGGCATCGGAAAACAAGACCTACGAGGCGCGTGTTCTTGCAGACTTTTCAGGCGGAGTTAGAAGCGGAGTGAACGGGACCCCTACGTTTTTTATTAATGGCCAGCGCAACAACGGACCCAATGATTACGACTATCTAGTGAATGCGATTGACGAATCTAAGACCTCTGTTTGAGGCTAGATCGAGAGTTCGATGGACCACGCTCTTATGACCCGTCGGATGCGCTTAGCTTTCGCTGCTTCAGGGACACGACGTTGTATTTGTTCTGCGCGAAGCGCTAGATGGCGAGAGAGAGCGAGCAGAAGCAGCATCACAAACCGGAATAGATTTGGAACGGGGCCCAGTAGAACGGTTTGCTGTAGTTACTCTGTTCACGAACCAGCGTAAGCTTGGCGCGGCGTAGTGCGACGCTAGGTGAAAGGCCCTTTTCGAGACCATCGTACAAGGTATCCATGATTCGGGGAGTCGACTCGTCGCTTGCTTCCCACAACGCGCCAATCACGTTGTGTGCACCGGCACGAAGAAAAGCCCACGAGAGCCCGACCAGGCCCTCACCCACATAGGAACGAGTGCCGCTTCCGTAGCAGGCAGAAATAGTGACAAGGCGCGCATGAATTGGGTGTTGAATGATGTCGCGCGCGTAGAGTTTGAACGATTCTTCTGCTGTTCCTGTGCGTGAAAGAATGATGGCCGAGTCGAGAGGATCGGTCCGACTGGCGATGCCGTGGGTTACAAAGTGAATGTAGGAGTACTGCTGAGGCGCGCTGGCAAGATAGGCCTGCGCATTCGCACTCTGGCGAGCGAACACGGTTTCATTCTGAGCTGAAAAATGCTTCTGAATTTGCTGCATCTCGTACGACGCCTTGGGCAGTTCCGGATAGTCCGGACTGGGAGATATTGCGTCTCCTAACAGGAGCAGTTTGCCGCCCGTAGGTTGGGTCGAATTTGCAGCAGCCAGCATGTGAAGCGAAGGGGCAGACGTTAAGGCAGCATCCTCAATCCAATAATGGGGATGCCCGCCCGGCACAATCACAGTCTCAAAATTGAGTTGGCTGAGCACGCCATCGTTGAGAAGCACAACGCTCGAGTCCGGCCGAATGAGGTCCGCTGCGGGCGCCACGAGCATACGATAGAGAGCCGTTCCGTCTTCGTTCAGGCCCTCGGCCGTGCCATTTGGCCCAAGCAGGGCTTTGCGATAGCGCTCAACAAGAGGTTCGATTGCTTTTCGCGCCGGTAGAGGAAAGAGCACAGCTTTATTCGAATTGATCGCCCATAAATAAGACTCCTTGTCCCCGAGCCAGTAAAAAAGAAGGGTGGTGCCGGTTTTGCGAGCAATTGCGGTAGGTCGCAAGGCGGCGGATTTGAGGGAAAGATTTTTGTTCGCTACGGAACCGAGTCCCTCCGCCAGCGTTCGAGCGCGGCTTTGGTCCGCCAAGGCCAAAGCCTCATTGATCTTGCCCTGTTTCACAAGGAAGTGGATGTAGTCATCGTAGATCCGAGTGGCGTTGGCAAGAAACGGAAGTTTAGAATTCTCATTTTTCAGTTGAGCGCGCTCAGACTCAAATGTGTTTAGAGTTGTTCTGTACATGCTGTCTGCGGCCACAGCAGTGCCTTCGGACTCATAGAGCCTGGCTATTTCGTGTTCGGCCCCGAGACGCATGGACATTTGGCTGTCGGGATCATGTTCAACGGAGAGAAAGATAGCTTCGGCTTGCTGGTCCTGATGCCGAGCGGCCGCGATCTTTCCTTGCGCAAGCATCACGTCCAACGCATCTAGACGATTCCCGTTTGCCTGCAAAAGCGGATGAACTTGACGGAGATAAGCGGTTGCTTCATCCAGCTTTCCAGTTTCAATTGAAAGATGTGCAAGATCTTCGAGAGTGTTGACCTCGTTTTGTTTGCTGCTGATCTGTTTTGCTAACTGAGAGGCGTTGATGTAAGACTGGGACGCGAGCGCGAAATCTCCTCTATCTTGATAAACATATCCGGCGGTTGTCAGCCATTTGATCTCGTCATCGGGATCTCCTAATTTTGCGGCGGTCGTCCTGGCCTCACCAAACAGATTCAAAGCCTTCTCTGCGTCTCCCAATTGGAAACATGCCCACCCTAGATTACCTAGCGCGTTCTGTTCGATATCTTGAGCTCCCAGATTTACGGCGGCGTTAAACGCCGACTTTGACCAATCCACGGCCTCGTCGTTGTGCTCACTTTGCAGTGCGGCGACCCCTAAGTTTAGGAATGCGGTTGCCTCCAAGAATCGATCGTGATGCGAGCGGGCGAATGTAAGACTTTTGAAGAAGTAATCTTCGGCTTCCGAGAGTCGTCCCTGTTCGATGGCTAGTACTCCGCGCGCTCTCAGTAAACCACCGCAGGTCGCAATCGATCCTTCTGCACAGAGGCCTGTGGCTTCTGAAAAACGACGAGTCGCTTCGGGATACCGTTGCAGGTGAGTGAGAGCCACGGCCTCAAGTGTCCGCGCTCGAACGATGTCCTCATTGCTGTTAGCGCCAGATGACGAATAGGCGAGTATGTCTAGAGCATCCTGATTGAGCCCGCGCCACAGCATCGCTTCCGCCTCTAAAAGTTGAAACTTGGCGGCGAGTTGAGGATTCGAATCGACGAAGCGGAGTCGCCCCCGTTCCGATTCCTGCTGACTCTTTTCCAGGTAGCCATGCCAGAACAGAAGCTGGGTACGATCGAACTCCGCTTGCCCATTTCCGGGTCGAACGCACTGAATGGGTATCAAAAACAGTGAAAATAACGCCCAGAGATAGTAGGAGCGGCTCAGATGAAACAGGCGCCGCAACTTAACAAGTCTGCGTGGGGTCTGCAATTGAAGACTGCCAGCAGCAAATTCTAAGCGGAAGCCAGTGTGTATGGTTGATGCTAGGGCTTGGTTCCACCATTTGTGATGCTCCGTCCGACGGCCGCTGTACCGTCCGCGATGCAGCCCATTACCACTTCGATCATCGTCAGGCTGATCAACGTCTGTTTCGGGATGTTCGTGTCCTTCTCGAAGTCCGACTGCTCCAGCCGAATGGTCGCGAGATAGATCTTCCCGAAGTTCGGTACGTCGATGACGTGCCCATAGGATCGCCCAGGGTGTGAACCATCCGCCTGTTTGACCAGTGAGCATTCGATCGACTCCTGTTTGTCTGCATCGAGGGGAAGTTGATTGTACCGCTTCAGAATATCGTCCGGAACATCCTCGTGGCTGCGGATTCGCTCGTATTGGCTGGCGACTCGTCCCGTAAACCCAGCGTCCTTGGAGTAGGGCGCATCATTTTCCGGCTTCGAGCCGAAAAGATCCACGTCGAGATCGAGTTTAACGGGATGCCCGGCGATCCTCAGATTGTCAAAGTGGGTACCGAGAAAGCTGATCGAGGGAATGTAACCTTTGAGCGGGTGTTCGGTGGAGATTTGGGCAACCACACGGTCGGCCGTCACCACATTAAGGATGTTCAGGTCTTCGACGACCGAGGAGGAGAGGGTTTTCCAGCCGCGGCCGGGCTTGACTTCTTTGTGCCCCGATACCTGGGTGTGGGCGGCACGGTAGGACACAATTCCCTCCACGCGGAAACTCTCGGCGTGTTGAGACAAGTAACCACCGTGGCCTGGGATCTTGGCGTGAGCTTGCCGCTCGATTTCCTGGGCAATGGGCAGCCGCAGGCTGCCGGAAAGGGCGTGGGACTCGGCGTGGTACGTGTGTTCTCTCTTAGGTTCATCGGGCATGGCTGTCAGCACTTTCCTTCAAGGAGCCTGATTGGGTCTATTGGTCGAAACGTACATCAAAAACGTGGTGGTCGATCTCAGTCCTCTGGCCTTGCGCATTGATGCCCGAGACAGTGACTGTGTAGGAGCCTTGTTGCAGGCCAGCACCGGGAATCAGAAGAGAGAAAGTTCTCTCCGCACCATCGTTTTCGCTCGAAATAGAGGCGTTCTGGCTCCAGAACGGCTTATTCTGGGGATCAAAAAGGTCGAACGAGTACGAAGTATAGCCCGAATCCTGCGGTAAATCCATTAGAATCACGGCGCCTTGCTTCCGATCCGCCAACACAGAGGTATGTCCCCCCCCCCGCGTTCCCGCATGGACCGACACCCACGGCACCAACCGCGGCTGGGTGGCTGCAACGCGGAGCCCGGGAATCGTGGCCAGATTCTGGAAGCCTATTACTGCCAGGAGAACTGCGAAAACTGGTACAGCGAAAGCAGGCTGCAGCCATGAGAACCAGTCCGTTTTTTTGGCCCTAGCCTTTTCCACGGCCGGCAAACTGGGGGCTGGAGAAAGCGCTGTCAGTTCGGGTAGTTGGGCTTTGGCCTCGCGCAGAAAGCCAGCTCCGGCGCGTAGATCAAGAGCGCATTCGGGACAATCGAAAGCGTGTTCCTCGAATTCCTCCCTCAGTTCGGGGGAGAGTTCGTCGAGGAGATAACGCTCCGTCGCCATTTGTTCTACTGCTTCGCTGTGATCCATCGTCCGATTCCTAAAAGTCTTCATCTCTGAAATGGTGAACGAATTCGCCCGCCCGTTTCACAATTTCACGCATAGACCCCGACGCCGATCCGCTTAAGATACTCGGTCTTGAATTCCTGCTTGGCGCGGTGCAGTAAAACCCGGAGATAGTCACGATCTACGCCAAATTCTCGGCAAACTTCGTCCCGATCCCTCTCGTCGATGAAAACTGCCTTGAGAAGCAAGCGGTCTTTGGCCGGCATATCCAGCAGGATTTCGTGGACTTTGGCCTTGATCTGTCGAGAGGCCACGATGCTCATTACATCAGCTCCAGTGGCCGGAAGCTCGGGCTGACCTTCATCGTCAAGCGACTGGCTGCGTGAGGTCGAGCGGTAATGCTCAAAAAGGACGTTATTGCACACACTGTTTACGAATGCGCCCAGGCGTTCAGGCTGACGCAGTGACCCATCTTTGCGCAGGGACGTCAAAACGCGAGCGAAGGTCTCCTGGCGCACGTCCTCGATAGCCTGCGGTGACTTAAGCCGGGAGCGGAGTTTGATGTGGAGTAGCTCAGTGAAATAAACGACAAAGTGCTCCTGCGTGCGAAGATCTCCCGCACGGAGACTGTCGATATACTCCGCATCAAATTCATGAAATTGCAATGCTTTCTCCGCAAACCCTAGCGGACGCAAGTATAACAGTGAAAGGTTTGGCGAAGAAGCAGTCCGTGCGTCGCGGGCAGGCGGACGAACACGGGAGGGTACTCCGTAGCCGCGACGAGGATTCGAGTCTCCGAGGGCTGCAAAGCTCATCGCACTGGCCTGAACAGACCCGTCTGTGTCATCGATTCGGCGTCCCGCGGGTCAACTGCCTGGATTGGATGCAGGGGTGAAAAATGGTAGAGCTGTCCCGTGATGTCTCCCGTGAGTTGCACATAGGATTGCCCGAAGTAAAGCAGCTTTAGGGTAGATAGTTCCCGAGTTCTATCCGCATTCACTGCGTGTTGCTGGTGACCACAGCACATCTTCTTTCTCCTTCAGAGGTTTGAATTCGGCAATAGGTCGGACCTTGCTTCGAACGGGCTGGATATGGCGGGAAGGTTCTGCAAGTTGAGAAGCAGTCCAACCCAGCCGCTGCTTAGCCAGATCGAGAGGGGCAGGGAAATCCAAAAGCAAAGACAGTAAAAGGCTTCGGTAATTCGAGTGCGGACACTAGTTCCGACGTAATCTGGGACTTCAGCGGTCAAGTCCCTCGAACTGTCGCACTTAAGAGCGGAATCAGGCGACCGGCCTAGAGGCTGCGTGGAAAACTTGGGGCGCGAGATTGGCGAGTTCCCATTCATTGTGATCCCGTTCAAGGCTGTTTTGTGAAAGGCTGGCCGGGGTGCTAGTTGCATGCGCGCTTCGCAAAGGGACACCCGCATGGAGCTGGGGACCTTCGAAACGACATCGCCACTTAGGCCGGGGCCGGCAGGGGCTTACATCGCAATAGTGAGGAGGGCGACTTGAGCGTTTCACAGAAAATAAGAAAATATCTAGGTTGAATCAGCGTGTCGTGTGTGGCTTGATTCCTTTAGGGAAGTTCGGTGTTAGTTTCATCTTCCGGTAGTCGAGTTTTTGACGCTCCGCGCTGCTCATTTGGGATGAAGAGGAGGATGTAAGTTTCGCGAACTGCCAACCTGAGCGACTTCGGAGCCCGCTAACAGGAAAGCTCCCGTCCCGAATACATAACTTGATCCCGGAGTATACGCGCCCGGAGCGGCGCCAATCGGTTGAATGCAGCCGAGGCGTCCATCCTGATAAATATGCGCGACGAGGCCATTCCAACCATGCTTCACGACAGGAAGATACCGCGCGCGATCCAACAGGCCGTGGCGAATGCCCCAAGCGATTGCATAAACAAAAAACGCCGAGCCGGATACCTCCGGGTAAGGATAGTCCGCGGCATCAAGAAGGCCGGGTCGCCAGAGTCCATCGTCTCCCTGGAGCGTTTGTACTTCTTCGGCCATAGCTCGAAATCTCTGTACGTAGAATGGTCGACGAGGATCATCGGCGGGCAGGAACGTCAGCACTCGTACCAGACCCCCCATCACCCAGCCATTTCCCCTTGACCAAAACACTTTTCGGCCATTCTTTTCGCGCTTATCAAGGAATGAGTCGTCTCGCGAAAAGAGCCGTTCGTGCTGATCCCATAGCCGATCGGAAGTGATTCGCCATTCGCGGTCCATGTAATCCAAATATTTTGGCTGGTGCGTTAACGAGGCGAGCTCAGCCCAAACTGGCGGAGCCATGTAAAGAGCATCGCACCACCACCAGACAGGCTTGCGTGAGTCGTCAGGAATCTGCATGACGTCATCGAACTGACTTTGCAAAGGTGCGAGATGCCGCGGATCGCGCGTCTTATCGTACAACCAGAGGAAAGATTGCCCGATGGCCTGGTCATCGGCATGAGTCTTTCGCGGACCTAAAGTCCAATGATAGTGCTCCGCCTGAGAGCGCACGTAGTCACTATAGCGGGGATCATTTAGCGTATCGGACGCGACAAGCATGCCGAGGTACAGTGTGGAGAACGTCCAATCCTGGCTAGATGTCCCGCTAACTCGGGCCAGTTGCCAGTCTGCCACTTTCCTCATAGCCGCCTTGACTGCAGGTGGCTTGATATCGCGTGAAAGGCTCGATGCGAGTGGGCCCGGATTCTCTGGGGAGTCGCCCACCAGTGCCGTGGATTCGCTTGGATTCCCCTGTGCTTGGATTGCTAGGGCGCCATAGATATGGCAAGCGCATACCAGACTCACAAGAGCGGCCTTTCTAAAAAGTGAAAGACAACGAATACTCAACATACGCACCGAGAGGATATTCCCCACAAGTTCTCCTTAACCGACGAAGGAGATCATATATTGTCGCTCCGATGGGCGGTCGACACGTATGAATTGGTCATTTGACTTGTCGCAAAGGCAGAAACTTTATGACCCGAGCGTCAATTAATACAGAGACGGACGAGCGGATCCGCCGAGAAGAGAAGCATTGACATTGGCAATCGTATGAGGGCCCTCGGGTCCACCCCACGCAAAAGCGAGCGAAAGCGCAGGGAGTCCTCCAGCCCGAAGCGTCAATCCCGCGGAAAAACTGTGCGCAAGGTGATCGAAGCTGATGTCGCCACGACTAAGCGACACCTTGCCCTGGTCGGCTAAGAAATTAACACCGATCGGTCCCCAGATGGAATGCTCGATGCCTTCACGCAATACGAGTGCATTTGGTGCGCGGAATCGATAGTCGTTATAGCTTGGAAGCCAGGAGTTGCCATTCACGTCTGACCCGCCGAGTGTGGGTTGAAAATACAACGGAACAACACTTCCCGCGGAGGCAATGGACTCGATGATCCTGAGTCGTATCTCGACCGATCCCTCTCGGCTGCGCTGGATTGCGGCGCACTTTGTAGCTCCTACAGCAGCCGCGCATTCATCGGGACCGTTAGTGGGCTTTGGGCCATACGATCCTGAATTGCGATAAAGCGGGAAGGTGTGATCGAGGTCGGTTGTAAAGCGACGAAACGAATAGTGGGAGTCCGATGGTGCGACGAATTGCTGAAACTGTGCGAGATAGTCGAGTCGCAGATGATCGTTGAAAAGCGCAGGCTCCAAACGGGCGCCTTCTCCGAGTTGGAGGAACGCAGGCTGTGTCACAAGTCCCGGTGCAGTAGCCTCAGTGAAAACCTGCTCGATCGACGGTGTCGGCTCGTGGTGATTTTCACGCAGGTCGACAAACCGTCCGTTAAATTCACCCAGCAGAGAGACATTGAGTCCACGCAAAACCGGCACGATAACATCGGGACCCACAATCGTCTCCCGCATACCGAAAACAGAGGCATTCGACGCAATTGAGTTTTGCCCAAGACCGTAATAGAACAACTGATCGAGAGAAATCGATTGAACTTTGAAATTCAGAATAGTGTATGGGTGAACACGGAGATTCGATCTCGGCAGGGGACCCGACGAACGAGTGGTCACTATGATCTTTTCAATCGGTGTGTGGATGGCTTTGTAATAAAAACCTGCTCGCCATGATGCGTTGCTCGAAGCGATCGCGTCGGCGTCCCAACTCGTACGCCATAGTTCGTTGGGAGTCCAGTTGCCAACATAAGCTCCGCCGGCGCCAAATCCATTCTGGGGGGCAATGCTGCCCACAGCGATATGCAACGGGTGGTCCGTAAACAAGAGTTCCGCACATCCTGGGATCGATTTGAGCGAAAAAGTCTCGCAGCTCTGCTTGAAGCGGACAGACTCTCCGCGGAAGTCTGCGCGAGTCTTGCTTTCCTGGGCGCTGATTTGCCCGCTCAATATTGTAAGCAGACCGGCGATGAATAGAAGCTTTCGCATTTATCCCCCTAACTGCTCTTGCGCGTCCTGGATCTCTTGCGGCCTTTTGGATGAAGAACTCTAGTGACTGTTGCAATGTACGATGCGGCCTCCGCTTCCGTGTGAATGTCTTTTGGTAGACGTCCATCGCGAAGTTCTTTCGGCAGGCGAGCACTTTCGGCATGCTGAATGTGCTTCAACTGGGCCTTGATCAAATCGGAGATAGGCCTGTTTTTGTTCATCGCTTCGAGCGGCGGGACCGGTATGCGAATGAACGTGACTTCGCCCTGGAGTTGAGGAGAAGTTGTACGTGCGCGTCTGCGCGCTTTGTCGTTGGAATTCGGTGTGGTGTCATTCATCGTTTGACTCCTTTGCATTATGTATTGAAGAAAATGCTGTCGGTCCGCATGGTGTCGAGCGAGAGCAGATCAAGAAATGTCTGTGCGTTCTGTTCCCGCGCAGTTCCTGCGGTGTTCGAGCCAAGAAAGTGTCGTGTGACCGTATTCGGAATTGAAGCATGTTCGAAGACCCGATCAGTGCCTACGACGGTTCCCTTGGCGACCCACGGTGAGATAAGGATGGCCGGCACACGAACCCCCAAACGGTCAAAGTTGAAGGTGTAGTTCAATTCGGTGTCGGCGGGTCCCGCGGAATGCCCATCGCCCGAGCAACTCGGCGGCGGAACATGGTCGTATATCCCGCCGTGTTCGTCATATACGATCAGCAAAGCAGTGCTGGCCCAAAGTGCAGGATTTTGGCGGATTGCGTTATAGACCGAAGCGATGAATAGCTCTCCCGCTTGAATATTGTGGTCGGGGTGCTGATCACAGGCGAGCTGTGCGCCGTCGTCGTTGTCGTGATCGGTGTAGTTGGGCTCGATGAAACTGTAATCCGGCAAAGTGCCGGACTTGCAATCCGCCAAGAACTGATCGTAGGTGCCAAAAAGCTGAGGCTGGTGCTGTAGCAAGTTGACGACTTCCATCGTCGAACTCGCCTCATCGAAGTAGTAAAGCTTGGCTGATCGGCCACCTTCTTCCAGTCGCTCGTAAACGCTTTTGCCTTGAGGATAGAAGACATTCATTCCAACTTGCCCGAAAGACGTCCCATAGTGCGCAAACGCACGATTGCATATGGTCGGACCGGGAATCGACGCGAACCATCGATTGAAGACTGCGAAATTGGTGGCAAGTGAAGTGAGTACCGGCAGTTTATCCTCTGAGAAGTAATACATGATCTTCTGCGAATGGGCCACGTCTTCTTGCTGCTGATAGTAGCTCTTAACGAAGCCCTGCATATTAGCCACGCGGGTGGAGCTCTGGTCGCCGCCAAATATCTGTAAATCAACTGCGGGAAAATGATGATTGGGATCAGGGTCGAGCTGGCTTTGAAATTCGGCAAGCGGTTGAACGAAGACCGGTTTTCCGTTGATATCGGGATTTGATTGTGTTCCATCGATTCCATCGATAAGAGGGTTAGTTGCTTTAAGCGAACCCAACATGTGATCGAAGGACCGGTTCTCCATCATGAGCACGACAACATGTTTCAAAGCATCGAGTCCTGGCGGCATATCCTAACCTTTCGTTTGGGCAAGCTACTGGGTGCGCCCCGGCTTTAGCGCCCAAATGTAACATAGTGAAGCAAGAGGACGAAACGTTTCTTTCTTCTCTGCCCTAATTGTCTAAGGGCTTTCCATTGGCACGAGGTAGCAAGCTGAATCCGATAGGATGATGCAGTCGGGCAGTGTCCCCCGACACGCACGCAGAAAACTTAAGCGGTAAACGCTAGCGTTCGAGTTACCGACGGACGGGGAAAGACGAAATGAAAAGACGCGAGTTGATGAAGCAATTGACGATGGCCGGAGGCGCCCTCTGTGCACGACCTGCATGGTCCATCCTGGGTGAGGAACAAAAGAGCCCGGAGACCGACACCTTAGCGGTGCCGATCCGTGGGTTGGTGCGAAGAGACGGAAGACTAAAGCAGCCGATCAAGATTTCGATTTCGCAAGGCCAAGCGGGTAAAACCGCAATCTCGCGTATAGATGGTAAGGAAGTGGATCGGCGCACTCTAACGGCCGATGCCCAGAGTTTCGAAGTGTTCACCGAGCCCGTGAGTGCCGAGAGGCAGGCGGACTTCCAAGTTGAAGTTGATGGGAAGGTGAGCGCTGCCAAGATCACAGTCCGCCCGGTGCGCAAGGTTCAGGTCTATATCCTGCCACATTCTCACCATGATCTTGGTTACACCGATCTCCAGGCCAACGTAGAAGAAAAGCAGATGCTGAACATTTCGAAAGGGATCGACCTCGCACGGCGCACGGCAAATTATACAGAGGGTGCGCGCTTTGTTTGGAACCTTGAAGTGCTATGGGGCGCCGATCTGTTCATGCGTCGCAAGTCGCCCGCCGAGAAACAGCAATTCATCGATGCGGTTAAAAAGGGATGGATCGGCCTGAACGGAATGTATGCAAATGAATTGACCGGACTGTGTCGCCCAGAAGAACTTCTTCAACTGTTTCAATACTCAGGCGAGTTGGGTCGAGAATGCGGAATTCAGGTTGATTCAGCCATGTTGAGCGATGTACCCGGCTTCACATGGGGCACCGTCACGGCCATGGCGCAAGCGGGGATTCGCTACTTTTCTGCGGCGCCGAACTACTTCGACCGCATTGGTACTTTCATGGTCGAGTGGCAGGACAAGCCATTCTGGTGGGTATCTCCATCGGGTAAGGAGAAACTGCTGGTATGGGTTCCCTGGACCGGGTATGCGATGTCGCACGTCATGAAATTGAGTACGGATTGGGTCGGTAAGTATCAGGACCGACTCGACGAGGTGAAATTTCCCTACGATATCTCCTGCATTCGCTGGTCAGGCCATGGAGACAATGCGGAGCCGGATCCTGAGCTTCCTGAGTTCATCAAGAGCTGGAATGAGGAATTCGAATGGCCTCGCTTCACCATCTCGACAACCAGCCACGCATTTTCCGAGTTTGAAAAGCAACACGGACGCGAACTTCCGCAATTCAAAGGCGATTTAACGCCGTACTGGGAAGATGGTGCAGGGTCGTCGGCTCTGGAAACTCGCATGAGCCGCGGCGCTGCCGATCGGCTCACTCAAGCAGAAACCATTGCGGCGATGCTAGCTCCGAAAGCTTACTGGGCTTCAGAATTTCATGACGCCTGGAGAGACGTACTGCTCTACTCAGAGCACACCTGGGGTGCATGGAACAGCGTATCGGATTCGGAGAATTCCTTCGTCACTAAGCAGTGGGATTTCAAGCGCTCTTTTGCCGTAAATGCCGAGAATAAATCGAATGCTCTCTTGAGCGATTTGCTGCATTCGTATGCAACCGGGACAGACTCGTCTCTTGTTGACATCCATAATTCCACGTCATGGCCACGTACCGAAGTGGTCGTGCTTTCTAAGGAAATGTCTTCTGCTGGTGACCGTGTTGAAGATGCGCATGGTGTTTTTGTTCCATCTCAGCGCCTATATACGGGCGAGTTGGCATTGCTCGCTGAGCGAGTACCGGCCTTTGGTAGCTCGCGCTTTCGCATTTCCTCAGGTAAGTCTCATGAACCACAGCACCCCGTCTCTTTCAAAGATGGGGTGCTGGAAAATGGCATCATCCGCGCGAGAATCGATGCTACAACCGGAAACATCGTAGAACTTACGCTGAACGGAAGCACTCACAACCTGGTCGATGGTAGTCGCGGCGAAGCGGTAAACGAGTACCTGTTTCTGGAAGGGAAAGATTTATCTAAGATTGCGACGAATGGGCCTGTCCATATCGTTGTCGAAGAGGACGGACCGCTGGTCGCATCGGTCCGTGTTGAATCTGCAGCACCGGGTAGCATGAGCTTAGTACGGAGGATTCGTCTCACAGCAGGCGCCGATTGGATCGAACTAGCGAATATTGTCGACAAAAAACAGGCGCCTCTAAATCCCCATCCCGGGCAGGGCGATCAAGGCGGAGAGTTCGCGCAGCACCAAGGCAAGGAGAGTCTACAGTTCGCCTTTCCCTTTTCAGTGCCCGGAGGGCAGATGCGCTTGGATATTCCGCTGGCAGTAATGCGGCCAGAGTTGGATCAGCTTGCCGGGTCATGCAAGAACTGGCTACCCGTGGGGCGCTGGATCGATGTGGCCAACGCCGAACGAGGCGTCACTTGGGTTACGCTCGATGCGCCACTGGTTGAAATTGGAGACGTCACGGCGACCATGCTCGGATCGCAGACTCATCCCGACATCTGGCGAAAGCACATTGATCCCACTCAGCGCTTTTACTCGTGGGTAATGAACAATCACTGGGGAACGAACTACCGCGCTTATCAGCAGGGATTGGTTGAATTTAGGTATGCGTTGCGCCTTCACTCCGGCTATGATCCGGCGGCCGCCACACGTCTGGCAACGGGTCTCTCGCAACCTCTGCTTGCTTCTTCTGCCAGCGCGCAGGGTCCTTCACCGTCGTTGTTCAGCATCGAGCCTGCCGACGTGCTGGCGGTTGAATGTAAGCCCAGTGTCGATGGGAAGGCCTGGATCGTGCGACTCTTTGGAGCTTCGGGACAAAACCGACGAGCCAAGTTGAATTGGGATAGGAATGTCCCTCGTCGTATTTGGTTCAGCGATACCAGTGAGCAGCCCCTCGCACCTGCGGAGAGGGAAGTGGAGGTCGCTGCGTGGGATCTCGTCACGCTCCGTATCGACTCTCAGGAACTATAAAAGCACGATTCGATCTAATTTAATGAGAGACGCTCGAGAACGCTCAGGGCCCCGCCGGAGTCGTTCGGGCTGACTGTGGTCACAGCCTCATGAGTGCACTGCCATTCCACATTTGACCTGCACCGATATGCGACCAGTATTTTTCATCAGTGTAATTGACATCAGGAAATATTGCCCGTTGGCCTTCGATATGATTTTTAACCGAGTGCGCAGCGTTCACGGCTTTTGTGGGGAATGCGCGCCTTCGAATGTGTCGTCACGGTCAAGTTCTGTCGTGAGCATCACGAACCGTTGACCGTTGGGGGCTCAGTCAATTACGTAGATGGCTCAGTACTGGCTCGCTAGCAGCGGTAGATGACAGTTCCTTCATCGCGCTTTAAAACTCCGTTCACACGATTTTGATGCTCCAGCGATGACAGTGAGGTACTAACTCCGTTAGTTTTCGATCCGGAGGAAAGAATGAAAAAGTTTATTGCTTTACTGTCCCTGGCTGCAGCGTGCTCGACTGCTTCTGTGGTCGCGCAGGATCAAGCCCATATTAAACGCGTTCTGCTTATCAGCGTTGATGGCATGCACGCCGTTGACTTCGCGAACTGTGCAAACGGGATCAGCACAATCAACTCGGGAGAGCCCTATTGTCCGGCGCTCGCTGCCTTGGGCAAGAGCGGAATCAACTATGTTTCCGCAAGCACTTCTAAGCCATCGGATTCTTTTCCAGGATTGACGGCGATTATCACTGGGGGAAGTCCGGCTCTGACAGGCGTATATTACGACGTCGCTTATTCACGTAACTACGATGCTCCGGCAAAGACCACAGGCAATGGCGTTGCAGCTGGGCCCTGCACCCCTTTCGCGGCGCCTACTGGCACCACAACGGAATACGAAGAGGGGATCGATCTGGACAAGACCAAATTGAACGGGGGCGCACCCGGTGCGAGCCTTACGGACGGGGGCCTCAACTCGATAGACCCTCTGAAGCTTGTTCGTGACCCTAACAATGGCTGCAACCCTGTTTTCCCGTGGGATTTTGTGCGGGCTAACAGCATCTTCAGTGTGATTCATAAGGCAGGCGGATACACGGCCTGGTCAGACAAACATCCTGCTTATTCGTCAGTCGCATCTGGACTTGGGCCTATTGCTCTCGACGACTTCTATGCGCCCGAAATCAACTCCAACGTGATCGCTCTACCTGGAGTCAAAACGCCTACGGGCCTGTCCTGCTCCTCGATACCTGACGGGGGTGCGGACCTGACGGCCTGGACTAACAGTTTCCAGAACATTCAGTGCTACGACACTTTGAAGGTCAAAGCTATCCTCAACGAAATCGAAGGAAAGAATCACCTTGGCACTAAAAAGACCAAAGTGCCCACTATCTTCGGCATGAATTTTCAGGCCCTGAGCGTGGGACAAAAGCTCATTGAGAAGAGCAACGGCATGACGGGTGGGTATCTTGACGCCGCGGGAACGCCGACCAGTGCGGTGCTCAGTGAAATCAAGTTTGTCGACGCCTCGATAGCGGAATTTGTCAGCGAATTGAAGGAGGACGGTCTCTATGACTCAACCCTGATCGTCATCACCGCCAAGCATGGCCAATCGCCGATCGATTCTTCTCGTTATGTATCGCAACTCATCAACGGAACGTCGCCTGTCACTCTTCTCTCCAATGCAGGGTTCATACCCTATTCGGAATCCACGAACAACCCCACCGGCATCGGACCTACAGAAGACGATGTCTCACTGATTTGGCTCAAGAACTCCTCGGATACCGAGGCCAGCGTCAAGATGCTCGAAGAGAACGCTGGACCCACGGGAATCGCTCTGGGACAAATCTACTATGGTCCTTCGCTCTCGCTCAACTTCAACGATCCAACCGTAGACCCACGCACGCCTGACATCATCGTGACCCCAAATGTCGGAGTTACATACTCGGGCAGCACGTCAAAACTTTCGGAGCACGGCGGTTTCTCACACGACGACACAAATGTCGTTCTGCTTCTATCGAATCCGTCGTTCCGTGCCAAGACAGTGCAGGCTCCGGTCGGCACTTCCCAGGTAGCTCCTACTATCCTCAAGGCACTCGGCATCGATCCTCGAGCGCTCGATGCTGTTCGTGCCGAGGGGACGGGCATACTCCCAGCCAGTCATTTCGAATAAGACAATCCAATGAAGTAACGAAGGACGCCCAAGCTGGGGCGTCCTTCGTTCTTGGGCCGGAGTTCTTGCGCTCCTTCGATTAAGGCAAAACACCGCCCCGCATTCAAGGGATCAGAGTGCTAACTCCGAGGACGGGTTTATGCCCAAAGTCTCTTGGGGTAATAGCCTGCCTCGATCAAGTGCCGCACGCTCTCGATAGCCCGGGGGTGATCCTCCCGGTACGTCACGCCAAACCAGGCATCGATGCAGCGAAGCACCTTCACGTGCGCCTGCCCCGCGATGAGCATCTCATTCACAGTATTGGGAATGAAGCACTCAGCCATCGAGTCTGTTCCGTTCAACCGAAGAAAATTAATAAAATGCTCGCGTAATAATTCAAAGACCGAAGGCGTAAATCCCCACATATTCATGGAGACAATCTCATCCCCATGCAAGCGCGTCTCTACACCTTCTGAATCAACGCTTCGTGCATGTCCCCCCTCGCGTTCGATGTCCTTCATTTCCACAATTCTCGTCAGTAAATGATCGGAGTCGATCTCACAAACTCCGCGCGCGACGGAGCCCACGTCGGGAAGAGTATTGCGCAGAATGAATCCGACCATCGCGTAATCGGTTGTTCCTGATTGCAAGTGATGCGCAAGCGCGCGATAACTTTCGGCACCATAGAAATCGTCAGCGTTGATCACGCCGAAAGGGCCATGAATAGACGGGGCGGCGGTGAGAATCGCATGCGTAGTTCCCCATGGTTTTCTTCGGAAAGGAGGAACATGAAATTCATACGGTATATCGTGCAGATCCTGGAAGACGTAATCAACTGACAGACATTTTCCAAACCGTTCGTTGACCGTTGCTCTGAAAGGCTTTTCGATCTCGCGCCGGATGACAAAAAGGATCTTCCCGAATCCTGCCCTATGGGCATCATAGATCGAGTAGTCCATCATCGTTTCGCCGTCATGACCAACGGGGTCGGCAACCTTTAGACCGCCGTAGCGGCTTCCCGCACCTGCAGCTAGAACCAATAATGTTGGGGCAATCACGGACTTCCTCCCTTCCTCGAGTCAGCCGTCCCTAGCCAGGGGAGAGGTTCCACCCCCATGCTACGAACTCGGTTCTGGAAGCACCGAAACTTGACGACGTAGGGCGAAGCTGAACGGGTTCGCTTGGACGAGCAGCCAGTGAGCTGCGCCCGCGCGCCGACAGATCACGGAGTAGCTCGGGAGGACGAACTTGCACCCTAAAGAAGTCTTCGTCCTGCCGCGCGAGATCGGTACAGCATTAAATGTCGCCATACCGCAGGATACGGCGGAAGTGTACCACCGTTTTCCGTCTACAGGAGATATCAAATAATCTCTACTCGCATGATGTGTCAGGCGTCACAAAACTGTCAGCAACTGTAGACATCGGCGGGCCTGAGTGATCTGGGCATTTCAGTTGCAGGGCGTCTTCATGAGATGCGAAAACGTTTCCAGTTGAGCTTTCGAAGGAAAGGCTTCCGATTCCAAGGCTACAAGCGGCACGACCATCCTCTTCAATCCGACCTCACGTCCCGCAAAAAGTCTTCGTGACCCGCTCCTGAGGCGGAGCCGGCAGAGTGTATCTCTCCCAGGCCGGCCGATCTTCGTAAGGATGAGTCACGACGTCTATCAATTGCTCGAAGGGCTGAAAATCCTGGTGCAAGATTGCTGCATTCAATGCCTCCTCTACCAGGTGATTCCGAGGAATAAATGACGGATTAGAAAGTCGCATTGCCGCTGCGCGCTCTTCTTTCGGAACGGAGTCTGCCTCAAGACGTCGACGCCATCCGACGGCCCAAGAGTCGTACGCGGTGGGATCGGCAAACAGCGACTGCGCTGCCAAGTCACCTTCTTCACCTAGAGCGGCATCGCACAATCTGCGAAACGTCAATGTGAAGTCGGCACGGTTAGCGGCCATCCGCTCCAATAGATCTTCAACTAGCGCCGCGTCGCCTTCGTGCTCGGTAACAAGCCCAAGCTTGCGACGCAGCCCGGCAATGCGAGCCGCACTGAACTGAGGATCGAAGGCTGCGAGTGCGGCCTTGGCGGACGCTATGCCGGCCTCCTCGCTGCCGGCCTCCTGTGCTAAAACCGGCAGCAACGCTTCGGCGAGACGGGTGAGGTTCCAGACCGCCGCCAGCCGTTGATTGCCGTAGGCGTAGCGACCTTGGCGATCGATTGAGCTAAACACGGTAGCCGGATCGTATTCCTCCATAAACGCACATGGGCCGTAGTCAATTGTTTCGCCTGAGATCGACATGTTGTCCGTATTCATGACGCCATGAATGAAGCCAAGGCACATCCACTGCGCAATTAGTTTGGCCTGGCGTGCAATCACTCCATCGAGGAAAGTCCGGTAGGGCTGGTCTGCTTGGGCAGCTTCTGGATAGTGCCGGGCTATCGCGTAATCGGCAAGTTCTCGTATCCCTTCCGCATCGCCTCGCGCTTCAAAATACTGAAACGTGCCCACGCGCAAGTGGCTTGACGCTACACGTGTCAATACGGCTCCGGGCAAAATCGTTTCGCGAAATATCCGTTCACCCGTGGCTACGGCCTCAAGGGCGCGGGTTGTCGGCACGCCGAGTGCCGCCATTGCCTCGCTGACGATATATTCACGCAGCACCGGACCAAGTCCCGCCCTACCGTCGCCGCCGCGGGAGAACGGTGTTCGACCCGAGCCTTTGAGTTGAATGTCGTACCGCCCACCATCGCGCCCCATCACCTCGCCCAGCAAGTTAGCGCGTCCGTCTCCTAGTTGGGGTACAAAATACCCGAACTGGTGGCCCGCGTAAGCGATCGCCAAAGGCTCTGACCCCTCGGCCACCCGGTTGCCCGATAGGATCTCCACGCCTACCTCGCTGGCCAAAGCGTCCGGATCCAGTCCGAGGTTCCGGGCCAGCTCAACATTCACCTTGATCAAGCGCGGGGCTGCAACCGGTGTGGGGTCTAGTCGAACGTAGAAGCGCTCAGGCAACCGCGCATATGTGTTTTCGAAGTCGAACCGGACGGTAGATGGCGCGGAGAGAAAACTCGTAGGCGGAGTATTCGGGGAGGGATCGGGGGAACTCATTATCTGTTTGATGTGGTCAGGATGGTTTTGGTCTCAAACTCCATGCCTGAGAAACGACCCGGAGACCAACGCCCCTAAGGTTGCCAGTCAGATTTCTTGTTCTTTTGGGAGTCTTTTCCATTTGAAGGATGAGCCTGAAGGGAGCGAAGGTCAGGCGAACTGGGGAAGGCTCCTTTCGGGTTTAAGTTTGAGTCAGATTAGCAGCCGTCGTCGGGGTCGAGGGAGTGTGGGAATCG
>OBLU010001776.1_pt1 | contig 19892 bp, 12 predicted proteins | sample 1518681 | NCBI WGS metagenome assembly OBLU01 (sample SAMEA3539304, study PRJEB22396) | soil metagenome | biome: tundra; feature: field; material: soil | place: USA | collected 2010-05 | depth 0.15 m
TTCAAGTACTTACGATTCAAGGAGTTGTGGCCGACCTATTGAAACCTGTGGAGCCATGTTGAAACCGGAGGCTCTCGACAGCTACAAAATCATCTACACTTGATCCTAAACATTTAGGACAACCGCTGGTCTTCATCTCGTGGCTGTCCGCCGGGAAAGCAATGGGGCCGCGATCAATGTGGTCTGGTGACGCACGCAAAGAATGTGCGCACGCACTCGCCAGAGCAGGTGGCGAAGATCGCGGCCTCAGTTGCGGGGTCTGGTCTCAATGCTTACGGTGGCGGGCATATACGGTGGCGGGCCTATTATGATTAGGGGGCCTGAATATCGACGCCGCCCTTTTGTCGAAGCCATGGTGAACGGCAAAGGGTGGGGCCCAGACGTTTGGCTCCCCTCTCTCAACCCTCCTCGAAGTTTCTCCGGCCGGCGCTTCCGAGATCGAGTGCGCCGATTCGTGTTTGCCTCCCGTCCCAAGTGAAACAAAGGGTATTTCGCGGCGGAGAGACACTGGCAAAATGATTGATTCTAAATGACCTACTCAAATTCTGACGAGTTGGAGGCTGGCGTTCCTCAGACCATCAAGAATCCGCCGTTGACTTCGATGACCTGCCCTTGGATGAAGCGCGCCTGCTCGGTGCAGAGAAATACGATGACCTCCGCAATTTCTTCAGGGGTTCCCAGTCGTCCCATCGGAGTGGCCGCCCGAACGCCGTTCAGCATCTGGTCGTTCGAGAAGTTGCGATGGTAGTTCGTGTCGACGGTTCCTGGGGAGACGGCATTTATCCGAATGCCCAGCGGCGCGAATTCTTTCGCCAAGCCCTTGGTCATCGCGGACGTCGCTGCCTTCGCGCTGGCATAGGCGAGAGCCCCTATCCCGCCGCCGTTACGCGCCGCCACCGACGAGATGTTGACCACAAAACCGTGTTTGCGTTCAACCATCCCTCGCAATACGGCCTTGGCGAGAAAGAATGCGCTGGTGAAATTTAGTGTGATTACCTGTTCCCAGAGTTCTTCGCTGAAATCCAACACGCGCGTGCGTTGTATCAGAGATCCTGCGTTATTGACAAGGATATCTATGCTTCGTCCGTCGACGGCCTGCACCAGGCGGCGCACACCGTCCATGGCACTGAGGTCGGCCTGTACCAGATCGCCTCGACCGCCCGCCTGTTCCAGGCGCTCGAGCACGCCGCGGGCTTCATTTTCCTGCCGGTGATAATGCACCAGGACATCGGCGCCGCGGGTCCCCAAAGCGTGCACGGCGGCCGCTCCGATTCCGCTGCTCGCGCCCGTAACCAGCGCGGTCATTCCATGAAAAGGTTCAGTATGATTCATAATCTCCATGTCGATAACGACGGGCTGCGCTCAGCCAGCGGGGACAACGGACCGAGGAGGGTCCACAGGACCAGCGCGCACACCAACGGCATCAACCCAAAGCCGATAAAGACAGGCGTGTAGGAGTAGTGGTCGACAGCCCACCCTGTGATCAGAGTAAAGAGCATGCCTCCAAAGCCGGACCCCATGCTCGCCAGTCCGTACACCGAAGCCACGGTGTTCTTGGGGAAGACGTCTGCCGGCATGGCCAGCATGTTGGCCAGGCAGCCGGTATAACCGAGCATCGCCACAGAGACCAGCCCGATCGACACCGCCGCGTCACCGACCAGCACCGCCGGAATCGCCGACGTCATCAGTACCGCGAACAACGTCACAGCGCCTTTCCGCGCCGCCGTGACCGAAAAGCCGTAGCGAAGGAGGAAGCCCGAGAAAAGTCCTCCAAGAAAGTTGCCGAAGCCCGCTACTACGAACGGAATCCACGCGTATTTGCCGATGGCGGCCATGTCAAAATGCCGCGCCCGCTTCAGGTACTCGGGAAACCAGAAGGTATAGAAGTACCATACCGGGTCCATGAAAATCTTCGACAGGGTGAAGCTCAAAACGAAACGCGTCCGGAAAAGCTGCCAGACTGGCGCCGGTGGAGCGCTCGCTTCCTCCTCCACTTGCGGCGGCGTGTGATAGGTGGGCCACCAAAACGCCAGCCATACGAAACCCGCGGCTCCCACCACGACGAACGCCGTCGGCCAGCCGAAGTGCAACAGGATATAGGCAACCAGTGGCGGCGCCAGAATCGCGCCCACCGCCGAGCCGCTGTTGAAGATCCCGGAGGCCAGCGCGCGCTCGCGTTCGGGAAACCACTCGGCGACCACCTTCACACCGCCCGGCCAGTTCCCCGCCTCGCCGACCCCCAGCAGAAAGCGGAAAACTCCCAGGCTCCAGACGCCGCGGGCGCACGCATGCAGCAGCGCCGCCACCGACCACCAGGCGATGCACACCGCGTAACCGAGGCGCGTGCCGAGCCGGTCGATCATCGGACCGGACACGCCGTTCATAATGGTGTAGGCCAGCAGGAACCCGAACAGCACGCGCGAGTATTCCACGTTACTCATGTGGAACTGCTCGCGCAGCACCGGCGCGGCAACCGAAAGCGTCTGCCGGTCCAGGTAGTTGATCGCGGTCGCCCAGAAGGCGAAGCCGATCATGAGCCAGCGCCGTCGGGAAGGATTCACGCGAGATCGACCTTCACTGCCTCGTGTATCCAGACGCGCGGAACCGTGACGTCCAGCCAGCCATCGCGCAGCGCGAGCGGCAAGTCCTGCTCGGAACGCAGCAACGAGGCCGACTTCACGGAGCGTCCCTGCGGCACCCGGATTCTCACTTTTACATCTGCAACCGGGAGAAACTCCTCCCGGGAGCGTAGGTGCTTGTTCTTGTTCCCTGTATCGGCGAGCAGGTGCAGAAGGAGCACATCGCGGGAGGCCATAAGATGCGGGGTCACGCCGGGCTGATACTCGATCTCGTAGGACCGCTGCGGCGCAAGCCAAGGGGAGACCAGGTCGTTGAAGAACGAGCGCAACCGTTTCATGCGCGTCTCTTCATAAACGGCTTCCAGGCTGGAGCCTATATAAATGACGCTGCCTTTGCCCACACTCCGGCGCACGATGGCTGGCCCCAGGTTGGCGCGGTGGCCGCGATCGATGGTCTCCGCGAGAACCTCGCCCCCATTGGCACGGAAACGGAATACCTGCGGATCCTGCGGAATCTCCTCGCCGCCGCGCAGCTTCAGGTACAGGTCGGGAATCTCGACCGGCTCCGGCTCCACAAACTCCGCGCCGAACAACTCAGCCAGGCCGTAGTTCTTTCGCACCCTGCCGTACTCGTCCGCCACGGAAGTCAGGTGCGTGGCCAGCAGCCTGCCGCCGTCGCGCACGTAGGCTGTCAGCATGGCGCATTGCGCATCGCTCAGGCAGACCACGTTCGGCGCGTAGATCATCTGGTAGCGGGACAGCAGTTCGGGCGACAACTGCCAGTCGAGGAATGGCTCGGATTCAAAGCCATTCGCCTTGAGCAACTGGTAAGCGCCATGGGCGCAGTTCTCGTATGCCTTGGCGACGAAGTGCTTTCCGGCGTACCAGTCGATGGTCTGGTCGCCGACCAGGATTCCCGCCTGCGGCCGGCTGCGCACGCTGCGCAGCAGAGCGTCGTGCTTCTGCTGGAAATCGAAGACCTCTTTGACGTAACGGCCGCTTTCGTAGGCCAGCGAACCCTCGGGCTGATAGAAGAATCGCGACAAGCCCCAGTAGACCAGCCCCACGCCCGCGGCCACGGCAGTGGCTCCGTCAAGCAGCAGTTCCTGGCTTTCCACGGGATAGCTGAACCAGCCGCGGACGCGTTCATCCTTCATGTGCTCGCGGTTGTACTGCGTGTGAGTGCCCACGTACGTCCAGGTGACTTTGCCGGTGGACTGGCCCAATTGCATGTTGAACAGCTTTTGTTCGGGCGTTTCGGCGGCTTCGAACATGAAACCATCCACCACCGGAATCGCCCGGTTCCGCCACTCGCGCTTGCTCAGCAGCGACGTGTCGTTGAACAGCACGGGAACGTCGCGCGTCTGGCGGATCATCTCGCGGACCTCGCGCAGGAAGGCGATCACCACGTCATTGGCCATCCAGTTGGTGTACTGGACTTCGTCCTCGCGGCTGACTCTCTCGTCCTGATTCGGCACGGGCTTGCCGAACTTCTTGCGGTACGCGGCCTCGCAGTATGTGCAGTGGCAGTAGCTCTTGGCGTTCTGCATGCCCTGGTAGGGGCCGTCGAAATACATCACGTCGAACGGGTAGTCCACCAGGACCTCGCGTACCAAAGCCTTGATGACGTCGCGGACCGGCGAGTTCAGACAGCCTTCGTAATATTCCGCGAATCCGTAGTGCTCGGTGGTCATGGGCCGGCCGCCGGCAAACTTCTTGTTCCAGTCGGCGAAACGCGGGTCCTTGGAAGCGGCGTGCATGAAGGGGTGGTTGAGAGGCACGTAGGCCACATTCTTCATGCCGGCTTGGCGGCAGAGATCCACAGTCTGCCGCATGATGTCAGCCTTCAACTCCGGATGTACCGGGTAGCCGGACTTGGTGGGGAAGTAAGCGTAGTAGGACGCCGCCGGGTAGCGTATGGAATCGGCGTTCAACTCGCGCGCGATTTTCACGGCTTTTTCGGGGTCGTAATCGAGCGAGGGATAAAAGGGTGGATTGTAGGCCTCCGCAATCAGGATGCGCGTGCTGCGAATCCAGTCGTAGGCGGAGCCGGGCGCGGCCGCGGGCGGCGAGGCGCCACGTAGTTGCGATGTGGTCAGCAGGAAGCCGGCCGATTGCAGGAGTTCACGTCGATTGAGTTGATTCATGAGAGTTGGCGGCAGGACTGCCTTTCGATCAGTTGGACGCCCAGCAAGCGGTGCTCCGGGGCCTGCCTGTCTTTATCGCGAGCCAGCCGCAACAGGATTTCCACCGCTGCACGGCCGATCTCGTACTTGGGTTGATGGATCGTGGTGAGTGGAGGATGGATGACGCTGGAGAGTTCGATGTTGTCGAAGCCGATCAGTGAAAGGTCATCGGGAATGCGCAATCCGCGATCAAGAGCTGCGCTTACCCCACCGCAGGCCATAATGTCGTTGCCGGCGAAGATTGCGGTGACGTCTGGGTGCTCGTCGAGCAACTTCTTGGTCAGTTCACAGCCACCACTGAAGTTGAATCTGCCGTGGAGCACGATGGGGTGGACGGGATCCTTGGCGGACTCCAGTGTCCGCACGAACCCGCGCGTGCGGTCGCTCAGATTGCCGTGTTGGCGGGGACCTGTCAGGTGTGCAATCTTCCTGTGGCCGAGATCGAGGAGGTACTGCGCCGCGAGCGCGCCGCCAGTTTCGTTGTCGGAACAAACCGTCGAGAACGCCCGGCTCGAGGCGGACCGGTTGAGCAACACGATCGGGACGCCGCATGCCGCCAACTGGGCCTGCTGGTCACGATCAAGCACGGAAACCGAATTCATCAGGATGCCGTCCACGCGTTTTTCGAGCAGCGACTTGACGTATTGCATCTGTTTATCGGGGTCGAGATCGCTATTGCAGAGCATCAGGTCGCACTCTTCAGCCCGGGCTGCATCTTCCGCACCGCGAGCCACCTCGGCAAAGAATGGGTTTCGAATGTCGCTGACCAAGAGGGCCAGAGAGTGCGAGCGTCCGGTGACGAGGCCGCGAGCGACACGATTGAGGCGATAGTTCAGCCGGGCGGCCACGGCCACAACACGCTCGCGCGTCTGGTCGTTCACACCGTAGCCGTTGTTGAGGGCCCTCGACACCGTCGAAATGTTCACGCCCGATTCCCGGGCCACATCTTTAATGGTCACTGCCATTGGAGTCTCGCAAACGTTTTCAATTATCGAGCCTGCGAGTTCTGCTTGTCAACAGAAAAATCATTGGTGTGTATGAAGATGTATTAAGAGAATTAGGTCTTGACACCTTGTTTTACCCAGTGTATATTGGAAACGTTTGCAATCTCCGCCTTGGGGCCAGGGGATTTCGAGAGGAGTATTTAGCCAGATGTTTCGCAACCTACTGTTTTCCGCTCTGTTTTGCCTCGGTCTGACCGCAGTCTGCGCGGCCCAGGATTCCCGCGGCAATTTGGCAGGCACCGTGATGGACTCTTCCGGAGCGGTCGTACCCGGCGCCGAAGTTCGCGCTACCAAAACCGACACGGGCGTCACGGCCCGCGGTGTGACGAATGACGCCGGCAAATTCAATATTCCATTCCTGCTTCCGGGGATCTACCGGCTGGTCGCGGAGAAGACGGGATTCAAAACCTACTCGCAGGACAAGATCGAGTTGCGGGTCGCCGACTCCCTCGAGCTGGTCATCCGCCTGGAGGTCGGCAATATCGCCGAAACCATCGAGGTGCATGGCGGCACGCCGTTGCTCGATACGGCCAGCAGTACGATCGGCCAGGTGATGGACGAGCGCCGCATGCTCGAGCTTCCGCAGAAGGGCGGGAACCCGCTCGAATTGGCGCGGCTGGCGCCCGGGTTCGTTAACCTTACGAACGTTCGGACCATGAAATCATCCTCTCCGAGTGGCACCTCGCAATCATCCGTCGATGGCACGGGCACGAACTCAACGCTATATAACATCGACGGCGTAAGCGACACGACGAACGACAGCGGCGGCGGCCTCCTCCGAGTGGCGTTCATTCCACCCTCCAGCGCGGTCACCGAATTCAAAATGGAGTCCAGTCCGTACGATGCGAGTGTGGGGCACGTATTCGGCCCGGTGATCAACATAAGCACTAAAGGTGGCACCAACGACCTGCACGGGTCTCTATACGATTGGGAAAAAAACGCGGCCCTCGACGCCATGAACTTCTTCGACAACAAGGCGGGCATCAAAAAGCTTGCGTATCAGGATCATCGCTATGGAGCGTCGGTTGCGGGGCCGGTTGTCCTGCCGCACCTGTATGACGGTCACAACAAGACGTTCTTTCTCTACGCCTGGGAACAGAACAAGTGGACCTCGCCAGCGAACACCACTCAGTTCGCCACGGTGCCGACGGCTGCGGAACGCACGGGCGATTTTTCCGCATTACTCGCTGTCGGAAGCCAGTATCAAGTCTACAACCCGTTCAGTACCCGGCCAGCCACGAGCGGAAGATACCAGCGGGATCCCTTCCCAGGCAATATCATTCCCAAGAGCCTGCTTAGCACAGTGGGCCTGAATTTGGCTACGATGTGGCCGCTGCCGAACGAGCCGGGGACCGTGGATGGCCAGAACAATTATTTTTACCCCGATCTCCGGAAGCAAAGTTATGATTCGCACATGGGCAGGATCGATCAGGCATTCGGCCCGAAGAACCGGCTGTTCCTGCGGCTCAATCACTACACGTTCACGGTCCCAAAAAACTCGCTTGGCGTTCCGGCCACCAAGGAAGTCTACACTCAGAACAACCGCGGCGCAGCTCTGGATGACGTGATCGTGCTCAGTCCGAGCCTGGTACTGAACCTCCGGTATGGGGTGGTCAGCGCCGATTATCCCCAGAGCCGGGCGACGCAAGGGACGGATCTCGCGGCGCTGGGATTCTCGCCATCGCTCACCAAGCTCGTCGACGATAAACGCGCCACCGTTCCGGGCGTCAAGGTGGGCAGTTACGCACCGTTTTCCTCCCTCAATGATGGCTCCACCTCGGCCATGACGCACAGTTGGTTCGCGGACTTAACCAAGCTCAAAGGCTCTCACACCTTGAGGTTCGGCGTGGACGTCCGTCTCCTCAGAACTTTCGGGAACCAATTCGGAGGCGAGTTATCGCCGAACCTGAGCTTTTCCTCCACCTATACCAGAGGGCCGCTGGACAACTCGACAGCCGCGCCGATCGGTCAGGAATTCGCGGAAATGCTGGTAGGTATTCCTGAAGGCACCATGACGACACATAACAGTTGGGCGGCGCAGGACAAGTATTACGGAATTTATTTCCAGGATGATTTTAAGGTGAACTCCAAGCTGACGCTGAACCTGGGGTTGCGTTACGAAATGGACTGGCCCGTCACCGAACGCTACAACCGGCTGGTGGCCGGGTACGATTTTGCCGACCCCAGCCCGGTGGAGGCCCAAGCCAAGGCGAATTATGCCAAGAGCCCCATCCCGGAGCTTCCCGTCGCGGCGTTCTCCGCGCGCGGAGGGTTGACCTGGGTGAATCAGAATGGATCGAGCCGGAGCCCCTATAAAGGGAATAACGGTGAACTGTTGCCGCGCATTGGCCTGGCGTACCAGATCACGGCGAAGACCGTTCTCCGCGCCGGTTACGGCATCTATTTCGACACGCTTGGCGTCGATCGATTCATCCCCATCCAAACCGGCTTTTCGCAGTCCACTCCCATCCAGCCGTCGGTTGACAACGGAGTTACTTACGCCGCCACCCTCAGCAACCCATTCCCGAGCGGACTGCTGGCGCCGCTGGGCGCGGCCGGGGGACTGGCCTCCAACCTCGGCCAAGCTATCTCGGTCTTCGACCCGAACCAAAAGCCTCCCTATTCGCAGAGGTGGTCTTTCGGGCTGCAACGCTTCTTGCCGGGGCAGTTCCTGCTGGATGTTAGCTACGTAGGGAACCGTAGCACAGACTTGGGGGTAACCCGTAACATCAACAGCACGCCCGCGCAGTATCTCAGCACTTCGCCTACACGGGACGTGCAGACAATCAACTACTTGACCGCGGCGTTCCCGAACCCGTTTTACGGGCTGAACTCCGTCTACTCGTCCACTATCTCGCGCGCCAATCTACTGCGGCCGTACCCACAGTTCGGCGACATTTCCGAGGTGCAATCGGTCGGCTACTCCTGGTATCACGCCTTGCATGTACGTGGCGAAAAGCGGCTTTCGTGGGGTTACACCCTGCAAATCGGCTACACATATTCAAAATACATGCAGGCAACCACGTTTATGAACCCGACCGATCCCACCCCGTATCGGGTCATCTCCGATTCGGACAGGCCGCAGGTATTAACGGTCAGCGGCTTGTGGGAGATTCCGGTCGGGCGTGGGCGCCGGTTCGGAACGAATCTGGCCAAGCCCGTCAACTTCGTGCTGGGAGGCTGGCAGTTTGACGCCGGGGTGGTTCGCCAGGCGGGCGCGCCGCTCGGCTTCGGCAATGCCATTTTCAACGGCGATCTCAAGAATATTCCACTGCCCAAGGACCAGCGCAGTGTCGACCATTGGTTCAATATCAACGCGGGCTTCGACAAGAACTCGAAAAATGTGTTGGCCAATAATATTCAAACTTTTCCAATACGTTTCAGTGGTATTCGCGCAGACGGGCAGGCCACCTGGAACTTCTCGCTCATCAAGAACTTTCGCATTCGGGAGCGATTCAATACGCAGTTTCGCGCCGAAGCCTATAACGCTCTGAACCATCCCAGCTTCGACGTTCCCAATACGACTCCGACGAGTTCCGCTTTCGGAACAATTACCAATACCCTTTCCGAGCCTCGAGAAATTCAGTTTGCGCTGAAGATCACGTTTTGAGCGAGTTGATGGAGGATATGAATGGACTTATCGCGTCGTGATTTTACGCGCGGCGCCGGACTGGCGACCGCGCTCAGCTACTCTCGCATACTGGGCGCTAACGACCGCGTCCGCGTGGGCTACATCGGCCTGGGCAACCGCGGCGACCAGGTGCACGAAGCCTTTCTGGAGCACGGAGACCAGCAGACCGTGGCCGTCTGTGACCTGCGGGACGACTACATGGACTTGGCGGTGAAGAAATCGCGCGCCACGCCGACCAAGTACAAGGACTACCGCCGGCTGCTCGAGCAGAAAGACATGGACGCCGTCGTGATTGCCACCCCGGACCACTGGCACGCACTGATGTTCATCGATGCCTGCCGCGCGGGCAAGGACGTCTACGTCGAAAAGCCGCTCTCGCTGACCGTGGTAGAAGGCCGGAAGATGGTCGAGACGGCCGAGCGCACTGGGCGGGTCACGCAGGTGGGCACTCACCGCCGGTCGGCAGCATACCTCAAGGAGGCTGCCGAGTTCGTTCGTTCCGGCGGCATCGGCCGCGTGACGGTCGCCAAAGGCTGGCATTTGCAAAACGAGTGGCCGCTCGGCATCGGCAATCCGCCGGACGAAAATCCCCCGAACGAAGCGGAATGGGACCAGTGGCTCGGTCCCGCTCCCAAGGTACCGTACAACAAGAACCGTACCTATTACAATTTCCGCTGGTTCTACGATTACTCCGGCGGCCAGTTGACCAATTTCGGCGTCCACTACGTGGACATGCTGCGCTGGTGCCTCGGGCAGGACGCGCCGCTGGCGGTCACCGCCCTCGGCGGCAAGTACGCCGTCAAAGACAACCGCGAGATCCCCGACACGCTCGAGGTGCTCTGGGAGTTCCCCGGTCCCACCCTGGTCGTCTTCTCGCAGTACGACGCCAACAGCGCGAGCGGAAACGCCAATTCCGCCGAGATGGAACTGCGCGGCACCGAGGGCACCATGTACCTCCACATCGGCCACTGGGAAGTCGTCCCCGAGCAGCACAGAGGTGGCGAGATGGCCGCCAAAACGCCGCTGGACCGGGGGGGGAGCCAAGACCGGCCCAGGGGAACCTCACGAAAGCCGGCCATTGAGCCCCGGAGCGCCAAGGGCAGCCTCGACACCGCTTTTCATGCGCGCAACTTCCTGGACTGCGTGAAGAGCCGCGGCAAGTGCAATGCCGACATCCTTACCGGCCACCTATCCACGTCGGCGACCCTGCTCGGCAATATCGCGCTGAAGACCAAAAGCTACCTGGAGTGGGACGCGCGCGCGGAGCGCTTCACTAACAACGAGGCGGCCAACCGGCTCCTGTCCTATAAGTACCGCGCGCCGTACAAGCTGGGCTGAGTGGACGACGTGACGAAGGGGGAACTTCCTGGCTTAGGAGCTGCGGAAAAATCGCAGCAGATGCAGTTTGGGTTACGCCTGGAATTCTGACGGGAGACCCTCATTATGATTCGGATGACTCGCAGACACTTTCTGGCAGCTTCGGCCTCGCTGGTCCGGGCGGCGGAGAGCCCCCGTTCCCTGCTGCTCGTAACCGAGGCAGAGGCGAAGCGCATGCGCGACTTCGTCAAGACGGATCGCGCCGGCCGTATTGACGGAAACGCCAAAGCCGCCCTTGCAGCCGCACCGTGGAGCGTCACGTTCAAGCGTCCGCAGGAGCTAAGGGTTGACGCCGGTCCCAACGACTACGTCAGCGAAGCTCCGTACTGGTTCCCCGATCCGAAGAATCCCACCGGCCCCTACATCCGGCGCGATGGCGAGCACAACGAAGCGCGCTTCACCGGCAACACCAACGACCTGCGCAAAATGGCGGCGGCGGTGTTGTCGCTCGGCATGGGCGCGTTCTTCGCAGGCAAGCCGGGGTGTGCGGATCATGCGAGCAGGATTCTCTCAGTCTGGTTCCTCGATCCCAAGACCCGCATGAACCCGAACCTGGAGCACGGGCAGATGATCCGCGGGATCAACACGGGTCGCGGCGCGGGCATGATCGACACCCAATACCTGATCCACGCGGCACATGGCATCGCTCTGCTGGAGATGGCTGGCGGGCTCCCGTCCGATATCTCCGCCGGAATGCGGCGATGGTTCGCGGATTACGTGAAGTGGATGACCACCAGCGCGCACGGCGCCTCGGAAAGAAAGGCCGGCAACAACCACGCCACCTGGTGGACCACGCAAGTGGCTGCGTATGCCGCGTTCACTGGGGATGCCGCACTGCGCCGCATGGCATGGGACCACTTCCGCGATTATCTTGTTCCAACCGAAATCCAACCCGAGGGCAGTTGCCCGCGCGAGGAGGAACGCACGCGTTCCCTGCACTATTCCTCAATGAACCAGGATTCGTTTTCACTGCTCTGTAGGCTGGCGCAATTGGACGGGGTGGATTTGTGGCACTTCCGTACCCCCAAAGGCATCGGCGTGGAGAAGTCGTTCTTCTATCTGCTCCCCTATATGCTGCGCCCGCAGACCTGGAAGAAGCAGCAGATCGACGCTTACGATCCGGGTATTCACTATTTCGCGGGCTTGGCCGGGATTGGGTTACCCTCGGACAAACTGCTGTCCGCTTACCTGGGTAACCCGCGCGAGGACACCCCGTGGGTGCAGTTCATCGATATCCTGATCCGCGCCACGCGAGCGTAAAAGAGAGGGCGGACTAACACAATTATGAATCACCCTACTAATCGCAGAAAGTTCATTGTCCAAGCCATGCTCGTTGCAGCACTGGCTCTAGCGTCCTGGTTTTCCTCCTCCGCCGCGGATAAGGCGGCGGTGCAGTCGCCCGGCAAGACGCCGGCGCGAATCATTCTGACCTGGGCCGATGATCCCACCCGGACGCAGGCCGTGACCTGGCGGACGGACTCGCCCGTCCCCAGCCCTCAAGCCCAGATCGCTCCGCTAACACCTAAACCCAAGTTCCAGGACACGACGCTCACCGTCAAAGGCACATCCACTCCGGTAGCGCTCCCCGAGGGAAAGAGCGCCGTGCAGCACGCGGTTCGGTTTCTGGACCTGAAACCTGCCACCAAGTACGCATACCGCGTCGGCGACGGCTCGACGTGGAGCGAGTGGAATGTGTTTCAGACCGCGAGCACCCGCCCGGACCCCTTCCGGTTCATCTATCTCGGCGACGCGCAAAACGACATTCACTCGCTATGGTCCCGCACGATTCGCACAGCTTTCGCCACGGCGCCCGACGCCCGCTTCATGATCCACGCCGGCGATCTCGTGGCCGATGGCTTCGATGACCATCTCTGGGGAGAGTGGAGCGAAGCCTTGGGTTTCATCAGCGCGATGGTCCCCTCACTGCCGGTGCCCGGCAATCACGATCTGCACCGCGCCCCCGATTCGACGGAAACCAGCGACCCGCTGCTCACTCCGCCTTCCTGGCGCCAGCACTTCGCGCTGCCCATGAACGGCCCGGAGGCCCTACGAGGTCAGTCCTATTACCTCGATTACCAGGGAACCCGTTTCATAGCGCTCGATGTGAATGCCTTCGGCGGAACCATCCAGCCCAACAGTGCCAAAGAGCGGGTAGCGCAGCAGGAGGTCGCCTGGCTGGAGAAGTTGCTCCGCGACAATCCGAATCGCTGGACGGTGGTCTTCTCCCACTACCCGGTCTACCCCATCGCCAAACAACGCACCCGCTTCGTCGAGATGGAGTCTCGGCTCGTGCCCCTCTATGACAAATACCACGTGGACCTGGTGCTTCAAGGGCACGATCACTCATACGGACGAACTTACAAGCTGAGGGGCGGGAAGGTCGTCTCTGACACAGAACCAGGCACGGTCTACGCCGTTTCCGTGAGTGGCCCCAAGATGTACGAGGTCGCGCCATTGAATCCGGAGCTCTTCGCGAAGACTCTGGCGGGATCCCAGCTATTCCAGGTGGTCAGTGTCAGCCAGGAACGGCTACTTTTCCAGGCTTACACCATCGATGGCTCCGTAATCGATAGCTTTGAACTGCGGAAGGCTCTCGGGACCGGTAAGGGAGGATAGGCGTGCTGCGCGGCCCGGTTTTTCCACGTATCGGCCGAGTGCTTTCAAGGCGCTCGGCCGATACGTGGCTGCGCCCCTGGGGTCGGATTTGCGGCTGGAGTTCGCTGCCGACCCGGCGTGAGTTCGAAAGTGTCGACCATGGTATTCGCTCCGCCATGGACTCGCTTGTCTGGCTTTGGTTGAGCGTGGCTTTCGGCTGCCCGCCTTCGCGTGCTAATACCCTGCCATGAGCCGCCGCCGCTCAACGGTCCGCCGGAGCCCTGCCTACACAACTCAAACCCGTTCCACAACGCCGCCACCTGTTCCGCGCAACTTCCGAAACCGCTGGCGGGGCGCCTGCCAAGAAGACGCTACCGCCGCTTCTGGTAGACTTCCTGCAATCGATAGTAGGCCAGTTTGGGGCTGCGTTGCGCGTCTACAATGCCCTTCGTATTCCAGCCATGGAGCCGGCCTGAGAGGATACGCTCCGGCGCGGTGCGCGTATCGCTGAATTGCCAGACGCAACCTCCCGATAGCCAATCCTGATCGAGGGCATAGCGAGCCGAATCCTCCACGTTGCGCGACTGGTACTCCTCGCTCCATTTCACGTTCCCCCAGTTGTGCCATCCAGCCTGCGCTTCGGCTCCTCCAAATTCGGTAAGGATCACCGGCTTGCCGGGGTAGCGCTGATGAATCCGCGTCACATCCGCAATACTCTTCTCGCCTTCCCCTTCATCCAGATACGTGATCGGGTCGTACCACTGGTATTGCGCCCAGTTGACCGAGATGACATCCACCAGCTCATGAACCCGCCACGGGTTCGGTCCGCCCGTGACGAAGGTGATCGGGTGCGAGCGGTCCAGTGAGTGTGCGTATTCCATTAGCGATTTCACTACATCGTAAGACTTGTCCGGCTCCGGCCACTCGTTGCCCAGGCTCCATGTGAGGATGCTCGCGTGCCCACTGTCTTTTTCCACCATGCCACGGAAGCTGCTCCTGATCTTGTCCTGTACGGCCGGGGACGCCAACTGCTCGGCGCGGTATTGCCACGAAGGAATCTCGTCGAGGAACAGCAGACCATTCTGGTCGCAGTAATCGAGGAAGAGATCCGTCGGCGGATAGTGCCCGCGCACCGCATTCGCGCCGAGCCGCTTGATAATCTCCACATCCTGGCGGACCAGGTACCCAGGAGAGGCCGAACCCCATTCCGGGTGATCCTCGTGGCGATTGACGCCGCGGATCTTGACCGGCCGCCCATTCCACAGGATTTTGCTGCCATCCACCCCGACGCTGTGGATGCCGAAGCGCGTGAACTGATCGTCACCCCCGGCGGACACTCGTGCCGAGTACAGATTCGGATCCTCGGGCGACCAGATGCGCGGCCGCCTGACCACAGCCTCGAACTGCAAGGTGCTGGCGCCAGCGGGGATCTCCCGCGATTCCGCATGAACCTCCTGTCCGTCGATAGCCAGCGCAATCCTCTCCCGAACCGGACGCCCGGCGTTTCGCACCACGACCGACGCGGCCAAACGCGCCTGCTCCGCACCGAATTCCACGGTAGTTACCTGGAATCGCTCCACCCATAGGTCCGGCACCATCTCTACGTACACCGGCCGGTCGATCCCGCCGTAAGGGAACCAGTCCACATTCCGTTTCGGCAGCGTCATGTCGTCCAAGCGGTTGTCCGCACGCACCACCAGCGTATGGGAACCCTTGTTGATGTCGCGCACCAGGAAGGAAAACGGCAGGTAGCTGCCTTCGTGCTCGCCCAGCAGGGCGCCGTCGAGCCAGATCTTGGCCCGGTAAAATACCCCGGAAAAACAAATTCGGGCGTTCCCATTTTCCGGCAGGTCGAGCGTGCGGCGGTACCATCCAACGCCGACGTATTGCCAATAGCGCGCTTGGGAATTCCATGTCCCGGGCACCCATAAGCTGGTTTCGGGCTTCGGAAAGCGTTCGAAGAACCGGCCGCTTTCTCCCGTATCCTTCGGATCCGGCGCAAAATCCCACCATCCGGCCAGGTTGATCTGCCGGCGCAGGGAGGTGGTCCGGAACAGGCGGCTGGCCATGGCATCCTGGCCGTCGTCCCACACCATCTTGGATGGCGGCAGCACATAGGGCGGAATCTGCGGGTATTCCCCCGCCGATAACGCCATGACAAAAAGTAAAGGTAAGAATCGCATCCGGACTCTATCATCCGATGGGCAACCCCGAGGCGAGCCAGTATCTATGTTATGTAACGGTAGCGGCGGACTAGGGCGCCAGGTGATGCGTCACGTACTCGGTCTTGACCGGAGAATCGTTGGCGGTGAAGACCCGCAACAGAACCTGATAGTGCCGATGTTCCCCGGGGCGCAACTTCAGCTTCTCGCGGATCACCCGGACCCCCTCCGCGCTCGCAATGAAATCCACCGCGCCCACGGTCCCCGGCGTACTGTGCGCGGCGATCAACAGGATCTCGCGCCCCGGCATCAGTCCCGCGTACGAACCCACCACCGCGTAGCTCATGCTGTCGCGGTGAGAAGTCGTCTCATAGACGGCCTCTTCCCCAGGCTGAGGATTGCGGTTGTGGATGAAATCGTCGGGTCCGAGTTCGAAATCCTGGTGAATTGGCAGCCGCCGCAGCAGCGGATTCATGCGCGCGGCGCCCACGAAGATCAGGTTAGCGCCCTCAATGCTCTCCCACACGGCCAGGTGCGCGGGCAGGGCGCGGACGTTGACTCCGCGCGTGCCCAGGAAGGCGGTCAGCCGCTGCACGCCAATGGCATCCCCCATGGAAGCATAGTCGTAGCGTGGGCCTTGCAGCGGCCCCAGTCTGGCATTGATGTCCGCGAACTCCGCGGTGGAGCGCGGATCGTCCGGATTGGAGGGATGATACATCCTCACAAACAAGTCGCGGCTCGTGCTGGCGAAGAACGCCGGGCTCCCGAACACCACCACGCTCGGGTTCTCCGGGTTGAGGAATGCCGACCAAACGGCTTCAAACTCCCGGGCGCTCTTGGCGGGCGCGAGACGTGTTTCCATGCTGCCCACCTTGCGCCACAACACCGAGGTCCATAGAAGGGACGCCGCCAGCAGGAACAGGGTGACTGCCAGGCCGATCTGCGCTCGGGAAAACCTGGCGGCGCCGGCGGGCGCCTTGTCAGCGTGCTCAGATCCGGGGGCTGCCTGGGTCTGTTGCGGCTCAAAGCGAATGGTGAAGTGCCCCTTGGGCAGCACCAGGCGGTGAGGATCCCCGCGGCCCTCGCCCTTGTAGTATTCGTCGATTTTTTGCCGCAGCCGGCTGATCTGAACCCGGACCGAAGCATCCTTTTGGGGGTCGTAGGATGGCGGTTTGCCGAAGACGTCCACGCCAATGACGTACTCTTTCAAGTCGTCCGCAGCGTGGTTCAGCGACCGCTCGGCAAGGTATGACAGGAGGCGCCGGAGGCTGTCCGAATTCCGGAATGACTCGCTCTCCAGCACACGCTGCAACTCGACTCGAAGCGGATCTGGAGTTTCCTGCGCCGCGCTCATGTACCCATTGTAGCCGCGATGTTACCGCGGTGACCTCCCGCGGGGTGCGGGGGGTGACACAAACGTCGGCAAGGACGCCGACGTGGCAACCTGAAAGGTCGCTCCACCGATGCAGCGCGAGGCGGCAATCTCACTGGCGAGTTGGAGGATCCAGGTCAATCGTCTCGATCAGATGCCCATCGAGCGCGATGGCTTCGATGTGGGCACGGTTTCCATTTACCCGGACGGTGACGAAGTGCTCCACTTTTTCGACCTTTAGCGTGATGCCCGGGATCGGGTCATCCACCGGAGCCAAGGGCGCGCCTCCGCCGCCGGTGACAATGTAATGAACGCCGTTCTTCAGGTGGTGCTGGTAGTTGTGATCGTGTCCGGCGAACACGGCGGTTACCTTGTACTTCTCGCATAAGGGCACCAGCCCGGGGTCTCTTTGCTCATATGGCTCGGCAACTGGTATGCGGTAAGGGGCGGGTGATGCATGACGAGAATCCGGAAATCGGCTTTCTGATTCTTCTGCAAGTCGTCCTCCAGCCAGCGGATCTGCTCGCTCCAGAAGCGCTCGCGCTCGCCGGCGCCGATCGCGACGTTGTTCACGTCCGAGTCCAGCAGAGCGAAATGGGCGCTGTCCCAGTTGAACGAATAGTAGGGCGCCTTCACATCGAAGAACTCATAGAACCGGGAGTTGTTGCGCTCATGGTTTCCGAGGACGGGAAAGAATACGGTTTTGCGCAGCAGGTCGCGTTCGATGTCGAAAAAGACGGGCCACTGGGCGGTATCGTATCCGTCATAGACCAGGTCGCCGGTGTGGATGGCGAAATCGGGGTTGGTCCGGCAGATCGCCTGGATGATCTTCCGATGCAGATCATCGCGCGTCCGCGTGTCGCCGAAAACCACAAACTGGAAGGAGGCCGGCTCCGCCGGCGGCACTTTGAAATGTCCGGTTCGCTCGGCCAGTGGCGCCGCGCCGGGAATCTCATAATAGACTGTTTCCCCCGCCTTGAGGCCGGTCATGGAGATCTTCTCGCTGCGCAGCACGGGAATCCGGCGGGTAAGCTGGTCCGGAGCGCCGCCGGTCTTCACGCCGTCGGTTTCCACCACCCAGCCGATGGTGGCCGACCTGGCAGCGGGGTTTACGACGTAGGGGCCGCCCACGACCTTGTCAGCCGCATAGAGCGCACTGGTGGCGCAGATTAGAAGGGGAATGAGGAGACGCATAGAGCCCACCTTGTAAACGGGGGACCGGCTTCTTGCCAGGGAAAGCCGGTTTCGTGTGCGTAGCGGGCAGATTGTAACAGTAACGTAACTACTTTGCCGCGATGAGAGCGCTTGGTCGTGATATAAGTTTACAGAATCCGCAAACGTTTGCACCACGACAGCTCCGCTCTGGCGATATCGTGCACCCATCGGGGCCAAGCCGGCCACTGACCAAAAGGGGCAGTTATGCATCTACGACGAAGGCTCTTCTCTTCTCTTCTGCTGGTCTCAGCAGTCGTTCTTCCGTTGGCGGCGCAGGTGGATCGCGCCACACTGAACGGAACTGTCACCGATGTTTCGGGGGCTATTGTTCCCGGGGCAAAGGTGGTGGTGGACGCGCCTGCTACGGGCTTCCACCGGGAAACGGCAGCGGGCGCGGCCGGCGGCTATAACCTTCCCGGACTGCCGATTGGAACTTTTAACGTCACCGTTACGCACGCAGGCTTCGAAACCGTCAAGTTTCAGGGGCTGACGCTTTCGGTCGGCCAGGTGTACACTTTCGATGCGCACCTGCAAATCGGCGCCCTGACGACGCAGGTGGATGTCGCGGGCACCGCCGTGGAGGTGAACCGCACCTCGGCCGAGATCGGCGGCGTAGTCGGGGAACAACAGGTGCGGAGCATCCCGCTGAACGGCCGCAACTGGTCCGACCTGATGGCGCTGGCGCCGGGTGCGATCGACGCAGGCAGCGGCGGCGGGAGCGATCAGCGCAACATCCGTTTCGCCGGGCGCTCGCGCGACGATAACAACTACACCCTCGACGGTATCGACAACAGCGGCGTCCAGGAGCAGGCCGAGAAATCGGACACGCGCTTGGGCGTCTCGCTGGATGCGGTGGCCGAATTCCGCGTGAATTCCGCCGTCTACACCGCGGAAAGCGGCTCCGCCGGCGGCGGACAAATCAACGTGGTCTCCAAAACGGGCACCAATGCGTTTCACGGCGGGGGATTCCTCTATTACCAGAACGACACCATGGTCGCCCGCGGGCCGTTCGGCCCCGCAACGCTGCCCGCTTTGAGCCAGTATCAGCCTGGCGGCAATATCGGCGGGCCGATCAGGAAGAACAAGAGCTTCTTCTTCGCCAACTACGAGGCGTTCCGGCAGCAGACGTCCTCGAACTCGATCGCCTACGTGCCCAGCGCGGCGTTCCGGCAAAAGGTGCTGGCGACCTCGCCGGCGCTGAAACCGATCCTGGATATTTTTCCTACCACCACCACCTTCCCGGCCGCCACCACCGTGGTCGCGTCGGTCAATGCCGATATGGACTCGATCCGGCCGCTGCTGAAGCCCACCATCCGCGAGGACAGCGGCTTGTTTCGCTTCGACCAGCAATTAACCGACACCACCAGCATGTTCGTGCGCTACAACTGCGACGACCTGCTGAAGATGACTCCGAGCCCGATGGTCCTCACGACGAATCTGGCGATGCGTCCCCAGAACGTGATGATCCAGTTGCAGCACATTTTTTCGCCGCGGGTCATCAACGAAACGAAAGTGGGCATGAACCGCTCGGCCTACAACAATGACCCCGGCGTGCTGCCCAACGGGATACCGAGCATCACGGGAATGGGCTTCAGCGATTTGGGTGCGACCGGGAACGCGCTGGACACCGAGATGGGCACGAGCTGGAACTACCTGGACAACATCAGCATCACGCGTGGCCGTCACACCTTGAAGTTCGGCGTGGAAGTCCGGCGCATCTGGCTGAACAATTCGGCCCATGCGCGGCCCATCAACGTGCTCGCCTACACCA
>OBLU010001778.1_pt1 | contig 19886 bp, 16 predicted proteins | sample 1518681 | NCBI WGS metagenome assembly OBLU01 (sample SAMEA3539304, study PRJEB22396) | soil metagenome | biome: tundra; feature: field; material: soil | place: USA | collected 2010-05 | depth 0.15 m
CCATCCGACAACGCTGCCGGATCTTCTGGAATTCAGCTACTTACACCACGGGCTGCTAAGGTGATGCGCATGCAGCGATCGCGGGCTGCCATAGCCAAAGCCGAGTCCCACGTAAGCTGCGCAACCCCAGCAACTGCGCGAGCCTGATTGGCAAGTTCGAAAAGCTGCTGTGCTTCAGGCTCAATTGTTGCATGCTTCCTGCCCTGTGCAGACGCTGACTGCGGTGCCGACGACGCTGTTACCGCAAGCAACAACATAAATGCCAACTTCCGCATTGCTCGATCCCCCGGTCTGATGTTGTCCACAATCTCCGGTTTATACGAAGGCTAGCAAGGCGACTACCTGCGAGCAAGAGTTAATCCCTTAGCTCAGCGTGTTGGAGCTCTACTCGGAGCAGCATAGGGTGAGTCAGCCGAGGTGGGACCGGACGGTTGATTCGGATCTCCACTGTCTCCGGTCAGAATGCGCATCTCTGATCCGAACCGTCGATATTGCCCAAACGCAACATCATTCAGAAATGTCTTGTATGGGCCTTTATAACTCGCCGCCGAATGCATGCCTGGAGGCGGTGCTTTCGTGTACGCCGCCAAATTAGACACACTCCTTAGGGGGCAGATATACGTCTTCCCACCAATTTCCACCGGGCCGTATTCCACCAGCATGCCAGCGGCAGACACGACTTCATCGGGCGGCATCTCAGCTTCCATAGTCAAGCGGAGAATCGCCCCACTCGCCGGATCGAACGCAATCTCTCCGTGATAGGCCGCCAATTCGTGAAACACAGAATCGTAGACATCGACTATTCCTGAATCCACGCAGCAGAATCGAACCATGTAATTCGACTTTTCTTTCGACACTTCGTAGTGAAAAACCGCTTCGGCGCCAGCAGTGTCCCGTTCCCATTGGCCCCACGTGATCTTGCCCTTCAGAGCATCCCCCAATACTGTGGACAGAATCGGCCCAAACACTCCCGAGACTTCCAAGCCGTGCACTTGCGGTCCGTGGTTCTTAGCTTTCGCCGCTCCGGTGTCTACCACCTCCTGGCGGTCGCGATAAGTGACCGTGGTGCTGGACCTTCCGACAACATGCAAAGGCAGAGAGATCAAGGTGGTCAAACCTGTTGACCCTTGTATGTCTTCTTGTGGCCTGTCTTCATAGCTGGTCGTGTCCCGCGTGGCGATCAGATTGGGCAACTGGCGAGCAGTGGTATTCACATAACTCACGATCTGTGCCAGCATTTGGTGTGCGTTGGCTGCATCGGGTGGCGGGTCTGGCGGCAGATCCGCCGACGGAAGATCGAGCAAGACAGACGAATCGGCCAGCGCAACCAGCGCTTCCTGAGCTTTGTTGCCGGGCAAATCAGCCTTGAAGTGCGCCAGCAATGCCGTGCTCAGCCGTTCGGTCAATACCATGTTCAGCAATTGCTGGGCGACTTCGGCATCGGGTTTGCCGTGGTCGGCGGCCAGCGCCCGCTCCAGCTGCTCCATTGTCACCTTCTCGAGTGTGGCCTTCCTTTCAGCAGAGGACGACAGGGCAAATCCTGCAACCACCAAGAGAACCACCGATTTCAACATCGCACGATCTCTCATTCCAAGCATTAACCTTCCTTAGCGAAGCCTCCGCAAGTCTGCAGCACCGCCTCGCGTCAACTCGAAGCGAAATAGCAAAGGACTGCGGATGCATCCATTCGACACTGTGACCAAACCGGTGGTTAGGCCGATTCTGCTCGAATCCTCCCGCAATTAGAAGTTGGCCTTCAACTCTTCTTGCTGCGCCCGCGCTTCGGGCTGGGAGGACTGGTCGACTCGCGAATCACCAGTTCCGGCAAAATCGACACCGAATCCGGAAATGTCGCCTGGCCGCGAATCCGTTGCAACAGGATGCGCGCTGCTACCATGCCCATCTGTTGCAGTGGTTGGCGAATGGTGGTCAAGCTAGGGTTGTGATACGCCGCGGCTTGGAGGTCGTCGAAACCCACCACGGAGACGTCATCAGGGACGCGCAAACCATGGTCCATCAGTGCACGGATCGCTCCAAATGCAGACACATCGTTGTAGCAGACCAGGGCAGTAAAGCCCGCGCCGCGATTGAAAAGTTCATTCGTTGGCCCAAACCCCATCTCCGGCGTTGAAACCCGCAATTGAATCTGAGCCGTCAGCTCCGCCGGCACCTCCAGCTTCAACTCACGGGCCACTGCCATCTGGCATTCCCACCGTTCATCGGCGTCCGAGCTGTGGCTGCCTCCGCGCATAAACGCGATTCTCCGGTGCCCTAACTGGTACAGATGGCGCAGCGCCAACTCTGCCGCCCGTCGCTGGTCGAGGACTACGTTGGTTACACCCTCAAATTTGCGATGTCCAGCGACCGCCACGACCGGCAGCTTCAAGCTGTGCTCCAGCAGCGTATCAATCAGGATGAATCCTTCTACACTGCGGTCCATCAGCAAACGCGGATATTCCTCGATCAAGTCCGGCTTGCGCCGATGGCTGGCAGTGAGATAGAAGTAGCCCTCTTCAATGAGAAACTCTTCCATCCCGGTGAGCACCTGCGCTGCGTAGTTGTCGTTCAAATCCGGAATCAGTACGCCGATTGAGAATGTTTGCCGCTTGCGCAGGGACCGGGCGTAGAAGCTTGGCCGGTAATCGAACTTTGCCGCCGCCTCAGTCACCCGATTCCGCGTCTCCTGCGGAATCGAGCGCACTCCGGGTGCGTTGTTTAGCACCAGCGAGATGGTGGCCGGCGAAAGGTTTAAATATTCGCCCAGTGTCCGCAGGCTGATTGGCTGGCCCGGCGCCGGCTCAGGCCCTTGTTTTATTCGCTTGACCATTACCATCTGTTCTAACATCCCAACCCGCCTAATGCACTGTGATTTCAACGGCTTTAGCCATGTTTCGGATTCGAATTCCCTGCAAAGTCGCCCCCCTTCCCATTCCCAACTCATTTGAAGCTACCCGGTCGACAGGATCCTCCAAGCCGACCAGTCCCCGATCCCTTGGTTGCTCCCCGGCACTTGCTGCCTGAGTTGCCCGTTTGGCCTTACAATCGAAGAGATCCTCCCCGCGGAGGGATGGGTGAGCGGTTGATACCGGCGGTCTTGAAAACCGTTGTGCCTGAAAGGGTACCGGGGGTTCGAATCCCTCTCCCTCCGCCAGTTCTTCTCCATAGCGGTCCATACTTGTCCAAATCTGTCCTCTCATGGATCGCAAATCATTGAAAATAATGGAAACAGATTCCAGGGTCGTCCAAGGCTCTCCACGTGTAGCCAAGGTTGACCGGGGGTATCAGCGGGGGTATTATTGATCCTGCGGCCTGATGGCGCGGAGCGATACCCCCGTTTGAGATAGAAATGAAAATTACTCAGAGGCTTACGGACAAGGCAATAAAGAGCGCAGAGCCGAGGGAGAAGGACTATCGCCTTAGCGATGGGGATGGCCTCTACCTTGTTGTCCAAGCGAACAGCGGAAAACTGTGGCGCTGGTCGTATGAGTTCAACCGTGAAGAAAAGCTCTTCTCCTACGGTCCCTACCCATCGGTCACGCTAGCCAAAGCTCGCGAATTGCACGTGGCGGCTCGGGCGCTCAAGCGCACTGGGGTTGACCCTGCCGCCGACAAGCAAGCAAGAAGACGGGCACAACTAGAGAGCGACAGAGTCTCATCAATGCCAACATTTGCGGAGCTTACTGCGGAATGGCTCGGGACTTGGAGTGCGAAAAAGAGCGAGCGGTACGTCGCTACTGTAAAGACACGCTTGGACCGCGATATTCTGCCGGCCATAGGTGACATCAGGATCGACCAGTTGCAGCCACCCAGAATGGTCAAGATTGTCGCTGGAATTCAGGACGATCGTGAGGCGGCGGATCTTGCGCGCCGCGCCTTACAGAAGATGAAACAGATTTTGCGCTTCGCGGTAGCAAAGGGGTATATCGAGAAAAGCCCAATCGCTGATGTTGTCGCTGGCGACCTTCTTAAATCTCATACGGTGGAGAACTTCGCCCGTATAGAAGCGAAGGACCTGCCTGGACTGCTCCAGAGAATCGAGTTGTATAAGGGTAATCCGCTCACGCGGCTTGCGATGAAACTGATGGCCCTGACCTTTGTCAGAACAGAATCGCTAATCTGCGCGGAGTGATCGGAGATCGATCTCAACGCGAAGTGGTGGAGTATTCCTAAGGAGCACATGAAGGGAAAGAAGTTCCCACAGAGTGTCCCTTTAGCGCGACAGACGATCGAGATTCTGCAGTTGCTCCACACGCTTTCGGGCGGCAGCAAGTACCTCTTTCCCGGCCAAGGCCCGAAGAATCCGACGATGAGCAACGGAACCATTTGCAAGGCTCTTGAGGGAATGGGATACAAGGGAGAAATGACCGGCCACGGATTCAGGGGCGTGGCATCCACGATCCTCCATGAGTGCGGACACAGGCACGAGTACATCGAGGCACAAATGGCGCACGGAAGGAAAGACAAAGTCAGTGGCGCCTACGATTATGCGAAGTATCTCGTTCCGCGAACGTACATGATGCAGGACTGGGCAGACTTTCTCGATGAAACACTGCGCGGCGGCAAGTACAAATTGATTCCTCCGTCTTACAGGATTGAACGTGATGAAAGTTCAGAGGATCTGCAATCCAAGAAGCGCGACAAGGCGAACTACCCCGAAATATCAGCGCCGCCAATCATCCAAGCTTGAGACCTAGCGCCGCTGTTCTTTGAGGAGCGCCCGGTCATTGCGCCGTATACCTAAAGTTGTGTTTGATCAGCAGGTCGGCAAACATCAGATACTGAACCCCCGTCAGTCCTCCCTTCGCCAATCAGCTAATAAAAACAACAATCAGCGTGAGTTTTCGGCAAGCCTGGGTAATCAAGGGAACTGGACTTAATTCTTGGCGGCTTTGCCGGAACGGCTCCAGGGTGAGAGCATCCTGTTGACGTTTTCGACCGAAAAGGCCTGAGGATCGAAGTCATCGCTTATCCATTCGCTGATTTCTTCGTGCCGATCATTTTCAGGGTCAGCGAGAGCCTCGATAAGTTCGTAGTATCCGGGGATGCCTCCGCAGTCGTCCGGTGGGCACGCGAGCTTCCCGTCGATGCAGATTGGATACCTGAGATCGGGATCGAGCGGACTTGGAAATAGCTTCTCCAAGACGACGGCGTGTTCCCAGTTATCGCCGAAATCGTACGTGTAATTAAGCTTGGCACCCGGCCTCCACAGCACCTTGGAGAGTCTAATGGTGCGTTCGTTTTCTACATGGGGCATGCCCATGCTTCGGTCCTCAGGGTCGGGTATGCCGAAGTGTCGGTCAGCGGTGCGGAATTCGTGCATGTGTCCGTCCGCCCAACCCATAGCGGTTTGCAGCACATCGTGCAACTGCGCCAGCGTCAGAGACGAGGGAACGAGCAAGCGGCGCCAGATCGGTGGTTTGGTGCCCAGCAGAGTGACCTTGATCTGATAGATGTTCTGCGGAATCTGGGTCTTTTTCATTGCCATATCAGGCTCATTTCGATATTAAGATACGACGCACAGAAGTGCGACCGATATTGAGGCGGCGGGCGATCTCGGATTTGCTCAGGCCGGAGCGGCGTAATTTGCTGACCCTATCGGCATGCATAGCTGCGGTTGCGGGCCGGCCCAGACGCTGGCCGTCTTCGCTGGCTTCGAACGCGAGATCCTGGGGGAACGTGTACGGGCTGGACTCGCTCATGCCCGGCAAAACGGCCAGCGTCTGGGCCGGCCCATTCCCCGTGCTCCTGTCCGGAGCATTAAGCTACCTACTGAACCATGGCGGAGAATCTCCGGTTATCGATGGGTCCCTCCCCCGCTGGCGCTCCCTCCACCGGAGCTACCGCCGGAACTGGAGCCACCTCCGCCACTGGAGCTACCGCCGGAACTGGAGCCTCCGCTGCCATGCGAGCCACCCCCGCTGGAGCCGCCGCTAAATCCACCCCCACTATGCGAACCGCCACCACCAGAGCCTCCATTGCCGCCCGATCCGCCACCACCGCGGAAACCGCCGCCGTTAGAGCCTCCGCCGCTGGAGCCGCGAGAACCACCGCTACCGCTAAAGCCTCCTGCTCGCGCCTGCAGGTTTCCGGCGCTATTCGGAATCGGTGCCATAATGATTGTCTGCTTGCCTGCCTGCATCACGCTCCTAGCCATCACGAAGCTTTGCGACTTGGCATTGAAGCTGAGCGCAACGCCCTCGGCTTTGGCATGGTCTCCTTTGTCGCCGGTACCTGGATGTTGGAGCTGGCGAGCCACCATTTGCGGAGCATCCGTCCGTGAAAGCAGGGGCTGCGCTTCTTTGCGAAATTCTCTGGGTGGGGCCTTGAGGAGCTCAATGGGGTGGCCGGCGTCGAAATTGGCCCGCTCCACCGAAATGCCGTTCCTGTTCCTGACAGCAAAGACTTCATGCTTGCCGTTGATGGGCGGCTTGCCTTTCACGTCGTGAGGGTGGATGGGAACAAAGGCCACGGTGCGCCCGCTCTTCACCCAGCGAACCGGTTCATGATGGTGTCTCTTGTGACCCACGACCCACACATAGCGGTTCCGCCTGTAGAGCCAGGTCCCGGCATGACACATCGCCCAATCGTAAGGAAGCAGATTTGCATCGAGTCTGGAATCGATGACCCGCTCTTTTCCGGTGATCGGATTCTTGACGGTCCGATAACGAATGGCGTCTGGCGGGCACGGAAAGAAGGTCTCATGCTCTGTAACAGGTCCGCTGGCAACGGCAGCCGGGCGTTTTGCCTGCGCAGGGTGTTGTGGGGCGCCCGCGGACAACGGCTCGGCCTGGACTGCTTTGCTCTCTGCTTGTTTCGCGGCATAATCTGCTGCCGGCTCCCAACAGGTCCCATACGGAGCGCAATCGAAAAACGTGCCTTGCCCTTTCATCTCAGCCAGGCCTGGGATGGGCGAGGTTAGCCCGGAAGCTTTCATCATCTCGGCCATTGCAGCCGTTCGCTGGGCCACACGATCCGCAACCCATTTGTCCCAGTTGTCCAAATCGGCTGATGCGCCTGCATGCTTGCCGCTGACCGAATCAATTTGAACGCCATCGCGATAGGACTGCGTCTCCCCTTCCGTGATCGAGTGACTCTGCCAGCGATCGAACATGAGCGAGCGGACAATGCCATTCTTCAGCTGCGTGATGGCAATCCCATCCAGATAGCTGCTGAGCCGCAGGTCGGCGACATCGGGATATCTCACCACTAGTTCGTCCATGGGAGTTTTCAGGACGAACTCCTCTCCGCGAACGTACGGGCGGATATGTAGTGTCGCCGTGCCGGTGAGCAATGCAACTTCGCTGTATGGCACGCCGGCCGCGGTATGCAGATCGTTGAAGGCGAGCACCGAGTTTTCCCCGAGGTAGAGAACCGAGGCATTTTCGAACTCGATCTCGGCGCGCCCGACGCCCGTTGCCAGGCTGAAACCCGTTTCTAGCGGAAGATCGACAACTGATTGTTCCCAGGTTGCGCCCGTACCATGCTTGGTCTGATTGCCTCGCAAGACGCGCACATCTCCCTCAACGTAACTGACGCGAACAATCTGCGCGTAGGTTGCATCGGATGATGGCAGGATTTCGGCCGTAACTTCCGGAGTCTTCGCAACTTGCTCGCTCGATCCGTAAGTAGGAAGCAAAGCTGTGAAAGAGAGTGACAGGAGCAAAACCGGTAGACAGGGGCGGTGAGAGACTAGCATGACAACCCTCCGCTTTGTTCTCACCTTCGCCGCAATCTCCATCCCCGACAGAACAACGAACGATGGGCGAAACAGTGAATTTTACCACCTGCGCTTACAGCACACAAGCTTCGACGTCACGTACCAGTGTCCGTCACTTCACATTCGATACACGCACTCAGACGTTTGAAGCTTCTGACACGAAAGACTCTGATAGCCAAGCTGTCCAAGCGTCCGATACGACTAACGTACCTGACTGGACGGCCTCCGAGACGAGTGCAAATGAAGACTTGGATTCCTACTGGGTGCTTTATGCGAAGTACAGGCATCGTTGGCCAAATTACATCCTTGCGGCTCTGATCATTGCTGGCGAGAGCATGATCGTCTTTTGGGTGTGGAAAGTCTGGGCCACGGTCGAACCGGCAGTCCAAGATGAATAGCAAAACCGCGCCGAACAGCTGGCAAATTACCAATCCCAGGCTGGCGGTCAAATGTCGATAACTGAACTCTCAGCTAATCACCCTGTTGTAGCCACTGAAAACGACCCGACTTCCAATAAAAGATTCCACTCGCCGTTTCCGACCACCCAACGAAGATCGACTCCCATCGAAGCCCTGCTGGCGGTTCAATTGAGCTGGATTTATCGAACAGGTTCTTCCCCGCTCAATCGAGTTCGAAACCAACTGGGAGAACACACTGACGAATGGGCCGTCAAAGTGGAGGGACGAAGACCACTACGAGCATGAATGTCTCCTCAAACCGGTCCGATTATGAGATACCACATTCCGAGGGCAAGATCACTCCGGCACGAATCCAAGCTCGTCATTCGACCTGGCTTTCAATCATAGTTTTTGTTTACGTGACGTCGCATGGATTCATCTTGCTTATGCGTGGACCAAGCCCGGCGATGTTGGTACCACCAGCCCCACAGTACTAGCCCGCCAAAAGCCACTATCAAAGCAATCCAAATATAGGTTCGTATCACTTCAACACCATTCCCTGATTATCGCTCAAGCGGGGAACGGCCGTTCCTGCCCTCCTCAAAGACCTGGTCCGAGAGTGGATCACCTGACCTTCCAACGGGCGTGAATCATTAGATTCCCGCTCGCTTCAAAGCGCACGCGGAAAGCCTTTAGAAGCGCCGCTCTTTCGGGCAGGTTCCGATGGGGTTTTCCGCTCACTTCGTTCCAGCCTGTATCAAGTCTCGACATCCACGGACGGTGCGCTCGGCTTGCAGCGTCCCAAGTCGTTCACGGTCAGCTCAGACATCTGCGCCACTTGTGTCAGTTGATCCTCGGCGCCATCGAGCTTTGGCACGCGCGGCTCGATTGCTCCCAGGAAAGGGATACCTGCTGGCGGGCGTCATCCGCATTCTGATTGGCATTGGTGGTGGGATTGGCATCGTGGTGTCATTCAGGCACCACAAGTGGCGTGCAGCCTTACGGGCGGAGCAAGAGGAGCTCCTGCGAAGCGATGAATAACTGCGACGCATGGTCCGGGGAGTCAAGGATTACGCAATTCTGATGCACGACCCCGAGGGCCGGATACCCCAAGCCACCCAAGAAGCTTGCCGACCTCTCATAGGGCGAAACCTTCGTGATGTTCTCGTATGAAGAGAAGGGGAAGAGGGCCAAAGCTGTTGGCCGCTTTGCGGGCAAAGTCCAAAACCGCCCTCATCAACGGAGAGGCTGCTCTCCGCAGAGCAACCGTCCCGGGTGCCGTGCTTGCACCCACTGCTTCGGAGCCAACGACCTCAGGCCGGGACTTCCCTCTTTGCGGGGCCGAATATGCTTTGGGTCATGCACGTCGGCGAGATTGGCGAGGATCATCTGGCCGACCACCCCACAGTCAAAGAGCATCTCATCCGCAGCGCGGCTTGCCGCAAAAAAAAGAGCGTGGGCAAAGGAGCGGGAGCAGAGATGAGTTGAAAACCTTTCAGGCCTCGAGTTTCACTGACAGTCCCACGTCGCGGTCGGCGAGCAGCTCCCGGATCCGTTGCTTTGAGAATTTCCCCCCCTTGCCGGAACTATATGAAGTAGGCGCTTCAAAATACCCCCGGATGTACCGCCCGCTGATGTAGCTATCAACGTCGGTTGCGCAATTTTTGCGGGAGTGGCGCCAAGACTTTTCATCTGCACACATCACGGATTAATTCACAGAACCCGAATATGCCTGATCGTCTTCGAAACTGAAGGAAGCGGAAGTACCACTCTTCCTTGCACCAACCTGCACCGATTTGTGGTGTTTCTGCTTTGCCTTATACATTCTCCGGTCGGCTTCATTCAGGAGCTGTTCAGCATCCAATCCGTCGATTGGGTAAAATGCCGCTCCAAGGCTTATAGAGAGAACGTCGTCGCCGCACACCTCGCGGCAGGCGTGCTGAGCAAGAATGTTCAGCAGAGCAGCCTTTTCCTTAACCGATTCCGGTGTCATCTCGGCACCGACTATCAGAAACTCGTCACCGCCCATTCGCGCAGTGTAATCGTATTCGCGGCAAACCTCACGCATCGAATTGGCAAAAATCCTCAGTACCTTGTCACCCGCCAAGTGTCCGTAGCGGTCATTCACTCCTTTAAAGCCGTTTAGATCGCACTCCAAAACCGCAAGGGTAGAGTTTTCCCGCCTGCAGCGTGCAATCTCTTGATCTAAATGTATCGACAAGGCCCGCGCATTGGGCAGTCCAGTAAGGAAGTCATTTGTGGCAGAGTCCTCTGCCTGCCGATACTTCAGCGCATTCTCAATGAAATGTCCGACCTTGGAAGTAATGACCTGGAGGACGCGCAAGTGGTCGCTGGTGAAAGCGTCGGCATCGGCTTGATAGAGCGTCAAAACTCCGACCAACCCGTTGACGCCGTCGAGGGGCACAGCCAAGGCAGAACGGAGAGGTATAACCATTTTTTGATCGCCTGGGAAGCCAACTTCGACCGCGGGATTCCCGTTAATAATGGCTTTGCCATTTGCCGCGACCCAACCGCAGAGGCCTGTTCCGATCGGTATCACGAGTGATGATAGTAAGCGACAATTGTCTCCGCTCACGAATTCAGGCTCCAGGAAATCACCTTTCCGAGTGAAAGCAACAAGAGAATCGTAGGGTACCAGCTTGCGAAGCCGCATCGCAACGAGGGAAAGGGTCTCGTCCAAACTCAGCGAATTACCCAGATCCTGGCTCAACTCGAAGAGAGTGTGTGCCTCCTGCCGGGCGGATGCGATAGACGAGAGAAAATCAGCCTCGTTGGTTTGCCGAAGATCGCTGTCAATCTGGAACCCCGCTGCCGGCCGCACGCCTCGCTCTACCTTGTAGTTGAAAGCGTGCGTATTTCTTTTTGAGTCGTAGAGATCGCGGGTTGCCATTGCCTCGAGTTCAACATAGCGCCGCTGAAGCGCTTCAATGACCCTGGGGTCGAATGCAATTCCGGAATCGAGCGCAATCACTTTCATCGCCTCGTCCAGCGGAAGACCTTTGCGGTACTGGCGATCTGATACCATCGCATCCAGACAATCCACTGCTGCGAGAATTCGCGCGCCGATCGGTATATCCTCACCCTTAAGCCCATCAGGATAGCCCAGTCCATTCCACTTCTCATGATGCGCTCTGACGATGGGAGCTACGGGATAAGGGAATGAGACTCTCTCCAGGATGTCAGCCCCAACAACCGGATGAATCTTCATTTTCTCGAACTCTTCCGGAGTGAGCCGGCCGGGCTTGTTAATGATGTGATCGGGCACAGCCAACTTGCCGATATCGTGCAGCAGTGCCGCAGCTCGTAGGGCTTCTAATTCTTCTTCGGTCAGACCAAGTTCCTTAGCAAGTTCAATTGCGTAGGTACGGACGCGGTGCAGATGCTCATGGGTGTTGTGGTCTTTGGCGTCGATGGCGAGCGCCAAACCCTCGATAGTACGCAAATGGAGTGCACAGACCTCTTCAACATGGCGTTTTTCCGCCAGCACGTGCAGTTCCTCGACTTCAACGCGTTTCTTCTGATCATCGAGCCGGTCCAGGTAGAGGCGATAGGAGCGGTAGACCAGATACATGAAAGGCATAATCAATAAGGAATTTTGCCATCCGACATATTTGTTGGCAAAACTGATGACGCCGACCAATGCCGCTCCGGCAAGGTTATACGGTAATCCCCAGAAATATGTCTCCGTCCAAATCTTTCGAATCGAGAGACCTTCTGCAAGGCCGATCACGATGGAAAGCGGCACTGTATTTGCCACGAAGTACGCGCAGCCAGTCACTAGCAGCAGTAGCGGCGTGCTGCCCTTAAGAAATCCTGCCGATACGTGATAGGCGAAGTAGGCCACGCAAATGGCGTTGGACATCAAGCCAAGGACGTTGAAGAGAACTTTCACAAGATCTGGGCGATTATTTGTCTTCCACACGCTCTGGATTAACGCAGCAGTACATCCCAAAACCAGCGTCTCCGCCAGGGAGAGTTCCACAATGCCGAGGAGCACGAAGAGGAAATGAATAGACATCGTGCTGTCAATGCCGGGAAGCTTGAGTTTCAATGTCGAGGCGAGGACTGCGATCAGAAGGTAACATGCGAACTTCAACAGATCATTGGAGTGCCAATGCAAAAGCGCGGTTATCATACCCGCGGTTCCGAGGGCTACTGTGAAGGCGACGAAGAGCTTTGCTCGAATTGGCATTAAGGTTACCTTTTAGTGCCTTTGGAATATCTCCATCTACGTTGTTCAGGCTCGATAGTGTTTGTTACCGAGTTCCCGGTCCCTGACAAGTGTCGAATTAACTTTCAAAAGGATGGATTCGGTTTACTCCGGCGAATATTTGCTCGACGTTGGTGATTGTCGAGCAAATATCACCGGAAATCTCATCGTTTTTCCTGCTCACTTCCTGTTGCCCCAGAGGACGCTTGAGGCGTCGATGACCTGGCTGACGTTACCCCAAAGAATGCTCTCTCCGTTCATAACGTCGCTTCCGGAGAGGCTCGTATTACCCCAAAGGATGCTCTCTCCGTTCATAACGTCGCTTCCGGAGAGGCTCGTATTACCCCAAAGGATGCTCTCTCCGTTCATAACGTCGCTTCCGGAGAGGCTCGTATTACCCCAAAGGATGCTGCTGCTCTGCAATGACGAGCTATTGCCCCACAAGATGCTGCTGCCGGCAACCGACGAGTTGCCCCAAAGAATCGAATTCCCCCACAATATGGAGTTGCCCCACAGGATCGAGTTCCCCGCCAGGACGGAAGATCCGTTGGCCACCAGAAGGATGCTCCCGTTCGCGGCCTGCTGCGCAATTGGTGAGAGGGCACTGCCAACCGTGTAGGGAGCGAGATTCGTGTTATTCAGTGCAGCCTGGATGTCCAGCAAACCGGCGCCCACCGTAAAGACGTCTGCCTGCTCAGAGAACGTCTGGCTGGTGGTTGGATCCGTGACCGTGCTGGCTTGCACCAGGTTCTTGAAAGTAGTCACCATGAGCGCCGCTTTGACCTGATCAGGTGTCAAAAACGGGTTTTGCTGCAGCACGAGGGCCGCCGCTCCACTGACCACTGGCGTTGCCATGCTGGTCCCGCTCAGCGCAAGGTATGTGGTTGAAGGAGAATTGTTGGCGCCTATCAAGTAAAGAGAATTGGGAACCACATTGGCCGAGTCTATCTGCAGTAGGGTTTCCCGTGGACTGTACAGGGAGATGACCATGTTGCCAGGAGCCACAAGGTCTGGCTTCACTACCTGATCGATGTAGGTTGGGCCCTTGGAACTGTAGCTGGCAATCACATCGTCTGTCGGAGTCGCGGTGCTCATGGTATTCATGGCACCCACGGTGATCACGTAGGGGTCGTTGCCGGGAGAGGTGATGGTGCCATAACCAGAGGGACTAGCAGTGGTACCGCGGCCGTAGTTGCCCGCTGCCGCCACCACTACGATTCCCGACATCCAGGCTTGTTCTACTGCCTGGCAAAGGGGATCGAGCGTATAGCTTTCGTATACAGGCCTCCCCAGAGAGAGATTGATGACCCGGATGTTAAGGTTGTTCTTCAATTGGATCGCAGTCTGGATGGCTGCGATGACCTCACTATCGGTACCGGCGCCATTCTTGTCCAATACTTTCAGGTTGATAATGTTTGCGTTGTCCGCGACTCCCCGGAAAGTATAGAGACTGTTGGCCTTGGATTTAGTCCCTGTTCCGGAGATGATTCCGGCGACGTGGGTACCGTGACCGTATTGGTCGGTGGTTGTGCCCGAGCCGGTAAAGTCCTGGCTGTATACGACATTGGAGGCGCCCCACCTCTTGACGCCATGCAGATCGGCCAAATCTACAATCCCACTGTCAATTACTGCTACGCCGATTCCGGAACCATCCAATCCCAACGCCCAGGCCGCGGGGGCGTTGACGGTATCGGTGTGGTAATCGAGGGTGATGGTACTTGAACCGGAATGCCGAAGCGGGCGGTCTGGCGAGACATAGACGACTTCAGGGTCAGTCGCCAAATCGGCCAGAGCCGAAGCCGGAACGGAGTAAGCGCCGCCTTTGAATTGACCGAGATCCCGCGTTTGCACGCCTCCCCTGTTGAACACGATTCGATGGTGATGCCTGGTTGGCGTCCGATTGAACTGCACAATCACATTAACCTGGGTCTGATCGCCTGGGTCCTTCCCTTCCAGGTCCTTTGATAACTTTTGTGGACCGGCGAAAGCCAGACTGGATCCCAGAACCAAGGTGCAGATTGTGATGAAGACTGACTGCCAATTAACGACTTTCATAGACTTGTAATTCGGCATTCTTCTCCTCGTGAGCCACTTCCGGAAGGGGAAACCGAGTCATGCGGCATCACTTTACTTTTCGATTATGGGAATCGCGTCCCTTTCTGGCAAAACTACTTAGGTGGATTTTGGTTATCTTTTGTGGAATGTGGAACCTACGTTAGTACTCTCATAGGTCACATGACCCGGGCGGCTGGACCAGCTTATTCCAAAGGCATGCCCAGGTAAATATTTGATAAATAACGATTTACAAAAGTAACCTGGCACGGTTACTCGATTCCGTCCTTGGTTAATCTATAAGAAAGCAACACTTGAACCGGGACCGGGAGGGCACCCAGCAGGGAGAGCATTGCTGGATGCCGGGCCTGCTCGATCTCTGAGACACGCACAGACTCGGCAATGGTGCCGAGATGGAGAACGAGGACCCTTTCGCACAACTGCAGGACCGAAATCAGGTCGTGGGAGATATAGAGCAAGGCGGTTCCGTGCCGATGGTTCAACTGTCGCAACAGCTTGATGATTTCGACCTGTGTTACCGGATCCAAGGCGCTGGTGGGCTCGTCCGCGATCAGGATTGAGGGACGATGAAGGAGAGCCAGAGCGATCAGGACTCTTTGGGCCTGACCAACGCTGATTTGCCCAGGTTTGCTGCGCAGGAATGACTCCGTAGCGTCAGGCAACTGCACTTCATCCATCAATTGCTTCAAACGCGGTTCGAGCGCCTTCCTGCCCGCGGATTCGTGGGCGCGCCAGGCCTCCTCAAAATGAGACCGCAATGAGACCGCCGGGTTAAGAGCGGTCATTGGACTTTGGGGAATCAACGAAATCAGTTTTCCGCGCACCTGCCGTGCTTCGCGAGGGGGCATGGTTAAGAGATTGACTCCATCGAGGAGAACTTCCCCGCTGACTGTGCCTCCTCGAAACGGCAAGAGGCCCAGCAGGGCCATGACCAAGGTAGTCTTTCCCGCGCCGCTGGTGCCCACCAGCCCGAGAGCCTCGCCAGCGCACAGATCAAAATGCAGGTCTTTGAGCACATCGTGCTTTCCGTAAGTGGCTTTCAACCGGACCTGAAGGAGCGGACCAGTCATTTCGAACCTTCCGGCTGACCTTCGCGATGGATTGATTCGATGTTCCACGCTATACCCGGCGATAAGATCGCAGGTTGCACGCCCCGCAGTTGAGGTGAGACGGCCTGGAGAACATTCGGATGAACCAGGTAAATGAAAGGCTGCTGGTCAGCCACGATCTGCTGGACGCGATCTACGGCAAGCTTTCGCGCATTTTGAGAAGGACTCGACGCCTGCAAGAGCATCAGCTTGTCAATCTCCGCTTCCCATTCCGTCGCAGGCGTCTTTTGGGAGGGATTCCACTGATGGTTCGGTGAAGAACTGAGCCACATGTTCATCATCGAGCTTGGATCAACCTCGGCATTTGAGGATCCAAGCAAACACGCTTCATAGTCCTGCTTATTCATGAGCCGCTCGATCAGCGCCGGGAAGTCAAGGGTGACAATGGTGACCTGCATTCCAATTGCAGCCAGATCCTGCTGGATCAGCACCGCCATCTTGTGTCGCGCGGGATTACCCGCCGGCGTGAGAACGGAAAACCTCACAGCATGGTTTGCTGAATCGTAAAGCTGATTTCCGCGGCGCTGAAAACCGGATGCTGCCAGAATTCGACCAGCATCTCCGGCGTTTTCGTGTGGGTAATTCAGATCTTTGTAGCGCCAGAGAGTGTTCGCAGGAGAGATAAATCCGAATGCCGGTGTTGCGTGGCCGTCGTATGCAATACGCGCCAGATCGGCACGATGGATTGCTTCAGAGACCGCGACGCGGAAACTGCGGTTCCGGAACCACGCTCTCTCAAAATCCGGGAGATTGGCAATGGAGGATTGGTTAAACCATAGTTGCTCCGTATTCAATGAGGCGCCAAGGTCGCGAACGGACTGGGGCGATTTTTGAGACAGAATACTGAAATGATCGGAGGATATCCCATCGATGAAGTCATACTCACCGCGAAGGAAAAGGGCAATCTCCTGTTCGCGGTTGTTCAAAATATCAAGTCTCAGACCGGTTGCATAGGGCAGTTGCCTTCCTGATTGATCGTGACGCCAGTAATTGGGATTGCGGCCCAAGTAAACAAATTGACCGCGCTGGTATTCGGTTACTACAAAGGGCCCTGATGTAATTCGGCCTTCGCTCGGACGATTGGCCGGCTCAATCGCAATCTCGTCGAAGATCTTTTCCACTCCAATGATCTGTTTCGGTAGATGAACCCTGACGGTGGTTTTGTCGGGCGTATCGACGACAACATCCTTCGGTGAAAGAAATTCCTCTGCAACAACGGCCTGCGTTGCGGGCGCGAGCACGCGCCGCAGCGACCACGCGACATCCGCTGAAGTAAGCGCAGAGCCGTCGGAGAATTGCAATTTGTCACGCAGCTTGAAAACGATCAATGTGCCGTCAGGCGATGCGTGGAAACTCCTGGCAAGCTTCGGTTCAAGCTCCTGCGTCTGCCGATTGATTCGTATGAGAACACCACCCGTCAGGTAACGCACGAGTTCTGACGCTTGCTCATCAACTTTCGCCGGGTCGAAGGTTTTCGGATCGTAGTGAATCGCCCATACCAATTCTCCCGGACGCCTGGGAACGGACTGGCAAAAAGCGGCACTCGACACAAGCAAGATGAGACAGAACGAGGCGATGGTCGAACGCAGTTGGCTAGGCATTGGTTTCACCCTCAAGCGTGAAGAGTTCGAGAATCATGAGTACGACAACGAGAAGCACTATTGGTAGATAGACCCAATGGGAACGTGCCAGGATCGCTGTGTTATCGAGTTCCAACAGCATCGAACCCCATGACGGCACCGGCTCGCCAACGCCAAGTCCAAGAGCGCCGAGGTTGGCCTCTGCCACCATGAAGGCCGGAATGCACACGAGGAATTGCGGTATGAAGAGCGAGGAGAGATGGGGCACAAGGTGCGTTCGGATGAGTTGGCGACGCCTAAGTCCGCAAGCGTAGCCGTGAACCATCCAATCAGCGACTCGAAGGTGGGTGGCGCCCCGAAAGATGGCCCGCGAGCAAGCCGGCCATCCAAGAGCTGCGAGAACGAGAAAGGTTGTAATGGCAGTCTCAAGAGGCGAAGCGGTCAGAGGCAAAAGCGAGCGAGCCATCATCAGGAGAAAGAGCCACGGGAGCGATAGGAACACGTCGCTAACAAAGAGCAGGATGCTCGCTACCGAAGCGGGGCTGAAGGCCGCAACCACGCCGAAGATTGCTGCAATCGCCGTTGTGACCGCTGCTGCCGCAGTGGCCCCAGCCATTCCAATGAGAAGTGCCGCTGCAACGCGAACCATTCGATCACGTCCCAATTCGTCTGTTCCAGCCGGATGCGGAGCCGTCGAAGGGGCCATAATCGCATCCCGGTCTTGAAAAGCATAATCGTATTTGGATAGCACGAGTGTTGTCGCGGCTGCGAGGATCAAAAACAGAAGTGAGGCAGCGGCCAGGCGCTTCTTCACAGCGCCTCCAGTTTGAGATCGCGGTTCGAGAGCATTCCGGCAACCCCAATAACCGACGCCATCAGTAAGCTGATCGCCACCAATACCGGAAGATCGCGGTTCATTACTGCGGACCAGGCAAGCTGACCCACTCCCGGCACGTTGAAGATTACCTCAATCGGAACGAATGCGCCGAGTGCGGTGACAATTGACAATGTCGCAAGGGCCCACAATTGCGAAGTCAAGTTAGGCAAAATGTGCATAGTGATCAAGGCTCGCGAGGTCAGTCCCTGTGCCCTGCCTTGTAGAAGATGCGGAGAGTTCCAGGCGACTTGCAGCATGGCGCGAAGGAACTTGAACTCCCTCGCCGCGACAAGGAGGGAAAGCACGAGCACAGGGCCGCCTGCTTCTGCAAGGATGCAGGCGGTTGCCATTGCCGCCGTTGGCACTGAAAGAAGAATCGTAAACGGAAGGCCCAGGAGCAACTTGCCCTTCCGAACAAAGCTCGCCGGCACCGAAGTGCAGACCGCGAGCAGCCAGCCGAAACCCAGGCCCTCCACTAGAAGCCAACTCGAGGCACGAATGCGTGGAACTAACAAATCCGCGACTGGAACTTGATATTGTCGGGACTCGCCGAAGTCGCCGTGCAGCCAGCCTTTGACCTCACTGACTGCAATTTGACGGATGGAACGCTCCTGGTCCGCTTCCGCTTTGATTTCCGCAAGCGCCGCCTGCCCATATCTCTCATCCATCTCACGGTAGTCTGAGAAGAAGCCCGGAGCAAACCGCACCAACAATACGGTTCCCGCAGCGGCGAATAGCATCAGAAGTAGCGTGTGACCAACGCGCGCGGCGATCTCCAGCAAAAATCTCATGACACCTCGGCAAAGCACGGCCACTCGCGTTCATGGGTAATCAACGGACAAATATGGTGCGCTGATTGACTTTCGCTGCACCCTGAGTGGTAATTCTGTTGGCCCCTGCCAACTGCATCTCTCTCCAGAATGACCCAGGCTTGGCTCGGCAGATGTGATTTGCAACACAATTCGCGCCAGTTTGGAAATCAGAATAGTCGCCAACAGTATGAGCGGATCCATTGATCCCAGCTCTCTATGCACTTGAAAACATCTGCGAGTGTCGCTTTGCCACCGTCTGATTCCTGTCTCCAATTAAGTCTAGCGTTCGAGACGGGTTGCCGGTTAGTTTTCTGCGAAAGCGATTACCAGGATCCTTTCTGCACCCACGCTTGAAACCACGATGTTGAAGAACACTGTGCCGTCACGCATGAGTATGCCTGCGGGAAAGACGTCGTCGTGAAATTCACTTAGCACTGAGCCCGGCACGATAAGGATCGAAACCTTCTTCGCCAACTCCGCTGCCAGGAGCGCAGTCCCTCAAGTACCTCACTCGATCGAACGTCCTCGCGTCCTGTGTTCGCATGGCAGCTGGTGATCGCATAAATTGGGTGGTGGGTCAGTTTGAGATTCAGTCCAGTTTGATCTTAGAGGTCAAGGTCTGAATTTCTTCACTCTGGCGGTGCGGGCGATAGCGGGATAGTTTTACGCCGAGATATAAGCCAAACGCGCCAAGCGAGCAGCCACCAATTGCAACCGCCAATATGCCCAGAATGTGAGCCATACCCGCAATAGTACTCCAGAAGCCCAACCAATCCCTCTACGCTTCAGGCGTGATTGCTCCGACTTGTGAAAATTCAAACTGACCCACTACCGTCATTTTGGAGTTCTGCCTGGAATGCCGGCTATTCAGCATGTACTTTTTGAAAACATCGACGTGCGGCAGCACTCTGTAACGTCAGGCAATTGGGCCTCAACAAGTGCAAAGCCCATGTATGACAGCGTCGGCGTTGTCAACACTCTTTTTTAACCGTTTTTCGGGAAAAGAGCGCAAAGAATCTCTTTGGTGTGGAGAGCGGAGTCAAGGGCGCCGTTTTTTGGCGTTCATCTCGACCCTTGACACCGGTCTCC
>OBLU010001780.1_pt1 | contig 19884 bp, 8 predicted proteins | sample 1518681 | NCBI WGS metagenome assembly OBLU01 (sample SAMEA3539304, study PRJEB22396) | soil metagenome | biome: tundra; feature: field; material: soil | place: USA | collected 2010-05 | depth 0.15 m
ATCTGCTGCGCCGTAGCGCCGGGCGGCGCAGGCTGTGCGATGAGCCAGTTCACCAACTGCGCCAACAGGATTCCAAACACGATGGCCAACTGGTTGAGTGAAACCAGCCTGCCGCGGAGGTGCGCCGGCGAAATTTCCGCGATGTACATGGGCGAGATGCCGGAGGCGAGGCCGATCGCGTAGCCGCCCAACATTCTCCACATCACGAAGGCGCTGAACTGCGGCGCCTGTCCCGTTCCCAGCGACGAGAGCGCAAAGACGAGCGCGGCCAGCGTCAGCAGCCGCTTTCTGCCGAAGTGATTGCTCAAAGATCCTGAACTAACAGCGCCGATCAGGCAGCCGATCAGCGCACAACTCATCGCCCAGCCCTGGAGCACAGGCGAATCGAGATGAAAGTAAAGCTCGTAGAAAGGCTTTGCGCCGCCAATTACCACCCAGTCGTAGCCGAACAGCAGTCCGCCCAGCGCGCCGGCTGCGGCTGCCAGCCAGAGATGCGCAGAGCGGAAGAAGCCTCCGCGCTCCACACTCGCACCGAAAAGCGGGATGGGCGCGATCATGATGCGGAGCGCTCCGCGGGCGCTTCCGACGTTGCCTGGCTCTCCAACTTCAGCCAGCGAAGCGTCTCCGCCGCGAACAGATGATTGGGGTCTTCGTCAAGCACTTGTTCAAGCTGGCGCATGGCCGCCTCGCCGTCGCCGAGCCCGTGGCTGACCAATGCACGCATGAGCAGCGCGTCCACGCGATTCCGCTTGCCAATGTCGTCGTCGAAGAGCAGCAGGTTAGGCAGCGAGGTGGCAAAGTAATCGATCCTCGGCTCTGCTTCTATAAGCTGCTCAGCAAGCTCCGCGAGGCTCGTCAGGACCGCACGCCCCGCCGCATCCGCGCCCAAAGCACGCAACGCAAGGGCCTGGAAATAGGAGTGGATTCCTACCGTTGGGAGCGGCGCCGCTGCCGTAGTCCGGTAGCGCCGGGCAAGATCCGCATCTCCGAGCGCCTGCGCTGCAAATCCAGAGAAGTAATCAAGATCGCGCTCCAGCGTGAGCAAATGCTTCCCTTCGCCCAGGTTCTTGGGATAATGCCGCGCAGCCTCAAAGTGCTTCAGCGCCTCTGCCGGCCTTCCCCCGACAAGCGCCGTCATGCCCAGAGCCCTGTGTGCGTGAACGTACTGTGCGGAAACCAGTCGCTCGCCGCCCTCCCAGGGGCTGAAACGCCGTGCGCTCAACTGCTCTAGTACCGCCTGCCATTGTCCGCACTGATTCAGAAGAGTGATGTATTCCACGCTCAGATCGTCCCTGCGCTCTACGAGGTCCTTGTGCTCTTCAAGCGAGCGCAGCCGTTCCTTGGCCGAAGCCAGTCCCGCCCGTTTCTTCAACTGATCCCACTCGTATAGCAAGCGCGCATCTTTGGGACTTGCGGCGAAGGCGCGCGCATACATACGGCTGGCGGCCTTAGGATTCTGCAGTATGTTGAACTCCGCGATGCCGAGGTTTCTGAGCGGAATCGAATGCCCTTCGTCCAGCTCAACCGACCGGCGCCAACAGCGAATCGCGTCTTCATAGCGCCGCTTATCGTAGTAGAGATTGCCGAGATAATAGTGCGCGCGCGCGCTCGACGGATTCCGCTTGATCGCGTCCTCCAGCACAATCATCTCCTCTAGCCGAGCCGGAAAACAGTAGCGCGGAGATGCCGCCTCCGCCAGGGCCGCGTAGTGGCGGGATTCTTGCTCGTGTCCGAGCGATGCGGCGAGCCACGAGAGCGTGTACCAGAACGTCGGATGCTCCCATCCAGTCGCCCTGCTGCAAGCCTGCAACAGTGCATAAGCATCCTCGCGAAGTCCGGACCATGTCAGCTCGTATCCCACGTCCAGCAGCGTCTGGATGTCTCCCCCCAGTGCAGCGACGAACGCGCGCAGGTCCTGCTGCTCTTGGCCCAGCAAAAAGCGCTCGGCCATCATTCGGAAACAAAGCCGATCCAGCGCGAGGGTTTCGCCGATCACAGCGCCGGCATCGTCTGCGTAGCCCATGCGGCGCAGCAATGCGGATTTCAGCGCGCGCGCATTCAGGCTTGCAGCGTTTGTCAGCAGGCTCAACTCGACCTGCTCCAACGCCAAGCGCAGATTGCCGCACTCCGCACTGATCGATGCCAGAGCATAGTATCCCGCGCTCTGCCAGGCATAATTCCATACGGATTTGTAAAAGGCATCATAGGCCTCGGAACTTCTGCCCTGATACAGGCGCGCCAGGCCGAGGTTATAGAACGGCTCGCCATCGTAGGGGTTTGGATTCCTGATTGTGAGGCGGCGAACGGCGCGCGTGAAGTGCTCCTCCGCCTCGACAAATTGGCCCTTGCGCAAATACGTCAGGCCCATTGCATTGTTCAGCCGGGAATCGTCCGGATCGCGGCTCAGGCCTTCACGCCAGTATGCGTCAGCAGACCGCGTGGCATGGCGATACTGTTCCAGATGCAACCCGATCAGGTACAGTTCGTCCGTGCTCGAAATCTCTTCAGGTGGCAGCGGTTCCGTGGCTGGGTCGGGCAGCTTGCGGTCGACGGGCGTTTCCGGCTGGTAGGCAATCAACTCGTTGCCTTCCGCGTCCAGCACGCACAACCGGTATTCCTCTGGCGTGGCCTTGGGGACTTCCATCGTGCGCACAAACGGCTCGCCCGGCACCAGTTCGAGCTGCTCCTCGATCACTGTTCGCTCATTGCAGGTGAGTGCCACGCGCACTTTGCGTTGCGCGGTCACGCAGACTCCCACGCGCACGCTGCCCGCATCAAACTCCAGATTCACGGCTGCTGCGGTGTTGGCATTCTTCGCAGGTCCGATCTTCTGGATGGGGTACCAGTATTGGCTGAAGGTTTTGGTCTCGTAGGGCTGCAGCCAGGAGAAATCGGGCTGGTTCTCCGTATAGGCGCCAGCCATCAGTTCCACATAAGGCCCGTCCTCGTCGGTCAGATTCCGGTCCCACGCATAACCGAATTCCGCGTTTCCCCACGTCCACAGCTTCTTGCCCGGAGCCACGTGATGATTCGACGTGTGGACGAGGCCGGCCTGACGCGCATGGTCGTATCCGCCGCAGAAATCGTACTTCGACTCCGTAACCATGTATGAAGTGGGAACAGGAATGTTCTTGTACCAGGAGATATCCGTGCCGGGACTGTAATCCACGCCATAATAACTGCCACGGGCCAGCGGAAACGACGAGATAGCCCGCCTCGCATGATCGGCGACAAAGGTAACATCTGGCGGAAAGAATGCCTGATAGCGATCGTGCACGCGCACTGCAACATTGGCCCACCATAGAAAGGTCTGGGGCAGGGGAGTGCGATTATAGAGCCTGACTTTAGCCTCCACTATCGCGTTGCCCGGCGCAAGATGGATGCCCACCATGCCCTTCATCCGCAGCATGGGATCGTGTTCGCTCAGCCACACGGTCCGGCTTCCGTCCGCGTGCTCTTCAATGGCAGAGTGGACCGGCATGTACGTGGACGGCCGGTGATGCTGCGGCCAGTTGAACTCAACCCCTCCCGATATCCACGGTCCCAGCAGACCCACCAGGGCCGGCTTGATTACATTTTGCCGGTAAAAGAAATCGTATCGGTTGGTCTTGTCCAACCCGGCATGAATGCGCCCGCCAATTTCGGGCAGTATCATCAGTTGAATAAATTCATTTTCGAGAAAGACAACCTTATAACTTCGATCTACCTTTTCAAGAGCTACGCGGTCGGTAAACGGATTGGGATAGACCTTACCGCTGCTTCCCTGGTAAACCCGCTTTTCAAGAAACATGGGATTGGGGTCGGCTTCCTGGACAGGATAGGTGGGAATCGTCACCCGCTCTTCCCAGCAACGGACCTCATTGGGTGCATGTGCTTCGCTCATTAGACTTGAACCTCAATGCTTACAGGGCTCCTTCGAAGTCAGGGACAGTCAGTCATTCCGCTAAGCTGGGAATGATGGTCATTACCGATAATCGGTAACGTACACGTTCTATCGTCGCCTGTCAATAGCCGCTCGTTACACTTCCGCCTCCTCAGCAGAGTTTGTGGGTGGATTCTCGTCTTGGTAGGCGTTCCAACGTGTGATAGAAGTTGATTCCCATGGCTTCGTAGGTATTGAGCATAGCCTGTCGCTCTTGCAGTGGAGCAATCGCGCGCCCTCTGATTTTCATGCTCAGCAAGTACGAACAACTGCATGTCTACCGAACGCAACGACAAGTCCCAATAGGTTCACGGTCGCCGGGCCTGTCCACGCTTTGTCCGCCAGATCTTTCACAAATGGGCAATTCACATCATCGGCTTCTGTGAATGGGCCCGCGCCAACTATCAGCGGCAGCGCGGCCGTACCGTTGCCTTCCAGTGGATCCGGATAGCCTTTCGTGACTGGGCATGACGCGGCCCTCTTCGATGACGCCCGTCACATGCATCGCCCGCGCCGGCGCGGGGCACCGCTGATAACCGTCCTTGCCAACCCGGAGTTGCCGTAACCCAGGCACCAAATGCTTATATTCAAAACAATCCGCCTTCCCCCCTTGACCGGAACAGCTCAGAGGACTGTTAGCGTACAAAATTCCCGGACTGGTCTCTCCTGGCCATAAACAAAGCGAGATTACTACGCAGGATGATGTGGGGAGCAAGGCGGATAACCGGTTGGGGCGCCACCCCATTTAGGAGGTAATCGAGAAGAAGCTCAAGCGCAGTCTTACCCTGAGCGAACGGCCGCTGATAAAGAGTCGCAAGAATCGTCCCTGATTCGATATAGGGAACAAGTTCAGGGAAAAGGTCCGTGGCGATTACCTGAATCTCACCGAGGAGGTCCTTCTCTTCAAGCGCGCGGAGTACGGAGATGCTGTTGGCGGTACTCAGGTAGAGTCCCAGCGGATAAGGCTTGCGAGAAAGCAGCGCGGTTGCCTGGCGATACGCCTCCTCCGGTTTCTCGTGTGACTCGATGGCCGGGAGGAGAGAGAGATGTGGAGCAAATACGGCAAGGTTGGCCGCAAAGCCGCGAAGCTTCTCGGCATGGTCCAGCGTGGTTAGTTCTCCGGTGATGGTCGCAAGCTGCCCGGTTCTCTGGATAGTGCGGGAGAAGAGTTCTGCAGCAATGGCACCGCTTGTAAGCGCATCCGCAGTGACGGAGGCCAGGCGTTCGCTGTGGGGGGCATCGCTGGCAACGCAGACAATCGCGACACCCTGTCGCGCCAGCGTGCGAAGCGCCGGCTCGATGTGACGGGGATTGCCAGGTGCTACAAGAATGCCATCGAACTTCTGATTAGCGTCGGCCGCGAGTAGTTCAACATCGCCTTCATCAAACCTGGGAAACGTCCGGAAGACGACATCGACGTTGACACCGATCGAAGCGGAAGCGGCGGCGCGCACGCCGGCGCGCAGTGGGTCGAAGAAAGATACGATGTCGCGCGGGAAATAAACGCCGATGCGGAGATTACGGTTGAGCTTGAGGGTACGCGCGGCAAGATTGGGCCGGTATCCGAGCTGCTCGGCCTTCTTCAAAACGCGGGTTCGTGTTGTGGGGTTGATACCGGAGCGCCCATGTAAGGCGCGATCAACGGTACCAATCGATATGCCCAGAGCCTGAGCAATGTCTTGAATGCTAGGAGGCTTCATTTAGATACGCTCGAAGAGTCTATCTTACAGCATTCTATGGGTCTTCTTATTGAAGGACGAGGCGCTGGATGGGGTTGCACGCTACCGCCGACACGATTTCAATCTGGCAATTGCGTAAGCGACGAACAGCAATCTCGCGAAATGGAATGCCGGCACTCATTCGGCGCATGCAAACACATATGGAAAAGAAACAGGGCGGTTAGACCGCCCTGTTCCGGTTTCGCGCACAGCCTCCTGCTAGAAGACATACTTCGCGGACAACTGCATGAAGCGAGCGTCAGGCGTGTTCGACTGAAAGCTTTTCGGTCCAGTTATCAAACCGGACGCCGCGCTTGTGCTGGCAGTTGAAGGATTGGCCCAGGTCGGATGGTTGAAGAGGTTGAAGGCATCGACCCGGAATTGCAAGTTTTGTTCTCGGAATGTCGTGAAGTTCTTGAACAGCGACATGTCAGTGCGCCAATAACCGGGGCCATAGATAACGTTCTGCCTGGCCCCGAGAAAGGCGAGCACCGTAGCCTTATCGGTGACGGGAGAGGCATACTGGCAGGCGACGCCACCGACGACCGTGCCGACCGAGCTTCCCACTGGGCAGATAAGATTGCCTGCGAGCGGGTCTGCGAAGGCGCATGGGTTATACCAGTGAGTGCGGTTCCGCGTAGTTGTTGAACAGTTGGCCGCGCTACCGCCGGCCTTAAACGGATCGCTAACCTTGATAGCATTCGCGCTGCCGCCAGCAGCCGTTGCGATGCTGCTGCTGACTCTGAACGGAATGCCGGTCTGCGCAGCAAAGACAGCGCTAGCGGACCATCCGCCAAATATGCGATCCAGCAGACGCGAGTCGTGGAGAAAAGCCTGTCCCCGGCCGAAGGGAAGCTGATAGTTGCCATTGAGAGTGAAACGACTACGGACATCATAATCGGAATTGGTGTACTCCGCCGGGATGCCGAGCAGATAGTAATCACGTACACCGATCGCGCTGGAGAGACCGCCGGATGAGCTGGAATCGTCCAGCAGATGCGACCACGTGTAGGTCGTAAGGAAGTACAGGCCGTGGGATGGCCGCTTCTCCAGTCTCGTTTGCAGCGAGTTGTACTTGCTGATGCCGGAAAACTGGGTCTGACCCGTTCCGCCAAGATCGGGGAAGGGTTCGTACGGAAGCGTGCTGACACCGTTCCTGAGCAGTGCCAACGAAGAATTGGGCGCCCAGTAGGTGGAGAGATGGCGCGATTGATTTCCAACATAGGCAGCTTGGGCTACCAGACTGGAAGTAAATGCGCGCTGCACCGAGAAGCTGTAGTTCACGGTATTCGGCGTTTTCACGTTCAAATCAAGGGAGTGAAAACCAGGCTGCGACGGCGAACTGGTTGTCGTCAGAGGCGGCACTCCACTCTCAAGCGAGTAAGTAATTGGAGGGCAGTTTCCCACCGCGCATGTCGGGGTCGGAACTGTATAGGTGAGGTTGAAAGGATAGTTGGCTCCGAGGTTGGAATTACCGTCACTCTCCAGGCCTCCGTAGAAGATGCCGACTCCACCGCGGACCACCGTCTTTGGATCGAGCATATAAGCAAAACCTAGGCGCGGAGCAAAGTTCGTGAGCTGCGTGCTAACCAAACGGGAATTGCTGACGTACTGCACCGACACGTTATCCTTCGCCAGCAGCGCGAGGAACGGTGCGCTCAGCGTGTACTTCTGCTGCACACTGGTTGGGAACTGATATGCTGCCGATCCCTGCCCGAAACCCACCGGGCCGGTCATAATGAAGTTTGCCTGCTTGTTACGCGACTCGGCATACGGCTGATACCAGTCATAGCGTACGCCGAGATTCAGCGTCAGCCCCCGAGAAATACGCCAGTCGTCCTGCACATAGCCTGAGTCATACCACTGCTGGTCGTGTACACCGGGAGCATTGGTAATGTACGCGGTTGCCATGTCGTCGGCCAGAAAATCCGCAACCCCGTAACCTGTGAAACTGGCTCCGGGAAGCTTGGTGTAGTTGCCGTTGTAGGTATAGCTCCCGCGTGGGTCCTGCGCGTAGGTGTAGTAGAAACGGACGTTTTCAAGCGCCACGCCGAACTTTACTGAGTGATTGCCGAACGTCCTCGTCAAGTTATCCGTGATCTGATAAACGTTCTGCGATTCGTTCGAGGTTCCCTGCGATCCCCACGTTGAAATATTGCTGACCGAAACGAGGGGAAGGCCGTCCAAAAGCGGGGCGGGTTCGGGAACACCTCCAAGCCCCAATGAGGTCGCGATGTTGGGGTTAGACGCGTTGGGCTGCAGAAATGCGAAAAAGCCCCAGTTATAGCCGGCGCGAAACTCGTTAATGGCTTTCGGGCTAAAGATGTGCGTCTCGCTGAACATGCCGTTCTCGGCAAGATTGGTGTCGTCTTGCCCGCCGTACGGGCTTCCGTCCAGAATCGATCCCAGCGGCAAGGCGTTCTGTTTGATTTCATGGACGTAGCTGTAGCGGCCATAGACCTGGTCCTTGGCGCTGAAGTTGTAGTCCAGGCGCTGGTCCCACTGGAGAACGTAGTCTGCCTTGGTTACGTTGATGACATAGTTGTTATAGGTGTCGCCAATGTTAGCATTCGGATTCGGATACATGTTGAGGACGTTTTTCGCCACGGTATTGAGTTGGCTTGGGCAGAAGACATTCTTCTGACCGTTACAAGTGAGCAGGGTCGCTCCACCGGTTCCTGGTTCATACAATGTAATCGGCGAGTTCTGACCTGTCAGCGACGTGCTCAGCAACTCCGAGAAATTGCCCAGGCGCATGTTCGCGGTCGGCACCGTGTAGGTTCCGGGAGTAGCGTTTATGATGCGGTTCAACTCCATATCGCCGAAGTAGAAGAGCTTGTCTTTCCATATCGGCAGGCCGAGGGTTGCGCCGAACTGATTCTCGTGATACTCGGGAACCGTGAGCGCATTCCAGTTCTGCGCGTTCAGCTTATCGCTGCGGAAGTACTCCCACAGGTCGCCGTGGATCTTGTTGGTGCCGGACTTGATGCTGGCATTCATGACAGCACCGGCAGAATGTCCGAACTCAGCGCTGTAGTTGTTGGTCTGCAGATCGAACTCGGCCAGCGCGTCCGGAGGCGGACGCTGAACGTAGGTGGCTCCATTCAGGAAGTCGACAAGATTGGTATTGTTATCCACGCCGTCTAAAATGAAGTCGTTCTGCGTTGCACGTTGCCCGTTCGCGAGAAAATCGCCGGTGCCAGAACCGCGCGTTCCACCCAAGGGATTCACAACACCCGCGGTGAGTTGTGCGATATAGACCCAGTTACGACCGTTCAGCGGCGTATTGTTGATTTCCTGTGTGCTTATAACCTGATCCACTGCTCCGGTTTGCGTCTCGAGCAATGGCAGAGCTGAAGAAACCGTCACCGTCTCGGAGGCTGAGCCCAGCTTCAGTGTCAGGTCAACATTCAGGCGCGACTGGATGTCGACTACCAGATTCTCCCTAGTCGTTGTCTTGAAACCATTCGCGGTGGCACTGACGGTGTAGTTGCCGATCTTCACCGGCGAGAAGACGTAAATGCCGCTGGCGTTCGTCTTCCCTTGCTGCACAAAACCAGTGTCGGTGCTAGTGAGCGACACCTTTGCGTTGGCGATCACAGCGCCCGAGCTGTCAGTCACAACGCCGGTAACCGCTCCTTGATCTACCTGCGCCACAAGCGCTGGCGAGCCTACTAGAAGCAAACAGAGACAGAGGAGCCCAGATAAGCGCATCCAATTCCGCATACGTTCGACCTGCCTTCCCATGATGGCCCTCCAATTTTTGAGTTTTCACGGCCCGTTTCTCAGCAACTCCTTGCAACATTGCAGCCAATTTCCACCGGCTGCTATCGATATCTCCCGAAGTCGTATGCTGCAATTCCATCCGCGGCCAGTCCTCTGCGGACAGGGCCTGGGATCTTCGAGCTTAGAAACGCAACGAATACTAGTTATTATGTAAACGTATGTCAATAACTTTTTTCGTAATTCTCTATCTGATAGAAAATAAATATGTTCAGTAGCGTTAACGTACACATGTTCTTGGAGAAGGCCCGCATACACGTTGGTGAGGATATGGATCTCTGGGGGTGGCTAAAATGCGCGCCAAACGAGACGATGGTCAAAGGAGCTCTGCCGGGGGAGAACCGCATGCCGCCCACAAAAGACCCCACATCTCCTTTGCTCCCCGCTTTTGGGCCGCGCCATCCACGAATGTCACCGCGCCGGTAGGCGTGGTTGAGCTGCCGGTCAGCGCCATCGTCTGGGTCACCGATACAACGCAGGTTACCGGGCTCGCGGACGTGCTCAGCGCAATCCTCATCTGGAGCAACTGTGCAATCAGCCCGGTTGTGCCAGCGGTGCGGACACTGAAGTTGCAGGTCAGGGATAGCCGGCCTCCGTGTTCACGCGGATTCGCAGCACGTTGGCTGTCGCATCGGAGAGTGCACATGTGGATTTGAAATTGGGACCCTGCCGCGAACACCCAGTCTTGACATCAACATTACAGCGCGTCTATTCTTCGTGTGCTTATATCGCGTGAATTAGAGCGAACCTGCAGCGCCCGCACGCAGACGCCTACGTTCTAATCCTAATGAAGCCCGGGAGCCTCATCATGACTGACCATTCGGCGCATACCGCTCCGACTCGCCGCGACTTTCTCCGCAATGCCGTTTGCGCCTCTGGCGTTGTGGCTGCGCTGGGAGGCAATCCTGCGCCAGCGGGCGCCATGGACGCTGCTCCTGCTTCATCTCACCCACCGAATGTGCTCATGATTTGTGCCGACCAGTTTCGCGCCGACTTCGTGGGCGCGAGCCACGAAAATCCATCCGTGAAGACTCCGCATATAGATGCCTTAGCCGCGCGTGGCGTCAATTTCAGAAACTGCGTGACGAATCAGCCGCTCTGTTCGCCTTCACGCGCCTCGTTCCTTACCGGCCGCTATGCGACCGAGACTGGTGTCTGGAAGCTCGGCAATGAACTCGATCACTCGCTGCCAACCATCGCGACGGAGTTCCGTAGGAACGGCTATACGGCGAACTTCATGGGCAAGTGGCACATCTCTCAGACCGATCTTGATGGCAGGCAGCAGATGGGATGGATCCCGCCGGGGCCATCGCGTGGCGGCTTCGAGGATCTGTGGGAGGGTGCGAATGTACTCGAACTTGTCTCCCACCCGTATGAAGGCAGCTACTGGAACAACGAAGGCAGGGATTTCGGCTTCAAAGATGAGTACCGTGTCGACTTCATTACGAATCGCGGTGTGGAGTTCATCGAGCGAAAGCACGATAAGCCGTGGCTGCTCTTTCTCTCCCAGCTTGAGCCCCATCAGCAGAATGACGTCGATGCGTTCGTTCCGCCGAAACGTTATGAGGACGCATACGTTGATCCCTATGTTCCGGAAGACCTCCGCATTTTACCTGGGAACTGGCGCTCTCGAATTCCGGGCTACTACGGTTGTGTGCAGGCCATCGACGACTGCGTCGGCACTCTGGTTGCGGCGCTCGACAAGACCGGACAGCTCGACAACACCATCGTCCTTTTCTTCTCGGATCACGGCTGCACGTTCCGCACGCGGCTCGGCGAGTACAAGCGATCGCCGCACGATTCTTCGATCCGCGTACCCTTCGTGATTGCGGGCCCGGGCTTCGACCGTTCGGGGGTGATCGACGAGGTGGTGTCGCTGCTTGACCTGACGCCGACGTTGCTGGACGGCGCCGGTATCCAGCCACCCGCAACCATGCGCGGCATGCCGCTGAAGCCGCTGGCGCAGGACCCGAAGGCGCGCAGGGCATGGGATTCGACGGCGTACTTCCAGATCAGCCAATCAATCTGCGGACGAGGCATTCGCACTCACGACTGGTGCTACTGCGCATTCGACCCGGCCGTGCAGCACGGCAACGCTGAATACAGCGAGCACTATCAGGACTTCGCGCTGTATTCCATCGCGGGCGATCCGGCTGAAATGGTCAACCTGGTCGGGCGGCCAGAATATAAGGACGTTGCAGACCGGTTGCGCGAGGAACTGCGGAAGCGCATCGCCGCCGCCGGCGAGCCGGAGGCGACCATTACACCAATTCATTACTACGCGTAGTGGCGGCCGCGCCGTCCAGATGAGTGGAGAGCGCGATAACCGATTTCTCGCGCAGAAACCTTCTCCGTCAGCCAGGTGCAACGATGGGAACTATCCATGAAAAGTGCGGTGCGCTCACGTACCGTTTAGTCGTCATCGTCACCACCGATCTCCCAGGTCATCTTGAGGATTGCACCGGCTGGATTGCTATGACTGCTGGCTCCAATTGGCACGCCTATCCCTACTTCCAGCCGATGCGGCAAATGTTTATAGATTCCCGGAGTCACATAGAAACTGTTGATTCCGCTGTTGCGGCGGCCATTGAACTCCAGGGTCGGAATCAGTTGATGGACGAACGGGCGCACCGCCGCGATGTTATAATCCAGGGACCTATCATTACCGCCCAGCTCGGGAATGACACTGAAATGGATCTGGAGCTTGCCGAATCCCTTTGCCGCCAGCAACTCTGGCTCAAAACTGGTCTCTCCGCGGGAGGTCAATGGCAGGTTGGCGCCCAGAGAGCCGCACAGTGCAAAGGGGTGGTTGCTGCGGATGAACTGATACAGTAAGCCGACGGTCTGTGTACTCCAGCTTACCGGCAGTTCGCTGCTTGCCGTGGACTGGATGCCGTAGGGCGTTTCCATCGTGAACTGCAGACGTTTGGTCATGCCGTACTCGATGTCGATACCCGCCGATTTCCCATCCGCCGCACTGCCTTGGCCGCGAGATACCATTCCGTCCAGGGTCAATTGCAGTTCGCCGTGTTCTTCACTTCGCACGGCTTCCGACAGGAAAAACTCCTCGATATAGACAGGTAGAGCATCCTGCGATGCCGGGGAGGGCTTTGCAATTGGAGTCTGGCACACTACGGTCAGCGTCTGGCCGGCCACCAGGCACATGCCAACGAGCAAAACCAGCCGTATCGGTCTAACTCGTCTCTTGATCGCGAATCTACACATACCGAAATGCTCCATGACTTGGAGAGTGCTGGCACTTCTCGTTCCCGGAGGTCCAATCAGCTCGCTTTGGCGGCAATCCCTATCGGAGCTGTCCGGCCTCCGCGCCTTCGTTCATCTTTGCGATTATTTCGAATTTACGACTTCCTCAAGAGTGAAACCTGCAGCCTGAAAATCGCCAAACATATCTGCGTCTAGACCATGATGCATCCAATAGGCGCCGCTGGCCACAGAGGGCGTTCTGTCGATAGCCTTGCCTGCAAATGGGGCGAGCTTATACATCGCATTCTCATCGAGTCCGCGCAATTTGAGGGTCGGATAGGGGTAGCGCTCGGCACTGGAGTGGAGAAATGCGAAGAGGACCGCTTGCTTGCCATCCCGTGAGACGTACTCGGTGGCGGACTGCTCGCTGCCGTCTTCCGGTGGGATGATCCGGTAGAGCGGACCTCTCTGCACGGTTTCGCGAATGGCCTTGTATTCTGCCACCAGCCTCTTGGCCACACTGAAGTCGTCGGGCGTGAATTTGTTCAGATTCGCCCCGATTCCCAGCGAGCCCTGCATTGCAGACAAGAAGCGGTACTCCAGTGAGAGCGTGCGGCGGTTGACAAAATTAGGCGAATCGGTAACCCAGTCCATCATGATACCGGGGCTATACGCATAGCTGAAGCCATTCTGTATGATCAGCCGGTCCGCGGCGTCGGTGTTGTCGGAGGGCCACACCTGATCGGTGTAATGCATCACGCCCAGGTCGACACGGCTGCCTCCCCCAGAGCAGCTTTCAATCTCCACTTTCGGATGCTTGGCCCGCAACTCGGCCAGAATGCCGTAGAAATTCTTGGTGAAGTCATGGTAGACGTTTTTCTGGTCTTCCAGCGGAACAGCTGGCCAGCCGGGCTCCGACCAGTTGCGGTTATAGTCCCATTTCAAGAAATCGATTTGGTTTTCGTCCAACAATTTGTTGAGGAAGCCGATGACATAGGCACGGACATCCGGCCTGGCCAGGTTCAACACAAGCTGGTTCCGGCCCTCGGTACGGGGACGCCCTGGGAAATTCAGCACCCAGTCAGGATGATTGCGATAGAAATCGCTATCCGGGTTGACCATCTCCGGCTCCGCCCACAGGCCGAACTCCATGCCTAGCGAGTGAACTTTATCTATGAGCGGCTGCAGCCCATGCGGAAACTTCTCCTGGTTAACATACCAGTCGCCCAGCCCCGCACGGTCGTTGTTACGTTGGCCAAACCATCCATCATCCATCACAAAGCGTTCCACGCCGATCGATGCCGCCTTTTCCGCCAAAGCCATCTGCCCGGCTTCCTCCACCTGGAATCCGGTGGCCTCCCATGAGTTATAGAGCACGGGCCGGAGACGCGGGTTGGGGGCGTTCGGGACAATGGAGTCAATCTCCAGGCGATGCATCAGGCGCGATGCGCCCCCGAGACCATGGTCGGAGAAGCCGCCGTAGAATTCCGGCGTCTGAAATCTCTCTCTCTTATCGAGGTGGTACGCGAAGTCAAAGGCGTTCGGCCCTGCAGTGATATGCACTTGCTTCAGCGCATCCTGCTCGATGCTGATCTGCCACGAACCGCTCCAGGCAAGCGCTCCGAAGTAGACGTCGCCCTGGTCTTGATCCTTCGAGATGTCGCGGTCGATGGCGAAAAACGGATTGTTCTGCGAGCCCGTGCTTCCGCGCCGGCTCTCCAATACGATCTTGCCTCCACGAATGGCCTCATCCTGGACATTCCATTCGCCTGCCCAGCGGCCCGTAACGAAGTGCAGGTGATAGTCCGTGCCGCGCGGCAGGTTGTAAGTGCCCGCTGCGACCTGTTCGATGGTGAACGGCGCGTCAGTCCGATTCTCGATCTCCGCGGAGCGTCGCAGGATGCCGGTCTCAGGATCCATGACGTAGCGCACCGTGACGTACACTTCGCGCGAGATATCCTTCATCACGATGCTAAGTTTGCCTCGGTCGATGTTGTGCGAGACATACTTCAGCACCAGGTCACGATTGCCGTCGGGAAAGGTGATCTTGAGATCCGGCTCAAGATAGAGTCCGCCGCCCCAGCCTGCAAATTCGTGCTGTGTCACCGTGATCGGAGAGTCGAATGAGGACGTGCCCCGAGGCGAATGGGCGGCTGGGAAAACATCGCCGGTAGAAAGACGCTTGCCCCAATAGAGCGTCTGTACCTCTTCGACTTCGTTTACACCCAGCACGTAGGTGACGTCCGCTGCGTCCATACGGAAGACGCGCGAGGACGCGTCGTAAGTCACATGCACATTCTCCGGTCGACCGGCCGCAGCGTAGCTGAAAACAAATAACGATGCAACGATCGTCGCCGTCATTCGCGCGCGTTGAAATAAGGACAAACATGTCATGATCTATTCCTCGAGCAAACGAAATTTTCCACCGCTATAGCCAAACCGAGGGAGGCGGTATGCCAAACCGCCTCACTTGGGTCAGGTTTACCTGTACTTTCGCCTATGGCATGCATCGCTACTCGTCAATGGCAAGAACGGCCACTCCATAGACAGGCAATGTCACCGAGTGCACCACGCGCCCACTGAACAAGTCTCGCATGGCACTAGGCAGCGCCACTGTTTGGGAAGCATGCGAGAAATTCTCGAAGATGAATACTTCCTTCCCCTTCCCGGCACGACGGTAAACTTCTACCCCGTCCGGCGCCGGGGGCATATCCGGCTTGACGCCGCTGGTCGCGAGCATCCACCGCGCGGCGCGCTTCATACCTGCCGGGTCCATCCATACTCCTATATAGGTGATCGTGCCCCGGCCAACCTTGCGCGTAATGGCGGCAGGCTGGTTATCCAGCCAGCCGTTGCTTACACCATAGCGCATCAGCACTTCCACGTCCGGAGCCAGCACCTTCAACTGCTCTTCAAAGAGTGATGCCGTGCTTGCACCCCAGAGACCCGAGACGGGAACCGGCGCCTCAAGGCCGAAGTATTGCTCGACCCGTGCGCCCAGGGTGTCGACCAGGGGCCCGGGCTGGCGTTGAGCCCAGCGCGCGTTGCTATCGTCCTTCATGCCGGAGCGTAATCCAAGCACAAGATTTCCGCCTTGCTTTGCATATTGGATAAGATGGTCCGCTACTCCTTGCGAAATCACATTCAGCGCCGGAGCAACGGCCAATTTGTACTTGGAAAGATCGCTGTCCGGAGAGACGATATCGATCGAGTTTCCCAACTCGTGCAGAGGCCGGTAGTAACTTATCAATTCCTCGATCGGATCATAGCCGCCTTTCATTTTCTGCCAATTCAAGGTCCAGCGACTATCGTAAGAATGAAGAATGGCGACCTTTGCCTCCACCCTTGTTCCCTGCAACTCCGGTCCGGCCTTCTCCATTTCCCGGCCGACCTGCGCTATCTCTGTATAGATCGGATCGGGCTCGCCGTCCACATCCACGATTGCGCCATGATTCTGTTCCTGGCCGTTCAGATCGTCTCGCCATTGCCAGTAACTCACGGCGTCGGCGCCATGGCCGATGTCATGCCAGATCGTGGCGCGCATCTCTCCCTTATCCACCATGGTTCCGCCGTTATTCCAGGTTGTGGGCCCAGCGGTGGTCTCCATCACCCAAAAACTCCGCTTCTTGAAGCCGCGTGTCAGGTCGTGCGTTGCGCCGTTCCGGATGGGATCGAGATGGCCCTGGCTGATAGGATCGTCCCATGCCGCTAGATCCAGGTCGCGGCTCACGACGTAATGGTCGAAGCCATCGAACCATCCCATCATGTTCGTGGTGATGCGCTGCCGGGGATCGGCATAGCTGCGGATCGTTTCGATCTGATTCCGTTGATAGCTGCGCCACGTGTCGCTGACGAACCGCTTCCAGTCAAGCATCAAGCCAGGGTTGCCGTTGGCAGTCTCGATGGGAATCTGGCCCCATGAAAAGTAGGTCTGGCTCCAATATGCGGTCGTCCAGGCGCGATTCAGGTTGTCGAGCGTGCCGTAACGCACTTTCAACCAATCCTGAAACTGCGCGCGGGTGTTGGAATCAAAGGAAACAAAGGAGTATTCGTTGTCAATCTGCCACGCAATTACATACGGATTGTGCGCGAAGCGGCGAGCCAGTTGCTCATCGATCTTTCGCGCCAACTCCCGGTATTTGTCATTCGCAAAATTGAATTGACCCCGCTCGCCGTGAGCAGCCCTCTGACCCGCCTCAGAGATGCGCAGCGTTTCCGGATACTTCTGCGTGAGCCATGCGGGCGGCGCGCAGGTAGGTGTGCCAATGACGACGTAGATACCGTGTTTTCCCGCAAGATCGACGGCTCGTTCCATCCAGTCGAGATCGTATTTTCCCTCTTGCGGCTCCAAACGGCTCCATGAAAACTCGCCTATGCGCACCAGATGGATATGCGCCTTCTGCATCAGGTCGAGGTCCGCGTTCCAGCGCGGCTCCGGCCATTGCTCCGGATACCAGGCCGCGCCCAACAGCAGCGACGGCGGCGCAGGAACGCCCCCCGGATTGGCTCCCGGCTGATCCTGCGCAGAGAGGAACGCCGACGCCTGCACAAAACAAACACTGGCGAGAACGATGAAACGCATGGAGACTAAAACGGCCATGTTGGATATCCAGAGGTTTCTAGCGTCCTGTTCTGGGCACGAAGCGAATGGCGCCGCCGCCGCCGGGCGCAAGGTGCAGCGTCAGGACCGAGCTTGCCGTCACCGTCTGCTTACGCACGGTCACTTGCTTGGGATCCGTAGCCGCATCCGGTCCGTCTTCATAGATTTCTGCCACATAGTTGCCGGTGCCCAGGAAGTTGAGCGGCACCTGCAGCGTGCGTGGATCCCAGTTGGTCATGCTGCCTAGGTACCACTCGTCTCCATGGCGACGCGCGATGGTGGCATACTCCCCAGGCGTTCCACCCAATACGTGGGTCTCATCCCAGGTGGTCGGAACATCTTTCAGGAACTGGAAGGCTGCCTGCCCTTTGTAATTCTGCGGGCTGTCGGAGACCATGGGCACCGGGTTCTCATAGACCACGTAGAGAGCAAGCTGCTGTGCCCTGGTTCCCATCGCCATGGGAGAAGAATTCCGTGCAACGAAACCCGCTTCTGTGGCATTGTCGAAGGCTCCGGGCGTGTAATCCAGAGGACCCGCCAGCAGGCGTGTGAAGGCGAAGACCGAGCGATCTACCGGACTGTCGCGCCGGCCTTCCTTGTTATTCTCCAGGCCCAACACGCCCTCATAACTCATCACGTTGGGATAGGCCCTCATGAGGCCCCAGGGCGTATGGCAGCCATGGAAGTCGATCATCAGATGATGCTCCGCGCCATAGCGAGCGACATCGTAGAAGAACTGGATTCCCTCCTGGTCGTCGCGATTGACGAAATCGATCTTCAGTCCCGCAACTCCCCACTTCTCATATACCGGGAATGCCTCCTTCATCTGCCGCATCACAGCTTCAGAGCCCAACCAGATCCAGACCTTGACATTCTTCGTTGCCGCATACTTCACGAGCTCTGGTATATCTACCCGGCCGTTCATCTGAGTAATGTCGCGTGGCGAAGACCAACCCGCGTCCAGGAAGAAGTAAGGAAAACCGGAATCGGCCGCGAAGTCAACATAGTACTTCATTGTTTCGGTGGTGAAGTACTTGTTTCCGGAGTTGCCGTCCTTATCCACGTTGTCGACCCACCAGTTCCACGAGGCCTTGCCAGGGTGAATCCAACTGGTGTCCTGCAACCGGTTTGCCGGGCTCAGGTCGGTCTCCAGGTTTGCCTCCACCAGCCGGCCCGGATCATCGGCAATCCCCAGCACGCGCCACGCCGAATGATGCGGCAAATCCCCGACCACTGCGTAGGCCGGATCATCCCATCTCGGTGACAGCTTGACGGTCAAATAATGACTTGCCCAGCTTCCCGAAGGATTGGTTACATACATTGAGCTGTTCCCTTCTAGGTCTGCCTCCATCAGGGAGATCCACGCCACCCCTGGCTCGTGCAGGAGTGCCGGCAACCCAATAAGGAACTTGCTGGCCACACCACCCTGATTGCTCAAAGCCGATAAGTTGTAGCGCACATATTCGCTCTCATAACTGGAGCGGTAACCCGGCAGCGCCAGTGCCCAGATCGTATCGTCCTGGCTGAAGCGAAATTCGGTATCCTCGCCACGCAGATGCAGGCTGGGGATAGACCCTTGCTGCGGAATCAAGTATCGGAAGGCGATGCCGCTGTTGTATGCGCGCGCCTCCACAACCATCGAACGTCCTCCGCTCCGGGCGCCCATACCAGCCTCGGTAACCTTCACGAGCAGGCTGTTATATGCATCGTGAACGTGACTCACCTTGGTATAGGCCAGAGAGTAATCATCCACGCCGCTGGCCGGCTGGCTGTCAGTGATTGTCACATTCAAACCCAGCGGAGTCTTGTCATCCAACTCCAGGCCAAGCGCTGAGTTGTCGATGACCGGCTTGCCGCGAAAGGTGACGGAGTACATTAACTTGCCGCTTCCGCTTTCGCCTAGCGAAGGGGACGGCTGAATGGAGAAGATCATGGCCAACTGACCATCTGGAGAGCTGAGATTGGGTGTCGTTGCCTGCGAGAAGGTCAACATGGGAAAGACCATCGCAAAGCATCCCGCGGCAAGTGAAGAACAAATGAATTTCATCATAGGAAGTTTCCCTCAGCCCGAGTGGTTTGAAGAGCGATTAATATGCGCCACAGCACGGTCGCCTCATCGCTAATGATGAGAAATGTTGGGATTGTGTACGTTACCGCAAATCACCCTACTACCGCTAAAAACATTTGTCAAGGAAGAAAATCACGATCTTTATCAGCGACGCGTCTCATCGAGAAGCGGCAACGGGGAGTAGTTGCGCAGCCGGAGCTCTTCCGCCATGCGCTTGCATGCTTGGGTCATGGACACCTCCTTGGTGTCCAATACTTTACCCAACTACCCAGGCCGCCAACTCCACAGGGCGCATAAACTGCCGCGCTAGCGGCTTAGTACGAATTGCCTTTGCATGAACTGGCCCACGATGGGCCGACGGGGCGGTCGTATCGGTGATGAATGAGTCCCGCAAGACGCCCTTCTCGTGGCGAATGCTGGATAGAATCGATTCTGCCACTCAGTAGAACTTTATGCTGCCATCCAGTACAGCCATAAGCTGCCACCTGATACACAGGAATCCTGCCATGGGCGGTCCGAGAGGATGAGCGGTAGTGGTGCAGTTTGCTTTTCCACAGATCTAGCAGTGGGGCAAGGTCCGGCGTAGACT